>JAEEGL013077994.1_pt1 | contig 15170 bp, 20 predicted proteins | sample 9134231 | NCBI WGS metagenome assembly JAEEGL01 (sample SAMN16246548, study PRJNA631951) | gut metagenome | biome: gut microbiome; feature: rumen; material: fiber-attached | host: Bos | place: Iran: Karaj | collected 2018-10 | reverse complement strand
TGGATGCCGGAGTTCCACAAGACCGGCGCCAAGCTCTTTGTCCAGCTCACCGCGGGCTTCGGCCGCTCGTTCACAATCAGCGAGATGATGGAAAAGCTCTACAGCAGTCCCGCGCTGCGCGTGCTCTCGAAGCCCTTCATGGATCTCAGCAAGATCACCGCCGCGCCGAGTCCCTCGCCCAACCGCTGGAGCGACAAGGTGCCCTCGCGCGAGATCACAAAGACAGAGATCAAGCAGTTCGTGGACGCCTTTGCAAAGACGGCAAAGCTGCTGCAGGACGCCGGGGTTGACGGCGTCGAGATTCACGCCGTCCACGAGGGCTATCTTCTCGACCAGTTCACGCTCGGCTATGTCAACAAGCGCACCGACGAATACGGCGGCTCGTTTGAAAACCGCTACCGCTTCGCCGTGGAAATCGTGCAGGCGATCAAGGCCGCCTGCGGCAGGGACTTCCCGGTTTCGCTGCGCTACAGCATCATCTCCAAGACCAAGGGCTTCCGCCAGGGCGCGCTGCCGGGTGAAGACTATGTGGAAGTCGGCCGCGATATGGCGGAAAGCGAAAAGGCCGTCAAATACCTGCAGGACGCGGGCTACGATATGCTCAACTGCGACAACGGCACCTACGACGCCTGGTACTGGGCGCACCCGCCGATCTACATGCCCGAGAACTGCAATCTGGCGGACTGCGAACATATCAAGCAGTTCTGCGACATTCCGATCGTCTGCGCCGGCCGGCTCGACCCCGCCGTCGCGGCGGCGTCCATCGCAAACGGCAAGCTGGACGGCGCGGGCTTTGCCCGTCCGTTCCTCGCCGATCAGGCCTGGGTGACCAAGCTGCTCGCGGGCCGCGAAGACGAGATCCGGCCCTGCATTCTCTGTCACAACGGCTGCTTCAACATGTGTCATTACAAGGGCGTGCCGAACGACCAGTCGCTGCACGATTCGCTGCATATGGCGCGCTGCGCGGTCAACGCCGAAACGATGCAGTGGAACAAGCACTTCATCCGCAAGACGGCGAAGCCCAAAACCGTCCACATCATAGGCGGCGGCATCGGCGGCATGGAGGCGGCCCGCGTGCTGAAGCTGCGCGGCCATAACCCGGTCATTCACGAAAAGAGCGACGTGCTCGGCGGCCGGTTCATTCCCGCCTCGGCGGAATCCTACAAGGGCAAACTGCGCGACCTGCTCGACTGGTACCGCCGTCAGATGCAGGCGCTTGACATCGAAGTGAAGCTGAATGACGAAGTCGAATCTCCCGCCGTTTTCGGCGACGCGCCGGTCATTGCCGCCACGGGCTCCGTCCCGCGTCAGCTCAAAAAGGTCAAGGGCTATGAGAAGATGATGGACGCCTGCGATTACCTTTCCGGCACGCCGGTCGGCCAAAAGGTCGCCGTGATCGGCGGCGGACTCACGGGCTGCGAAATTGCCTATGAGCTCGCGCTGCAGGGCAGGGAGCCGATCATCGTCGAAATGCAGGACGATCTGATTAAACAGACGGGCGTCTGCATGTCCAACAGCACCTATCTGCGCGAATGGTTCGCGCTGCACAAGACGCCGGTGTTCCTTGAATGCACGCTCAGCGAGGTGCGCGACGGCGCCGTGGTCTGCAAGGAAAAGGACGGCAGCGATTTCGTCATTGCCTGCGACAGCGTCATCAGCTGCGCGGGCTACATCCCCACGCCGCCGCAAAACGCCGGCGGAAACGTGCAGATCGTCGGCGACTGCAAGGCAATCGGCAACCTGCGCACGGTCATCTGGAGCGCCTATGAGGCCGCCATGCGGGTGTGACGAAACCGAAATCGCGCAGGGGCGACCCTATGCGGTCGCCCGACTGCAGCATAGAAGGAGAATTCCGATGACCACCCAGGAACAGGCCGAGCGCGCCATCATCAAAACCTATCGCAAGGAAATCTGGAACCGCTTTGTGGAGGGCTTAAAACAGTACGAAATGCTGCGCGCGGGCGACCGGGTATGCGTGTGCCTCTCCGGGGGCAAAGACTCCGTTTTGCTGGCAAAATGCCTGCAGCAGCTCCAAAGGCACAGCGACTTTCCGTTTTCGCTGCGCTTTCTGGCGCTTGATCCCGGCTACAGGGAAGAAAACCGTGCGCTGCTGCTTGAGAATTGCCGCACGCTCGGCATTCCCGTGGAACTGCGCGAAGCGAACATTTTCCGCTATGTGGAAAAGCAGGACGGCGCACCGTGCTACCTTTGCGCCCGCATGCGCCGCGGGTTTCTTTATAAGTACGCGGGCGAACTGGGCTGCAACAAGATCGCCCTCGGCCACCATTTTGACGACGTGATCGAGACGATTCTGATGTCGATGCTCTACGGCGGCGAGGTGAAGACCATGCTGCCGAAGCTCAAAAGCCTGAACTACCCCGGCATGGAGCTGATCCGCCCGCTGTACCTTGTGAAGGAGCACGACATTCTGCGCTGGCAGAACTATACCGGTTTGCGCTTTCTCTCCTGCGCCTGCGCGCTGGAACAGCGACACGCCGAAACAGGGGAGGCGGGCAAGCGGCAGCGCGTGAAGGAGCTGATCGCCGCCCTGCGCAAAGAGAACGGCAACGTCGACAGCAACCTCTTTCATTCGGTCGAAAACGTCAACCTCGAGACGCTCCTCGGCTATCACGTCGGGGAAAAGCGGACGACGTTTTTGGAATCTTACGATTCAATTCGGAATGAACATGAGTAAAAATCCCGCCAAGGCTTTCCGAGGCGGGATCATTCTTTTTGGAAATTGCATTTGTTGAGCGGATACAATCAAATCCTTGCGGCGTAAGAGAACATCAGCGGTCACGGAACCTGTTTGGAATGAAAAGAAACGGGAAAGCGCGACCATAATTCCGCATTCCGAATGAAAAGCGTCAGCTTTGCTTCACCTTCTGGAACAAATAATCCGTAAACTCCCGGATCCGCGGCTGGATGAATTCGACAAATTCCTGCACCGTGCAGGGGTCTTCGCCCTTTGTCCACCATTTGATCAGCCCGACCGCGCCGCCGGCGTAATAGGCGGCAATCATCGGAAGCTGGCTGCCCACCGCGCGCATGACCTCCGGATGGCTCGACATCCGCTCCAGAAAGAACGAGGCGACGGCGTTCGTCAATATGTCGAAAAACGTGGCGGAATAGCCTTCGGCGTTCAGCGCGCGCAGCAGGTCGTTGTTCTTCGCCACATAGGCCATGACGTTCGACATCATGCGGTTTGTCGTGCGGCGGAACTCCTCGGGCGTGAACGCGTTTTCCGAGCCGACAAAGCGCAGCTCGTTGATCTCCAGGCGGAAATAGCGGTCGAGAAAGTCGTATTTATCCACAAAATGCTTATAGAACGTGGCACGGTGCACGCCCGCGGTTTCACAGATTTCGAGCACGCTCAGATCTTCAAAGCGCTTTTCCTTCAGCAGCACCTTGAGCGCCTGGAACAAAAGCTGATAGGTTCTGCGCACGCGCACATCCATCTTTTTCATCGTTCTCTCCCTTTACTGCATTTCGCCGTCTTCAAAGAGCGTGGCCTTGATCTGCTCGCCGAGTTCTTTGAGCTTTTCCACCTGACGGCGGGTATATTGCTCGATTTTGAAATTGTTGCGCAAAAAACGGCTGGAATACTTGTTTTTGTCGTGCGCTTCGGTCTTCTTGGCCGAAAAGCGAAGCTCGTAATCGGACAGGGTATCCTGAATCTGCTGGAACCAGTCGTTGAATTTGTCAAGCCGTTTTTCGCTGTTGGCCTCGCGCTGCTGCTGGATGCTCGTCACCTTGTCCTCGATGCCGGCCCTGACGCTGGCGAAGCCGTCCGTCACGGTGCCGAGAAGGCCGAGCAGCTTGTCCTGCATGCGGCGAATATCGAGGGCCTTCACCATCGAATGCACCCAGTCGACCAAAAAGATCGCCAGCGTGGCCACGCCGATCCAAAGCACATAAGTTTCCGGAATGCCGCGCAAAAGTTTGTCGACGCCCGGATGAATCACATAGACGAACGCGATCGAAAGAATGCCCCAGTACATCGCGTGCTTGAGACAGATCCGGCCGCGGATGTTGCAAAACTCATAGGTGTAGTCCCACCAGCGGGCATGGAACATCGTTTCCATAATCAGGCTTGTCAGATATTCCACCGCGTTGCAAAGCACCGTGCCGAGCAAAAACACCAGCAGCGGCCGGTCAAAGAACGGGTTATAGAGCGCAAGCGTCATGACGATGGCCGCCGTGCCGTAGATCGGGCACATGGGGCCCGTGAGGAAGCCGCGGTTGATGATGCGGCCCTCGCCGATGGAGCAATACAGGCTTTCAATCAGCCAGCCCGCCGCGGAATAGAAGAAGAATTCCACGACATAAAAGAGAATCATCCGCATGATGTTACGTCCTCCAGATCGCGCAAAAACCGCGCTTTATACCGTTTGCTCAGCGAATAGAACAGCTCGCGCGTCGCGCAGTATTTGTCGGAGAGCGAGACCACAAAGCCCTCCTTGCTCTTCGGCATGGCCAATGTCAGCGGCCACATATGGTGCGTGATGATGTCGCGTTCTTTTTTGGAAAGCGCGGGATAAAGCTCCCGGGCGTTCAGCGCGGCATATTTCGGGTGCTTATAGCCGTGAAGCCGGTGCCAGCCGCCGGTTTCGCCGTCGCGCCAGTCATAGTAGAACAGGTCGTGCATGGTGGCGGCGCGGGCCGCGGCTTCATAGTCAAGGCCGAGGCGCCTGCAGACTTCATAGGCCAGAAACGACACGCTGGTGATGTGCTGCAGCCGGTCGATTTCCAGATGCTGCTCATACTGCCGCAGCGACTGCACCTCCGGGGAATCCCAGATTCCGCGGACACAGTCAAAAAAGCCGTCGTCGTTTGTTTCATTGAGGTGATACGCCGTCAGATAGGCGTGATACAGCTTGTTCATAGGGAGTCATCCTTTTTCCTGCATTTGGAAATTATAACGCGTGCTCGAGCAAAAACCTGGCCACGGCGTCGCTGTCGTTGCTGCCGAGCACGCCGGTTGCCTTTTCCTTGAGCGCGGCGTGCGCATTTCCGACCGCATAGCTTTCGTCTGCCGCTTCAATCAGCGGCAGATCGTTGAGATTGTCGCCGAACGCAACGATCCGGTTGGCGCCGAGCAGCTTTTTCAGCTCCAGCGCGCCCGAGGCCTTCGAGACGGTGTCGCTCATGCCCTCGAGAAAATAGCAGTCTGTATAATTATCGGCGTAAAAGTTGAAGCTGATGCCCTCAAGGGCGTTCATCTCGCGATAAAGCGGCTCAATCTCTTCCTTTTTGTCGAGCGTTACGACATAGAGAAAGTCGCCCTCGTCAAAGTGATAGCGCTCCACCTGCTCGAAGCCCTTGTTATCAAAGTTGTCCCGCTGAGCCACATAGCGGCGCTGCGGCTCGTTGCAAAGGGCTTTATATTCGACGCGCATCGTGCTGTCCTTTTCAAAATACAGCATCGGGTTTTTGCCGTACTTTGCAAAGATCTCTTCGGCCTTCTTGCCGAGCGAGACGGGGAGGGGATGGTGCACGAGGGTGCGCTTTTCCACCGGATCATAGAGCACAACGCCGTTCATGAGCACCAGCGGCGTGCGCAGATCGACGCCCCGGAACATCGGAATCACCGTGGCGTAGGTGCGGGCCGTGGCAAAGGTGAAGAGCACGCCCGCCGCCGACAGCCGGTTGATCGCGTCGCGCGTAAACGGCGACAGCGAGCCGTCGGAACGCAAAAGCGTGCCGTCCAGATCGCTCAGATACAACGTCTTCATCCAATCCCACCCTGCGCTTTGTCCAGTTATTGTACCACGGAATGACGGAAATGGCAAGAGGATAGCGCTAAATTCACAGATTCGTAAAATAAAGAGGAAACCCTCTTGCATTTTCCTGCAAAACCCTGTATAATAAGCCCATCTTATTACTGTGCGGCGCCGAAGCCGGCCTGTCCGGCGAAGAGGAGACGGCCCGCATTTCGTTTAAAGGGGCACCCGTATGTTAGGCAAATTTGTCAAGGTACGCGTGACTTCTCCGATGTATTCCTATAACAAGCGCTTCGGCTTCCGCTATCAGCTCAACTACGGCGTGGTGGAAAACGTCCGCACACCGCGCAACACGGTGCAGTGCGCTTATATCATGGGCATCACGCATCCCGTCCGCAACTTCGACGGCCGCGTGATCGCGCTGATCCGCCGTTTCGGCGGCAAGGGGATCGTCTGGGTCGTTGCGCCGAAAAGTACACGTTACATCATCCACGATATCAAGTCGGCGGTCGATTTCGCCGAAGGCCGCAACGGCTATTCGATTGAATGCTTCTATGAAAGCTCCTGCGGCGCCGTCGTGTTCCGCGAGGACGGCCGCGAGCGCCGCTTTTTGCTGATCCGCAACCGCCGCAGCGCCCACTGGGGCTTCCCGAAAGGGCATATCGAACAGGGTGAAAGCCACGAGCAGACGGCCATGCGCGAAGTCCGCGAGGAGACGGGCATCGACATCGACATTCTGCCGGAGTTCGTACGCCGCTCGGACTATACCATTCAGGGTAAGGTGGAAAAGTCGGTTTTCCTCTTCCTCGGCCACGCGCTGCAGACCGAACTGCACCGCCAGGAGGAAGAGATCGAGGAATGCGGCTGGTTCACCTTTGACGACGCGATGGAAACGCTCAATTACGAAAACGACAAGCGAATTTTAAGCCAGGCGCGCGACTATTTTCTGGAGCACACGCCGGCATAAACAACCGAAAACAGGAAACGACAAAAGAGAAGAGCGATCTTCTCTTTCTTGGATTTTGAGGGAACTATGGCTGAATCGATTGCACAATCCATCATCGACGTGCTGGGCGGCAGGGTGCCGCCGGAGCTGATCGTGTTCCTTGTGTCGCTGCTGCCGATTCTCGAGCTGCGCGGCGGCCTGATTGCGGCAAAGCTGTTGGGGCTGCCGCTGTTGCGCGCGTTCGTGATCTGCTTTTTCGGCAACATGCTGCCGATTCCGTTCATCTTGCTGTTTATCCGGCGCGTTTTCGCGTTCCTGAAGCGCTTTTCCGGCGTGGAAAAGGCCATCGACAAGCTGGAAGCCCGGTCGATCCGCAAGGCCGACAAGGTAGTCAAATACCGGCTGTGGGGCCTGCTTTTGCTGGTGGCGATTCCGCTCCCGGGCACCGGAGCCTGGACGGGCGCGCTGGCTGCCGCGCTGCTCGATATCCGCATGAAGCACGCGCTGCCCGTGATTGCCGCCGGCGTGCTGATCGCCGGTCTGATTGTTGCCGCCGTGATGTACGGGCTGGTCGGGGCGATTGCAGCGTAACAATGGAGAATGCGCCGCCGTCGGCGGCTTTTTTTGCAAGAAGAGAGTCCCTCTGTTTTCTATCTTCCGATTTTCGTCCTCTCATCTTGACAAATCTGCGTGAACCTGCTATATTTGAAGTGCGAAAAATCGCAGAAAGGAAGAACCGTTATGAAAAAACTGATTGCTGTGCTTTTGTCCGTTCTGATGCTGCTGCCGATGGCGGTGCTGCCGTCGTTCGCGGCCGAAGAAAACATCATCCTGTCCGGCGAAACGCTGGACGCCGCCGTTGACGCCGCTGCCGCCGCGCTGGCGGGCGTGCCCGAAGGGGCGACCTACCGCGTTCAGAGCAGGGTACGTCAGAACGCCGTGGCCGCGAAGGATCTTGCCAAATCGTTTGCCGGCTACATTTTTGTCAATCCGAACAAGGTGGAGGGAATCTCCGACGCGATTGCCAACGATGCGGATTACACCGTCACCGTGATGGAAAACGGCAAAAAGACCGTCTACATCGCTGTCGATCTGCGCGAGCACCCGGAAATCGCCAACCTGGACGTGCTGCGCGCCGCCGTGAAAAAGCTTGACGCAAAACAACAGCAGGCCGCGGCAGGGGAGAGCGACGTGGATCTGATGAGCTATCAGCACATCGCGGGCGAGCTTGCGCTGCATGTGATCGTCGCCGCCGCCATGAGCGCGATCGGCAAGGATGAGTCCGACGAAACACTGCGTTCCTCGATGGTTGCGAATCTCAACAAGGACGAGAGCCGGTTCCCGACCCAGCTGATCGAATTCCTTGGCAAATTCATCATGGACTATATCATCGGTACGCTGAACCAGTACATCGGATACTTTTTCAAATAAGCACGAACCGGAAAGCTGCTGCGGCGGCTTTCTTTTTTTATTCACCCGGGGGGAACGGTGATTCTTGACTTTTTCGGCAAATGCGTTGTATAATGCAATATGCACAAAAAAGCAGTTTGAACTATACAAAATAAATGGAATAACGTTTTATCCTCTGTGCGAGATGCACAGGGGATTTTTTCATTTTCTGCGCGTGGGATCATCAGTCAGGCCGAGGATGTAGTCGGCGCTGACGTCATAGATCACGCACAAGTCTTGCAGCATATCCAGCGGTAGAGAGCGCCTTCCGCTTTCATATAGTTGGTATTGATTTCGATTTGTGCCGAGCTCTTCGGCTATTTGTGTTTGCGTCAAGTCGTGGTCTTCGCGCAGGTCGCGCAGCCGCTTGGTGTAGTGCGTCATTTCATCACCTCAACTTGATTATATCATACCATCAAATAATGGTATTGACAATACCATTAAATGATGGTATTATTATTTTGCATTCCATTATTCGATGGAATGTGCCAGCTGCCTTTTTCGGTTGCTGGGGCCTCTCTTTTACCGCCAGTCCGGCTGGGTTTGGATAGTAAAAAATCTAGAGAATATATGGACTTTGGCCTTGCCGGACTGTGCAAAACGCTTGACGATTGGGGACTTTTGCTTTAAAATAGTAATCGAACAGATGTTCGGTTTCACGGCGAGTTTACAAAATCCGGATTGTCAAACGGAGGGCGGCAGATGCGCACAGACTGGGTACACACCGAAACGATAAAACATATACTGGCGGCGTTGACGCCTGAAAATCGGCTTGCAATGGAGACTTCGCTTTCGACCGGACTCCGCATCGACGACGTGCTTTCACTTCGCACGCAAGACCTTTTAAAAGAGCGGTTCACGATCCATGAAATGAAGACCGGGAAAGCGCGTCGGCTGCGTCTGCCGCAGCGGCTGCGTGACGATCTTTTCCGGCAAGCCGGGCGCTTCTTCGTCTTTGAGCATCGGCTCGATCCCCGCAAACACCGCACCAGACAAGCGGTTTGGAAGGACATGAAGCGCGCCGCCGTTGCGTTTCGGGTCAATCAAAAATTCAACGTGGCACCTCATACGGCGCGCAAAATCTATGCCGTTTCTCAATATCAGAAGTCGCAAAATCTCCATAAGGTGCAGGAGCTGCTGAACCACCGGGACGAGGCCGTCACAATGCTTTATGCCATGGCCGATCAGATCACGGAGAACGCAACTCGGAACCGTTGATTTTCCCTTTCTTTTATCACCCCTTTTGAGTAAAAAAAGGGGAGGATTACTCCTCCCCAAATTTGAACATAGCAAGAAAGAATAAATATGCAATAGCATCAATCCTTGATAGCTTGTCTTCGTTGGCTGCCGTGAGCATTGCCTCAAAGCTTCCGTCGAGATAATCCTTGCCCATGTCCTTTACGTTTCGCGCTGCTTTGTAGCCGCGCATGATTGCGTCCAAGATGTTCTTCTGTCTTGATGTCATATAGATACCTCCGTTTTCTAAAAAAAGGGCGCTTGACGCCCTTAACAGCTTAACAAAATCAGAATATTCAGAGCAATGCTTTCGATCTCTTCCGGACGCCAATTTTCGGCCAATTCACTGATTGCTGTTTCAATCGCCCAGGAGCGGCCGATTTCAGTTGCTTCTTCGGCATAGCTTTTTGCCTGGTGCATTGCATGCAAGACGGCGTTGATATAATCGCCTTTCAGCTCCGCTTCGTATTTGTCCAACTCTTTTACCATCATGACTTTTCATCCTTTCGTTTTTATTTCAGCCGCAAGTCATCAGCGGCCGCGACCAGCGCACCGCGGCGCGTCAAGGGCGGCCATAGGCCGTTCATCTTGACCCTTGACGCCCGTGGTACACTGAGGCGCGCTGATGATGACGGGGGACGGCGGGGCGCGCCAGCGCTCCCGGGCTGCACGTCGAGCAAAACGCAGCGGCAGCCGCCCACGTTCGCGCGCGCGCAGCAGGGCGTCACGTCAGCTTGTTCCCGCGGATTTACCCGCAAGAGCGGCAGCGGGGGCTGGCGGCCGGCCGGCGTCTTTGGTTTTTTGACCTTTTTTGACCTTGGCGCCGGCCGTGTCCGACCACACCGCGCCGCGAAAATCGCACAGGTTCCCGCGGCGGTCTGCCTTTCGGCGGCCACCCGTTGGCCTTGAGGGAGGGCGCGCGCCACCTTGCTTGCCACGCGAACTATACAAAATATCTGTTCTGTTATGGTTCGCAGAACTATACAGAACAGCCGAAGTTTTGTTCAGTTCTGCAGGAATTAAACAAAACTTCATATTTTGTATAAGCGACAGCGTGTTCGCGTTCTAATGCGCGCGCCCATCCACTTTTCCTTTACGTCAGGAGGTGAGGCTTTGCCTTTGTATCAATCTATCCTTGATGCTGCTGCGATGAATTATAACTTAAATCTTGCGGAGCAGCGCCGACGAGCGGCACTACGTCGAGTACAAGAGGAATTTAAACAAAACAGAAAGGGGGATTTATCTGATTCCGGACAGCAAAAAGAAGAAGAACAGAAGCAGTGATTTGTTTCTTGATCTGGACATTTCCAGTTTTGATGACGCGCACCTGAAAGCGATTATCTATTGTACGTTTATGAAAGCTTTCTCGCTCGTCGATGATCTGATCGAGGAGACGATCGCAGCTGCGGTGGACCCGAAAGATGTTGTAAATGCGGTCTCGGTCTTCTGTCAGGTAAACAAGGAGTTCAGCTCGGCGGCCGAGAAAAAATGTCTGCAGGCTTGCAGACATTACCAAGAGGATTCAAAAGCAACAACCAAGAAAGCGGAATAGAAAAAAGGGGGGTGTCACTACGACACACCCCCCTGTGTTCAATGATCAATGATCAAGAAAGGAGCAAAAAATACCTTGACAGCCGTTTTAATGAAATCGAAAGGAAGCATCTATTATGTCAAAAAAACAATGCGACAGCCCAAAAAGCGCGAGCCGTACAAGAAACTATGCAACGGTTTTGTATCCGGAGAGCGCTCCGGAGAATTGGAAAGAGACACTTGCGTCGTTCATGGTTCCGGCGTTCATAAGTCCGCTGCACGATCAGGACAAGAACCCACAGAACGAACCGAAGAAAGCGCATTACCATGTGCTGGTGATGTTCGACTCGGTGAAGACGAAGGAACAGGCAAGTGAAATCTTTGACGCCATCGGCGGCGTCGGCTGCGAGCGCGTGCAATCGCTGCGCGGGTATGCGCGATATCTCTGCCATATGGACAACCCCGAAAAGTACCAGTATGACAGCAGGGGAGTACAGGCGCTCTGCGGCGCTGACTATGCCGGTACAATCAATCTAATAACCGACCGTTACGCGGCTTTGCGCGAAATGATGCTTTATTGTAAGACGAACGGGATTTATAGCTATGCTGATTTGATGGAGATCGCCATGGAAACGAACGACGGTTGGTTCCGTGTGCTTTGTGATAACGGTACGGTTGTGATGAAAGAATACTTAAAGAGTCTATCGTGGGGGTATCTGAAGAATGACCGACGTTGACCGCGTTGCCATTGTTTTGTATCAGTTGTTATTTCGTGAAGAAGCCGAAGCTGTTTCTGCTTGCGATTTCTCGCTGGAAGTTGTGAAGCGGAACGCACAGGATCAGCACGCCCAGCTGAAGCACTATGAAAATTGTGTGTGGCTGCGTGCGGTGAAGCAGCTGACGCGGAAGGTGAAAGAGACGCTTGACAGTATGGCCGAGAAAGAGGTATAATTTGGGCAAGGTGCTGTAAAATATCCCTTGAACTATACAAAATAAATGTTTTGTATAGTTGAGGGGACATTTAACAGCCTGTAAGGTGGTTTTTGCGAGATGCGACTCTTTTATCCGCGCCTATGTCCGGTTTGCGGCGAACCGATTCCATATAATCAGCCGTACTGTGCCTGTTCCAATCAGGCGCCAAAGCCGGTCGGGCCAAACACCGGTGACTGCGCCGATCCTTCTTTGGAACCGTTTACCGCCGTGTGGTATTATAATGGACAGGTTCGTTTCGATCTGCTGTCCCTGAAGTTTGGCCAGAACGCTTCGCTAGCAAAGCCGCTCGGCATTGCGATGGCGAAACGGGTCGCCGATGTCCTTCCTGACGTTTCGTTTGACTGTGTGACCTTTGTACCGATGACAACCGCGGATTTACGTGAACGGTCATTCAATCAAAGTGCGCTGCTCGCACAATGGGTCGCAAAAACATTTTTTATCGAATGCAGCGCCTTGCTGCAAAAGGTACGGTCAACGCCGAAGCAGCATGAACTGCATCAGGCCGAACGGCTCGAGAATCTGAAGGACGCGTTTGAACCAACGAAGCTTGTCCGGCCCGGCAGCACGGTTTTGCTCGTTGACGACATCAAAACCACTGGCACCACACTGCGCCGCTGCCGCGAGACCTTGCTGGAAGGCGGCGTACAGGCGGTCTATTGTCTTGCCTGCGCCATGAGCGACTACTCCTCCCTCGATTTTTGACCTCCCCTGTTTTCTTTGTGAAACTGTTTCACGGAAAGGTGTGTTATCATGCCCCAGCTTGAAAACCGCGCGTTTTTGCCGGACCGAGTCAATGAATATCTGAATTATCTTTTAAACGTCAAAGGCTCCGGCGCCCTGACGGTGGAAGGCTATGCGCGGGATCTGCGGCTGTTTTTCACCTATCTTGCCGAAAAAAAGCCGCCCCTCTCCCCTTCCGACGATCCGGCGGATCTGCGCTGGGTCGACGACAGGATCCTCTCTGCCGTGTCCATGCGCGACATCTATGATTTTCTCACCTTCTGCGGCCAGTCGCGCGGCAACAATGTGACCACGCGGCGGCGCAAATCCTCCGCCCTGCGCGGATTTTTCAAGTATATCAGCGACAATATGGGCTATATTGACCATAATCCGACGGCAAATCTGGAGCTGGCCGGCACGAAAACAAAGCTCCCGCGCTATCTTACGCTGGAGCAGTCGGTGCAGCTGTTGCAGGCCGTGGACGGTGAAAACGCCGCCCGTGACCGCTGTATTCTGACGCTGTTTCTCAACTGCGGCCTGCGTCTGGCCGAGCTTTGCGCACTGAACATCAGCGACCTCGATCTGGAAGCTCGAACCATGATTGTCACCGGCAAGGGCAACAAGCAGCGGATGCTGTATCTCAACGACGCCTGTGCGGATGCCGTGCTCTCCTATCTGCAGGTACGGCCGCATGACGGACTGCAGGGGGATGCCCGCGCCGCGCTGTTCGTCAGCCGCCTCGGCAAACGCATCGGCCGCCAGGCGGTACAGCTCATGGTCTATCATTATCTTGAAAAAATCGGCCTTGACGGTCAGCACTATTCCGTCCACAAGCTGCGCCACACCGCGGCGACGCTGCTCTATCAGCACGCGCACGTCGATCCACTGGTGCTCAAGGAAATGCTCGGCCATGAGAACCTTGCCACAACGCAGATCTATACCCATGTCGACAACCGGCAGGTGCGCGAGGCAATCGATCAGAACCCGCTCAACGCCAAAGCGAAGCAAACGAAGGACTGACGCATTGCTGCAGCACCGCATCCGCAAGCGCCGAGGCCACGAGCAAAAGCAGCCCCGGCAAGCAGGCTTTTGCTTCCGTCAAACAAATTGGTTCCGCCTGAAAGCTGTCTCGTTTGAGGCAGCTTTTGATATATGCACTCAACCGCATGGCATGACAGGCAACCGAAAACAGCCCGCAAAGCTGCAGAGTCTTTCCTGGAAACAGACAGAGAAAATAATAAAAAACGCCCGTTTTGCCGCCGATTTGCGCCAACGTGACGGCCAGCGCACCCACGCCGCACCCGCGCAGCACAAGCAGACAGCCGATGCCGGGTGCGCCGAACGGCGACAGACCCAGATAGAGGATCAGAAGCCCGACGCCGAGCGAAGGCAGCAGACAGGCTGCCGTCCGGGCGCCGAACGAAGCGTCGGAAGACAGCGCAAACTGCCGGAAGATCGATTCCATCGCCGACAGCCGCTGCGACCCGCAAAGCGAAAACAGGGCGGCGCCCCCGAAAAGGCCGGTCAACAGACAGAGCAGCGCGGTCAGCCGACAGACGTCCGGTCTTTTTTTCGGCCTGCTTTTTCCGCGGCGCGGCGGCCGAATCAGCGCAGCCTGAATCTTCATCGTTTGGCCGCCGGCACGCGCGGCGTCTCCCGGCGGTTCACGGCAAGCACCCCGCCGAGCATGGAGACAAGCGACAGGGAAACAAACGAAAACAGCAGCGTCCAGTCCGCACGGAATCCGCCGACTGCAAGCGACAGCAGCAACAGCAGCAGATGGATCGGCAGCGTGGAAAGAAAACCGGTCAGCAGGCCGTTTTGCTTTTGCAGCCGTCCGGCGTAATAGGCGCAGCAAAACGCAGCCAGCGCCAGCGCGCCGACGATTTTGAAGCCGTCGTACGATCCGTCGGCGTCGCTGTGCAGCGTCAGGAACGCGCATGAAACAATCATGATGCCGTAGGCCGCCAGCTCAAAGCCAAGCAGAAGCAGCCATTTTTTGCGTCCGCTCCCCTTTTTCCGATTGGTTTTTTTCGCTTGTCCGCGCCGTTTCGTTGCCATAAAAAAACCTCCTCACGGCTTTGCTACAGCCTATGAGGAGAGATTTTGTTTTATGACGGATCAGTCTTCGTCTTTCTTTTTCTTCTTTTCGCGGGGCTTCTTGCCCTTGGCTTCCAGCTTTTCCTGCTTCGCCTTTTCGGCGGCTTCCTTCGCGGCGGCGCGCTCCGCTGCCAGACGCTCGTTGGCCGTGTTGTTCTGCTGAATCGCCCAGCGGGTAATCTGCATGCGGTTGCGGTCGGCGCCGGTTTCGATGATCAGGTGCTCTTCCTTGACAGTGACCACACGGCCGCAGATGCCGCCGATGGTGGTGATTTCGTCGCCCACGTCCACGGCGGAGCGCATTTCCTGCTCTTCCTTCTGACGCTTTTTCTGCGGACGGATCATCACAAAATACATGATGGCGAACATGCCGACCATCAGCAGAATCATGGTGATCGGGCTGCCCTGCTGGCCGTTTGTGCCGCCGGCAAGTAAGAATGAGAAGTTCATGATAGTGTTCCTCCAATAATCAT
>JAEEGL012496302.1_pt1 | contig 15170 bp, 14 predicted proteins | sample 9134231 | NCBI WGS metagenome assembly JAEEGL01 (sample SAMN16246548, study PRJNA631951) | gut metagenome | biome: gut microbiome; feature: rumen; material: fiber-attached | host: Bos | place: Iran: Karaj | collected 2018-10 | reverse complement strand
TGACGGTGAGCCCGGATTCGTATTACAGCCCTTCGATGAGGTATTCGTCCATCAGAGTGCCGGCTATAGCGTCCAACAGAATGTGACTGTATCAGGAGAGGTTATGTTCTCTGGTATCTATTCCCTCTCGAAGCGGGAGACACGCCTGAGTGATGTCCTCAAGATGGCAGGAGGTCCCAACCAATATGCTTACGTCAAGGGAGCCCGTCTGGAACGGAAGGTTAATGAGGAAGAGCGTCACAAAATGGAGGAAGCCCTTAATATGGCACGTCGTGAACAACAGAACAACCTGATGGAGACGGCATTGGGAAGTAGCAATGCCATGGCTATCGCCCAGTTGGCAGAGAAACAGAGTAAGAATGAACTGGAGAAATTCCAGATTCCCAATACCTACCCCGTTGGTATCGAGCTGGACAAGGCACTGGCACATCCTGGCAGTGAGGAGGACCTTATCCTGCGGGAAGGCGATAAGATCTTTGTCCCACAGTATAACGGAACCATCAAGGTCAACGGTGCTGTTCTCCATCCTAACACCATCGGTTATAAGAAGGGTAAGAAACTCAGCTACTACATCAACCAGGCTGGAGGCTATAGCAAGAGTGCCCGCAAGAAACATACCTATATCATCTACATGAACGGTATGATAGCCCGGGCTGGAGCCAAGGCAAAGATAGAACCTGGCTGTGAGATTATCGTCCCCAGCAAGGCACAGGGTAAGATGACGATGGCAGAAAAGATGGCAATGGCGACATCAGGAGCCAGCCTGGCTACGATGGCTGCCACAATTGCTAACCTGTTTAAGTAAATGAATATGGATAATAACAAGAGTAACCCTAACGTCATCGACTTACGTGTCGTCTTCAAGAATATCAAGAACAACAAGAAACTTTTCTATAAGGTTCTGCCTGTCGTCTTCGTTGTTTCGTGTATTTATATTTTCAGTATTCCACGTTACTATTCTTCAGAAGTCAAATTGGCTCCTGAGATGGAAAGTGGTGATGCCGGAGGCGTCCTTGGGTCTATCGCTTCTTCTTTTGGGTTTAATTTCAGTGAAATGCAAACATCTGATGCTATCACCCCACTTCTCTATCCCGATTTGATGGAGGACAATGGTTTTGTGTCCAACCTGATGAATATCAAAGTAAGGGAACAGGAAGAAGAGCATATTGTCTCCTACCATGATTATTTGGAGAAATACCAGAAGAAGGCGTGGTGGGGCTATCCTATCGACGGGCTTAAGAGTTTGCTCATCAAGAAAAAAGACGAAGGCGGCAGTAAGAACGGATACGACCCTTATAACATTTCCAGGAATGAGAATAGTATCTTTGAGAAAGCAAGAGAAAATATTAATATCAAAATAGATAAAAAGACAGGGGTTATCACGATTAACACGACAGCCCAGGATCCTCTTGTCTGTAAGACGATGGCAGACTCCATCAAAGACAGACTGCAAGCATTCATCACTGACTACCGCACCAATAAGGCACGTATCGACTATAACTATTACAAACAATTGGCTATAGAAGCAAAACAGGAATATGAGAAAGCCCGTCAGCGCTATGGTGCCTATATAGACGGTAATGTCAATATTGCCATGCAGAGTGTCCGACTGAAAGCGGAGGAGATGGAAAGTGAGATGGAACTAAAACTCAACAACTACAACACCATGAACACTCAGATGCAGGCAGCCAAGGCGAAGATACAGGAACGTACCCCGGCCTTTACTGTCATTAAAGGAGCAACTGTCCCTGTCAAACCGTCAGGTCCCAAACGAATGATTTTCGTGGCAGGAATGCTTTTTCTGGCTTGTTTTGCAACGATAATCTATCTGGCAAGGAAAGACTTTCATTTCAACTTTTAGGTCTTCAAACGCATCACCATGCTGTTCGTCCCGTTCATTTTTTTTACATTACTCACATTTTACCTATGGAGAAGACATCAGGGGTTTGATGTCTGTGTGTATATATCCGGACTCTACGCATTCACTTCTTTGGTGTGCATCGTGGTGGTAATTTGTGACTTTATTGGCGACGGCGGCGTACTCTTTGACTATGATATCGTGCTTTCCCCGATAGCAACGTTGCTGTATTGCTTCTTCATCACCCTTGGCATATTGCCTTTCTCAATGCTTTACAAAAAAGACCTGACGAAGATTTCCGCAACAAATCCCATCATACCACTGGCTGTGAGCATATTCCTTATAAGTGTAGCATTCTTGAACCTTTATCTTGTTGCAGACTCCACATTGGAAATATTATCAGGCGACTTGGCAACCATCAAGTTCGAGCATAACACAGGCTTCAAGTCACCTGCAGAGATAAAGGCAGAGGGTTTGCCTGTCATATTAAAGTTTCTATACTTCTTCAAAAGTTCCACCCTGCTTGCCATTCCTTTATTCTTCTATTATTTCTGCTTCGACAAAAAGCCATGGTGGTTCCTTGTCTTACTGTTTTTTGCCTCACTGACAAGTCCCATCTATTGCATGCAAATGGCTGACCGGACTGAGGTCGTGTTCTATGCGATGATGTTCCTGTCATGTATCATTCTGTTTCATAAATTCCTCTCAAGCAAGGCCCGTACACTCTTACGTTTCTCTGTCATCCCCATTGCTATCATCATGTTTATCTACCTGGCAGCCGTCACTGATGCCCGCTTCGGTGACCGCAATGAAGGCTCGACAGGCGGTGTAGCCCAGTATAGCGGGCAAAACTATCTGAACTTCTGTTATTTCTGGGAATACGGAAATTTCAATTATATGACCACAGAACGTGAATTCCCTCTTATCACATACATCTTGCTTCACAAGGACAATACGGATGACCGCCGGAATGAAAGGGCAAGCGAGCAAGGTTTCCAGATGAGTGTGTTCGCATCATACATTGGGGATATCATGCTTGACCTTTCACCACTGGGCATGGTCATCTGGTGTACATTGTTCTTTCTCATAACGGTTGTGATATTTAAACGGCCTCATCGGACAGAATATACCTTAGGTGAATACTTGATGTACTTCTACCTTTCAGCCATACCCATCTTTGGCATCTTCTATTACCGCTATATGGTTCTCCATTATACACTGATGCTTTTTGTGGCTCTTACGGTCTATGTGACCGACAAATTCAAGTTTGTCATCTCGAAAGAAGAAAACGCCATCCCATGAAGAAAAGGATCAACATCAAGGACAAGCTTCTCGGAGAGGACGGAAGGACCTCTCTTATTAAGAAAAATGTACTGGCATCGTTCTTCATAAAGGCATGGACGGCACTGGTACAATTACTGTTAGTGCCGTTGACACTTTCTTGTCTGGGTGTGTATGAAAACGGGGTGTGGCTGACAATAGGTTCCGTATTATTGTGGATTGATAATCTGGATATCGGACTGGGAAATGGGCTGCGTAATAAGCTGGCTGTATACATGGCACGGAACGATATCAATAAAGCACGGGAGATGGTGTCATCCACCCTTGCCATGCTGGTCATCATCATCATACCTTCTGCCATATTAATGATTGTCGGTGAACTGTTTGCAGACAATTATCAGCTATTAAATGTGGATCCTTCGAAGGTACCTCAATTAGACATCATACTTCTTGTTACAACTATTCTGGTATGTAACACGTTCGTATTTAAGTTTTTAGGCAATTTCTACATGGGACTGCAACTTCCTGCCGTCAATAATCTCCTGGGATGTCTGGGAAACACCTTGATATTGTTAGGAACGTTTATTGTCTATAAAAACGGGTATCATTCCATGTTACTCATAGCACTGATTAATACAGGAGCGCCTCTTTTCATATACCTCATCTGCTATCCTATTACTTTTATGGGAAAGTACAAGATGCTGAGTCCGTCTTTGAGATTCGTGACCGTTAGTGCCATCAGGGAATTATTCTCATTAGGTGTTAAGTTCTTTCTCCTTCAGATTCCAGCCATCATCCTCTTTTTTACATCCAACATCCTGATCTCCCATCTATTCTCCCCCAGCATGGTGACTCCCTATCAGATTGCCCACCGATATTTTACTGTCACGATGACACTGTTCACCATCATCTGCGTACCTTATTGGACCGCCACGACAGATGCTTACGAACGCAAGGATTTCTCCTGGATCAGGAAAGCAAATAAGACACTGAACAAAATTATGCTTTTGATACTGGTAATCATTGCCGTCATGACTGTATTTTCCGATTCCGTCTATCATATATGGATTCAAGGGAAGGCATATGTACCTTTCTCCATCACGCTCATCTCTGCTGTCTATCAGTTCATCATATTGTTGAGTATGAGATATTCTTTTGTGCTGAATGGAATCGGAGCATTACATCTGCAACTTGTATTCACCATCATAGCATCTGTCATATTCTTACCGCTTGCTGTCTGTGTCGGAAAAACGACCCACGACATCAATGATCTGCTTATGGTAATGTGCCTTGTCCATCTACCCGGACTCATCGTCAATTACATACAGTACCATAAAATCGTCAACGGCAAAGCAACAGGAATATGGATTAAATAAATAGCAGCAAATGGGAAACATCGCAATATTATTGGCAACCTATAATGGGGAGGAGTACCTCAGGGAACAATTGGACTCCCTTTACCAGCAGACTTTCAAGGACTGGAAGATATACGTTCATGATGACGGGTCAACGGACCATACCTTTGATATCCTGAACGAGTTTGCTGAGAAATTTGATAATTTCATCATTCTTGACTATCCGAGTCAACATGGTGCAAAAAACAATTTTCTCAGTATGCTTCAGGCTGTTGACGCAGATTATTACTTTTTTTGTGATCAAGATGACAAATGGTGTAGGGATAAAATAGAAAAACAAATTTCCAAGATAAAAGAAATAGAAGACAAAGAAAACAAACCTATATTAGTCTATTCTGACCTTTTTGTCGTCGACAGCCGGATGCAACTGATTGACAGGTCCATGTGGGAATTGGAAGGCATTCACCCGGAATACCTTACTACCTTTGATGAAGGAGGAGCCTTTGAGTTTGTTACGGGCTGTACCATGCTGCTCAACAGGAAGGCCAAAGAGACGGTCGTATATCCGGCAGACAACGCTGTTATGCATGATGCGTGGATAACACTTTGTGTACTACGCTCGAAAGGGATTGTAGAAGCCATTCGCGAACCACTGGTCTATTATCGACAGCATGGGAACAACACACTGGGGGTCAACCAGTGGTCAAAATATAATAGGATTCGCAAATTGATGAACATCGGGAAAAGCATCAATGCCAACTACAAGCACTATCGTATGCTGAATGCACTTGGCTACGGCTCTGTGTTCAAATACTTGCGGTACAAGTATTTATACAGGGAGAAACATCATCAATATCTGCGAAGCCTTCATCAAGGGAAACAATAAAGATCATGGAAAAGAAGAAAAAGACTGTCATCCTGCTGGCAACATACAACGGAGAACGCTTTCTCAGAGAACAGATAGACTCTCTTTATGCACAGACTTTCACTGACTGGACAATCTATGCGCACGATGACGGTTCCAGTGACGGTTCATATGACATACTTGCCCAATATGCTGCTACCCATGACAATTTCAAGATTTTAGACTACCCCAGTCAGCACAGTGCCAAGGACAATTTTCTCAGTATGCTGACACACGTTGATGCTGACTATTATTTGTTTTGTGATCAGGACGACGTTTGGAAAACAGACAAAATAGAGAAAGAGATGAAACATATGGCAGACCTGGAACTCCAGATGCCGGAAAGACCTATTGCTGTGTTTTCCGACCTGCTGGTTGTCAACAGAGAGCTGGAAGTCATTGAACCGTCAATGTGGGATACCATAGGTATCAGACCAGAACTTCTTACTACGTTTGAGCGCGGAGGAGTCTTTGAATATGTCACCGGATGTACCATGATGTTCAACCGCAAAGCCAGGAAATGTGTCATCTGTCCTGCCCCTAAGGCCACGATGCACGACACATGGACCGTCCTCTGCATACTTCGTCAAGGAGGCATCGTATCAGCCGTCTGCGAACCTTTAGTCTATTATCGACAGCATGGGGACAATACGCTCGGAGCCAGCAACAGGAGCCGTCGGCAACTGATTCATAAACTGAGGAACATCAGCAACATCTGGCACCACGACAGGAAGCACTGGGAAATGCTCAAAGAGTTAGGCTACGGATCATTTGCAAAATTTCTATATTATAAATACCTATACCGCAGACTACACCCATGAACAAGATAAAGACAGAAATTATCATTGTCCTGTATCATCCGACAGAAGAAGACATCACACATATCAAGGAGTTGGCAGAGACTGTAGAGGGGGTTGTCGTGGACAACTCCGACAAGCCGTCTGTCTCAGGACATCAAATCGGGAAGATGACCTATTTTTCAAACGGAGCCAACCTGGGCATTGCAGAAGCTCAGAATATTGGTTTGCACCACATTCTGGAAAACAGCGATGCCACCCATGTCGTTTTCCTTGACCAGGACTCACGCGTTCCCGTCGACTTCCCACAACAAATGGCTGATGCTTTTCAGAGAATCGCAAGCAAGCGAAGACTCGCCATCCTTGGTCCGCGCATCATCCACAAGGAGAGTCAGGAGGTCTATAAATCGGTGATTCATCATGACACTGTGACAGATGACGGATGGTTCATTCGCCGCCGCGATGTCATCTCCTCTGGCAGTTGCATCTCCCGGGAGGCACTTGACCATGTGGGATTCATGGACAGCAGTCTCTTTATCGATGCCGTTGACTATGACTGGTGCTGGCGTGCCGAGGCCATGGGCTATGAGTGCGGCATTACTCCTCATGTCACCATCCGGCACCAAGTCGGTAAGAAAGAATTCCACATCGGCAAATATCTTGTCATCATCTCTGCTCCCTTCCGCTATTATTATCAATATCGCAACTATTTTTGGCTGTTACGGAGGAAATACGTACCTTTGCAGTGGAAAATTGCCACTGGCGTGAAATACACCGCCCGTTTTATCTATTTCCCCCTGCTTGTAAAAGGAGGAAGGGACTGTTGGAAACACATGTGCCGTGGTATTAAAGACGGCATAAAGGTTATAAAGTAATTCATCATGAAGATTGGAGCACTCATTGTTTTATACAACCCGGAAATCAAGTCGGTAGACGAGGCTGTCGGGAGACTGCTGCCACAAGTGGATATCGTCTGTTTAGTTGACAACAGCAACGTGACCCACGAACAGCATTTCGGCAACAAGGAGAGGCTCCACTACCTGCCACTGATGGGAAATAAGGGAATAGCTGCTGCACAGAACATAGGCATCCGCCACTTGAAAGAATCAGGCATGGACTTCGTACTCTTCAGCGACCAGGACAGTCTATGTGACGAAAGACTGGTGGGAAGACTGGCAGAGGCTTACACCTTGCTGGAAGACAACGGTTACAAAGTAGCTACAGTAGGACCTGTACCGATAAACAAAAAAAACGGGAAGCCATACATCACCCGCCAAAACACTATCCAACGGTTTGAACTCTCTGGTCTCTATTTCTTACAGATGTATTCCATCATTTCTTCCTATAGCCTTACCCGTCTCAGCACTTTTGACACCATAGGCCTCTTTGAAGAGGAACTGTTCATTGACGGCGTAGATAACGAATGGGGATGGAGGGCAAAGGAAAGGTTTGGTCTTGACTCATTCATGACTGAAGGACTTTCCTTTCTGCACTATCAAGGTATGGAAACCCGGTTGCCCATCAAACGGTCAAGTCCTTTTCGACTGTATTATCAGTTCAGGAACTATATCATTCTTGCCAAGCGTAGTTATACACCTTCTTTTTGGAAAAGGCGTAATTTTTTCATGTTCGGTCTTAAGGCTGTTGCCTATCCCTTGCTCATGGCACCCAGATGGCAATACCTTAAGAGCATTGTAAAAGGATTACGAGACGGGCTGTCGTTCATCCGCCACCACTGATTTGTTTTTTTTATCTATTAATACAGACGACAAATGACAATAACAGTACTTCTATCCATATATAACAAGAACAACCCGGCACATCTGGACAGAGCCATGCAAAGCATCTGGAATGACCAGACGCTCAGACCTGACAAGATTGTTGCCGTTATTGACGGTCCCTTGCCTGACGAGCTGAACACCGTGGTGGAGAAGTGGAAGACCATGATAGGTGAAAACATGACAACCATTCTCCATAAGCAGAATCTGGGACTTACACGCTCACTGAACGATGGCATCGGGGTTATTACCACCGACCTTATAGCCCGCATGGACAGCGATGACATCTCTAATCCGCAGCGTTTTGAACTGCAACATCGCTATTTAGAAGAGCATCCGGATATCGATATTGTCGGTGGTTCATTACAGGAATTCGATGACACGCACGAGAATATGGGCATACGCCATTACCCAGCCACACACGAGGAAGCCGTCAACACCATGCACAAAGTATGTCCTTTGGCACACCCTTCGGTGATGATGCGCAGACGTATCTTCGATGCCGGTCTCCACTACAACGAGCGATTCCGTACCAGCCAAGACATAGCACTGTGGTATGATGCCGTCCGACAAGGCTATCGCATGGCAAACCTTCCTGAGGTAATCATCCGTTTCCGGTTTGCCGCTGACGTGTATTCACGCCGCAGCAAAGCCAAGGCATGGAACGAATTTTGTATCTACATCTACGGCATAAGACAACTACATGGGGTGTTTTCCTTGAAATACATCTACCCTGTCTCACGCCTCATTTTCCGTCTCATGCCAGAGCGCGTCATACGCTGGGGCTATCAGAGTCGCCTCAGGAGAGTCGTTGCCAATGAACAGTCCTGACTATTTTATACATTTTTTAGCATCATTATTTAGGGGTTCATGCAATATAATGGGCAATTCTTTGTTATATTAATATAACAGCAGACAAATTGCTTATGATAAAATATCTACTCGTTGCATTTTTATTAAGTCTGGTATGTGGGATGGTGTTTACTCCGCTTATTCTTGATTTCTGTAAGCGGAAAAGGCTCTACGACATCCCCAGCGAGCGGAAGATACACAAGAACGCTGTCCCTCGGATGGGGGGCATCTCGTTCTTTCCCAGCATGCTGATAGCCTTCCTGGTCATTTTGATGTACGTACCCCTTACAAACAAATATAACCTGTCTGTCAACATCTGGAGTGCCGTTTTCTTCATCGGTCTGATGGTGATTTACTTCACCGGCATCATAGACGATCTGGTAGGTCTCAATGCTCCCACAAAATTTATCATACAGATAGCCACAGGCTGTCTCCTACCCTTTTGCGGACTCTATATCAACAACCTCTACGGATTGTTTGGCATCGGTGAGATTCCTGCCTATATCGGCATTCCCCTGACCATCTTCATCATGGTACTCATCGACAATGCCATAAACTTGATAGACGGTATTGACGGGCTGGCTGCCGGACTCTCCATCATAGCACTGATGGGTTTTCTGGCGTATTTCATCCATTACCAGGTATTTGTCCATACCTATTCCCTCCTGGCGGCAGGAGTCATCGGAGCCTTGATAGCGTTCCTCTATTTCAACCTGTTTGGCAAACCGGAACGTAACACTAAGATTTTCATGGGCGACTCAGGGTCACTGTCGTTAGGCTTTGTATTAGGATTCCTGTTTATCAAGTGTGCTTCCAACAACACAGAAATCTGGCAGACACGCCCGGAAGCCTTACTGGTTCCCCTGACACTGCTGTTTGTACCCATTGCAGATGTTATGAGGGTGACCCTTTACCGACTCGTCCACCACAAACCGTTATTCAGTGCTGACAAGAACCATATCCACCACAAACTGATGAAGTCTGGGCTATCCCAGCACCAGACATTAGTGCTCATCCTTGGACTGTCCATTGTCTATGACATCCTCAACTACGGGCTATACACATTCTTCTCCTCCACATGGATTCTCGTCTTTGACATCCTGCTCTACTGTTTCGTCAACCTCTGTATTAACCTGAAAATAAAAGCAGAAGCATGAAACGTTGTCTCGATATCCTCCTGTCGGTGAGCTGCCTGATTCTTTTCTCGCCACTCATACTGCTCTGCTATCTTGCCATCAAACTGAGTGGTGGGAAAGCCATATATAAACAGGAGCGTATCGGATTAGGGGGACATCCTTTCTATATCTATAAGTTCCGCAGCATGGTGGCTGATGCCGAAGAGGAAGGAGAACAGTTGCTCCAACAGGAAAACGACCCTCGGTTGACGAAGATTGGCAAATTCCTGCGTAACCACCATCTGGATGAACTGCCCCAGCTATGGAACGTCCTCAAGGGCGACATGTCGTTTGTCGGTTATCGCCCGGAACGGAAATACTATATCGACCAGATCATGGAACATGACAGTCGCTACGAGCAACTCTACCAGATCCGCCCGGGTGTGACCTCCTATGCCACGTTGTATAATGGCTATACCGACACCATGGAGAAGATGCTCAAACGACTGGAACTGGACCTGTACTACTTGGAGCATCGGTCTTTGTGGATGGATGCCAAAATCCTCTGGCAGACCTTCGTGAATATTGTTATAGGAAAAATCTTCTAATCTATGCGTTATAAGAATATCATATTGTTGACTGCCTGTATCCTGACCCCGGGCATGACGAAAGCACAGGACACGCTGGCGACACAGGTCACCTATGACCTGACGACAGAGGTTGCCGTGGGAACAGGTGACTTCACGGCATCACAACTGACTGCCAACCGTCATCATGTGTTGGGAACACGTGCCAATACGGCTTATCTGAGAGGCGCTGTTCAGGTGGAACATGCCTTCAACAGGAATTGGAGCCTGTCCGGCGCAGTGGACGTGCTGGCCTCCATACATGCCGACCACAAGTTCTATCTGCAGCAGTGCTATGCCAACCTCAGTTGGAAGGATTTCTTCCTTGAGGTGGGCAGCAGGGAACAGCAACAGGTGGTTCGTGACAACCTCCTCTCCGCAGGCTCCTTCGTCAAGGGCACGAATGCCAAGCCCATCCCACAGGTACATATCGGTACCAATGGTTTCTGGACAGTGCCCTATACCAAGGGATGGCTGCAGATCAACTTCGACTTCGGCTATGGCAAGTTCTTGGACAACAGCTATCGGGAGAAGGCGTTCTACGACTCTGATGTCAATTTCATCTATGCTACGGGAGCCTACTATCACCAGAAACACCTCTATATACGTTCCAACCCCACCAAGCGGTTCTTTGTGATGGTCGGTATCGAGCATGCCGTACAGTTTGGAGGCACCAACTACACCTATGTGAACGGAATCCTTACTGCCAAGAAGAAACCTGCCAACCTGAAGGCGTTCTGGAGGGCTATCCTGCCTACTGGAGACAGCCAGTATTTTGAGAACGAGGCAAAGGAAGACTGGGTCTATGGCAACCACATCGGGGTGATGACCTATCAGATGGGGTGGAACATCAACCAGCACCATCAGGTACAGGCGTACCTCGACAACCCGTTTGAGGACGGTTCCGGCATCCGTAAGGGTAATGGCTGGGATGGTCTCTGGGGACTGCAATATACCAACAAGACTCCTGGCAGACAGTATGTACGGGGTGCCGTCTTCGAATATTTCCAGACCACCAACCAGTCGGGTCCCATCCATTGGGACAGTGGTGACTTCCCGGAACCTATCCGCAGTCAGATTACTAACAAAGTGACAGGTGCTGACGATTATTATAACCACAGCTTCTACGGCACTTACACACACTACGGGATGACACCCGGTAATCCCCTCGTTCCCTCCCCTATCTATAATAAAGATGGCTTTAACAGGTTTAGCGACAACCGTGTGAAGGCATGGCACCTGGGTATCAACGGGGAAATCACCGACCGCCTGTCATACCTGGTCAAGGGCTCCTATCAGGAGGGATGGGGAACGTATTCCCTTCCTCTGGCTAAGAAGCACCACTCTTTCAATGCGATGTTCCAAGGCATCTACCAGTTAGGTCCCTGGCAGTTCTCTGCGGCTTATGCCTTCGACAAGGGAAACATCTATGGTGATAACTCTACGTTTAACTTCAAAATCAATTTCCATGGCAAGATTCTATAAATACATCATACATCATACATCATACATCATCCTTCTCGTCTCTTCCCTCTTCTTTCTCTCCTCCTGTCAGGAGGGCAGCGAGGCTGGTGACTTACTGGGACAGTGGCGCATGAGTGACTCTGACACCCATTACGTCAGCTTCTCCGGTTCCGTAGCGTTATTCCGGGGAATCAACGAAGGAGAGGTTTACGGCAACTTCCAACATGCCGGCGACAGTCTCTTCATCCAATGCTACTCCATCTATGAAGTACGCTCCGACACCCTCATGGTGGAGGACTCCTTTGGCTTCAAGCCCTTCAAGAACATCCGTGTCAAAATAGAGTCCCTATCCAGTGACCGCCTGCTCCTCAGCAAAGACCAGCAACACTGGACCTTCCACAAATACTAACCCCTCCTTTTTTAAGTCACACAGATATTAAAGGGATGCCCCTGCGGGGCAGTAATCGTATCTTTAGCACGCTTTGCAGAGAAAGGAGTTTGCTCCTTACGTCGCAAAGAAATTATTCAAAATTGACGATGTGGCATAACTCGAGGCTTGTCGCCTCTCACAAGGGTAATCCAGTGCTACTGCACTCAAGCAAGCTTGGTTCCGTATCTCTAGATTATCCTTGCCGTGAAAGCTTCGCTTCCCCGGGTTATTCCACATCTCAAAAAATTTATCAGGCTGCGCACTTCCAATAGTGTTCATGATTCAGGTTTCAAGATTCAAGGTTGTTCTTGGTTCATGGTTACAGACTATTATCAAATAACAAGTGAGATGAAGTGCCCTGGAGGCGGTAGCTTGAATAATTTTTTGAGATGGTTTGGGATGCAACATCATCGAAGAGATGATGCATGGTGTTTTAGGAGGAACAGCGCCAAGTTTACTTGAGCGATGGGACTCATGAAACAACATGAAGCTGCGGAACGCAGTTGCATCCCATGCCATCGTCAATTTTGTATAATTTCTTTGCGACGTAAGGAGCAAACTCCTTTCTCTGCAAAATAACCAATAGGAATAAGGAATAGGGATTTCCCCCACACAGTTTAGGGGAAATCCTTTTTGTATGCCTCATTTTCTTCCTACTTTTGCAGTGTGAAAAGTAATAAAATGTCGAACTTTAAAATATATACGATTATGAAGGTTTTGATTAAACGAATGAAGAGCATGTTTACATGCTATGCTGAGTGTGAAAAAGCTCGGCAGAATGCCAAGAAGATGATGATAGCCCTGGTAGCAATGCTGATGGTAGCAGCAACGGGCAAGGCAATGAGCTACGAACAGGCTCGCAATGAAGCCCTCTTCCTGACAGACAAGATGGCTTACGAACTGAACCTGACAGAAGAACAGTATGAGGCATGCTATGAGATCAACCTCGACTACCTCATGGGAGTCACCAGCTATGACGATGTCTATGGCACCTACTGGGAGCGCCGTAACCTCGACCTGAGCTATATCCTCCTCGACTGGCAGTTAAGCGCTTTCCGCGCAGCCACCTATTTCTATCGTCCCCTCTACTGGGCAGACGGTTTCTGGCACTTCGGCATCTATGCCCGCTATCCCCATCGTGACTACTTCTACTATGGTCGCCCGGTATTCTACGCCTCCTATCGTGGCGGTCATGCCTGGCATGTCGTAGGAGGAAGAGGTTGGTATCACGGTCGTCGTGACCACTACATCCATCATCACACCTCCCACCATTTCGGTATGCGTGACGGTTGGAACCGTGGAGACTATCGCCACCACCATCACAATACAGCACGTCACAGCTCTACCCGTACAACAGTGAACCATCATGACTGGAACCGTGGTAATCACGAGAACCGTCCCAGCCGTGACTGGAACCGTGGCAATCATGAGAATCGTCCCAGCCGTGACTGGAACCGCGGTAATCACGAGAACCGTCCTAGCCGTGACGTGAATCACGGTAATCATGAGAGCCGTCAGCCAAGGAACTTTGACCGTGGCTCAGCCAGCAGAGATATGAGTAGAGGGTCTGTTAGCAGAGACATGAGTAGAGGGTCTGTCAGCAGAGATATGAGTAGAGGTTCTGTCAGCAGAGACATGAGTAGAGGATCTGTCAGCAGAAGCAGCGGCGGCGGTTCATTCAGCAGAAGCAGCGGCGGCGGTTCATTCAGCAGAGGCGGTGGACACTCCGGTGGTGGTCCTAGCAGAGGCGGTGGCCATGGTTACGGCGGACGTCGTTAAGATACGCACCTCGGCATTCATCATCCGCTGCACTTCCTTCATACTACACGATGCATAAACGGCTAATATCGCTTTATTGATAATACCGTGCCCGACAGCCACCACTCGTTTTCCTTCGTAGGTGGCTGTCATTTTTTGCAGGAATTCCTGAGCTCTTTTTAACAGGGCCTCCTCAGACTCGATATCGTCAGGCCAGGTCTCTCCCCGTAAGTCAGGGATAAAGCGACCCGTAAAACTACCCCAGTCGCGCTCTCGCAACAGAGGAGTCGTCACGACCGGTAGTCCGTGAGACTTGGCGATCACCTCTGCCGTCTGGATGGCACGGCGTAGGTCACTGGCTACCACCACGTCTATCGCCTCTGCAGAGAGGCGTTCTGCCACTTGCTGAGCTTGTTGGTAGCCTACTTCATTGAGTTCTCCCTGTGTCTGTCCCTGCATGATCTGACGGGCATTATCCACCGTCTCCCCATGACGTACCAGAAAGATTGTTGTCATTTTCATACTGCAAAGATAGACATTTTGGGAAAAATTGCCTATCTTTGCAGCGGAAAAATAAGCAAAAAGACATGAAACTACTACAGAGTTCACTTTTCCGTGCCATCTGTTCGATTGTCATCGGTATCTTGCTGCTCAAGTATCCCGATAACTCCGTCACGTGGCTGACCATGGCCATCGGCACCTTGTTCCTGCTTTCTGGTATCATCGCACTGATCTCTTACTGGAACGCACGACGACATGCTGGTGAGTATACCATCACAGACAACGAAGGCCATGTCCTCAGTGGCAGTCAGCCTGCCTTCCCGATTGTCGGCATCGGCAGTGCCATCCTCGGACTGACACTCCTGCTCAGTCCCGACATGTTCGTACGCTGGCTGATGTATATCCTCGGTGCCATGATTATCCTAGGGAGCATCAACCAGTTGATTGTCCT
>JAEEGL011527162.1_pt1 | contig 15170 bp, 9 predicted proteins | sample 9134231 | NCBI WGS metagenome assembly JAEEGL01 (sample SAMN16246548, study PRJNA631951) | gut metagenome | biome: gut microbiome; feature: rumen; material: fiber-attached | host: Bos | place: Iran: Karaj | collected 2018-10 | reverse complement strand
GCTGTGTTCTTTTCCAGAAAGTCAAAGCCGTGTCCTTTGGCTTTAATGTGTGCGCTTACGTTTTTGACGTCTAGCTGTGGCACAATCTTGTTCACTGGCAGCGCCTTGGCGGTGGCGTCGACGGTGTAGCTCTGGTTCTTGAGATTGTATGTCCCCTTGCCTGTGAGTGTTCCTCTCTGCTTTAACCGCATGTCGATGTCGCCGGCTACAGCTCCAGGATTATAGCTCACCTTTCCTTTAGCCTTCATGGGAGGAATATTAACCTGTTTCTGCACATCTTTGCTCAGGAACTCTTTTTTTGCAAAGTCGGCATTAGTGATGTCAGCATCAAAATTGATATCAGCCTGCATTTTCTTAGTGTTTGTGACATTCTTTATGTTACCACTCACTTTTGCTTTCATGCTGCCAGGAATGTCGATGTCGCCATTCTTTATGCTCAGGTCACGGGTGTTACCCTCAAAAGTGCCCTTTACTTTGACTGGTTTGTTGCGGGGAATTAAATCGGTGGCATCTTTTATTGCAGGAACGGCATTGCGGAGTTCATTTAGGTCAAGTGTGGCATCGGTGGTAACGTTCATGCTTCCGCTATTGTCGTCACCAAATGTGCTCATGTCCATCTTTCCATCGAGAGCAATCGAACTATTTCGCGTCTTAACCTTAAAGTCTTCGACCTGGATGTTCTGGCTGTTGACCATAGCAGTACCATGAGCATCTTTTATCTCCAGTCCTCCACGTTCGCGGGCTTTGAGTTTCTGCAGTGGCACTTTCACTATGCTGCCTCGATTATAGAAGTCTTTGACTTCAAAATCCACATCACTAACCTCAATATAGTCATTGTCAAAACCTTTGGCGGGTTTTGCTCCTGTTTTGGCATATATGGCGTGACCTCCAGTAAGACGCACATTGTCGCCTTTGACGGTCCACGGAATGGTGTCGGCCCAAGGGTCAAAAACTTCTGGCGGCAATGGGTGCTCACGGTTGTATTTGGCTGCATCGGTTTCCGATGCATAGGTGTATTTGCAATCTAACGAATCAACTCCAAGATATTTTGCGTCGACGGTATGCAACCCCGTGTCGACATATCCGTCTTTAAGCTCGGCACGTGCCAAGTGAGTGGTCATCTTGTCGATTGTGGGGCGCATCTCCATTGTGTAGTCCACATCGTTGAGGACCAAATGCTTTGCGTTTATTCTCCATGGGTCGGACTTGGTAGAGTCTGGTTCGTCGATTTTCTTGTATGGGAACATGGAGAGGTGTACTTTTCCTCCTGTGAGTTCGCCATCAAGCACATTGATGTTATTATTCTCTAAGTCGATGTCGGCACCGGTGAACTTGCAGTGATGCACATCGGCACGTAATACAAGAGACGAGTCTTCGCTCACCATGCGGTATTTGCCGTCGGAAAGTTCGGCGCCATCAATCTCAAAGCGTTTGTCAAATAGTGGTTTTACAGCAACATCGGCGGTGAAGTTCTTTGCCACAATCATGGTGTCACCATTCTGGTCCAGCAGAGTGACATCGTCGAGACTCAGGTCAAGAGGGAATTTAATAAGGATTTTACCAACCGACAGGTCCATTCCTGTTTTTTTCTTTACATAGCTGCATGCTATGTCCTTTGCTTTGTTTTGCACCCAGGGGATGTATAAGGCAAGTGGTAACATCATGATAAGTAATATCAAGATGCCCAGCGTCCACGACACAATTTTCCAGAACCTATGTTTCTTGTCCTTTCCCAAGTGTTAGCCTTTTGAAAATCTGTTTCTTATAGCCATGTAAGATAGTTGCCTTCAAAGCCCACTTTACCAAATAAGCTACAAATATACAGTAAAATGAATTAAATACAAAATAAATAAGATTAGAAAATTTGTGTAGGGATGGCGGGAACGTGTGAGCTCATGATGCGCCAGGATTTTGGATAAAGGTTGTTGGCGCGGTTGCCAAGGTTATTGACAAATCCCAGTGGTGCTCCGTGGAATGTGATTAGGACATAGCCTCTCGGTGCATCGATATTGATTGATTCACCACGTAAATAGGTGATTGCGGCATGGTAATTTACTTCACATTCCGGGAAAGCATTAGCCATTCGTTCGACAGTCATGGCAAGTTGGTGAGATGGCACAATCTTCTTTCCTTTTATCTCTCCAAGTTGTGTGCCGAAGTTCTTAATAACATGTAATTTATCAAACGAACCTTCAATCATTTCTTTAATATCATTTCTCACTGCAGTGACTATGTTCTGCCGTTCGGTGAAGGTGTGGTTTTGATCTACCCAACTCTTTATGTTTGGGATCAAAGAAACTGAAGATACTTTGCTCTTTTTCTTGGTGGTTTTGATTGGTATAGTTGTTGAAGTGCCCTTTCGCAGTACACACATGAAAAGCCCCTCGCCCCGTGTTGAGTGGGGCAAGAAACGATAACAAGGCAGGTCGCATCCAATAGCCGGCTTCACGCCCCAAGACTGCTGCACAGGAATTTCCACAGCGCTTGCCCCAAGAGCATTAATGATGTAGTCCACAATTTCCTCATTTTCCTCGCGGTTGTACGTGCAAGTGCTGTAGATAAGCAATCCACCAGGCTTCAATGCATTCCAGACGTCGGCGAGGATGGTGCGCTGGCGTGCAGCGCATTGCTTGACAAGAGCTGGAGACCATTGTAGCACCGCCTCGTTATCCTTACGGAACATACCCTCGCCACTGCAAGGCACATCGGCGGCAATGACATCGAAGGCACTAGTCATAGTCCTAAACGTTTTGGGGTTATCGCACGTTACCATGCAAGCAGGATTTCCCCATTTCACTACGTTCTCGCAAAGCACATGAGCCCGTGGTGGCACTATCTCATTGGCCACCACTACACTTCCTTTGGGTAGCGCCTGTAAAGCTGCGGTGGTTTTGCCTCCAGGTGCAGCGCAAAGGTCGAGATATCGTACAGGCTCATGGACAAGACACTTGATTACATGATAGATAAACATCGACGATGCGTCCTGCACATAGTAGGCGCCAGCGTGAAACAAAGGGTCGAATGTGAACTGCAATCGTCTAGATAAGTAGACCCCATGCTCGCACCATGGTACACATTCAAAGTCCTGAGGTACTGCATGCTTCTTGTCGCTGTTGATTCTCACCGCAACTGTGGCATCGCGCTCACTGATGGATTCAATCATAGCCCTTGCCTCACTAGGCGGCAACAGTGTCTGTATTTGCGATATGAAATCCTTGCTAAGGGTCATTGTGTTGCAGATTTTGGTCAGAGTGCAAAATTATTGAAAAATAACACATGGCCCAACACTTTGGGTAATCTTCTTTTATAAAAAATGCAAAAAATGTTGTTTACATTACCTACATGTTAATGATAATTTGTATCTTCGTTGATTATTAACAAAAAACCTAATACAAGTCGTTTAATATGAAACAGATTACAAAGTTATTACTGGCAAGTGCAATTGCATTATTTGCTCTTCCTAACCTGCAAGCCGAGCACTTGATTGTGCTGGGAGCAAACGATACCCACAGCCAAATTGAACCCGCAAGCGATGGGTTGGGCGGATTGTACCGCCTTCGTGCAGCATTCGATGAGGTTCGTCGCAACAATAAAAACGTGATTGCAGTGCATGCTGGCGACGCCGTGCAGGGCACACTCTATTTCTCCATGTTCCGTGGTGATGTAGAATATGCGGCTATTGACACGCTGGGTTATGACATGATAATTATGGGAAACCATGAGTTTGACAATGGAATTGATGAGCTTGCCGCTCACTACAAGAAAATAAAGGCTGTTAAGATGTCGGCCAATTATGACTTCAGTAACACCCCCCTTGCTGATGTTCTTCAGCCCTACAGCATCAAGACCGTTGGAGGAAAACGCATAGGATTCTTTGGTATCAACGTGGACCCCAAGGGACTTATCAGTGACGACAAGTATGAGGGGATGCTCTATCTAGATAATAGCGTTGTGGCAGAAGCTACTGCCAAATACTTGAAGGAAGTACAAAAAGTAGATTTCACCATAATGGTCTCTCACATAGGCTACTATCCTGAGACAGTAGGACTGGTTGGTGACTCTATCATCGCTTCTCGTTCTCACTATATTGACATGATAGTTGGTGGCCACACTCACACTCTGCTTAAGCCTGGCGATCCTCGCACGCAGGTTCGCAATGCAGATGGTAAAATTATCCCCATTGGTCAAAATGGTAAGTCAGGAAAATATGTGGCAGTCTATGACATTGACTTAGATGACTTCTCGGTAAAATATAACCTAATCAAGCTTGACAAGTCGTTTGACTCAAAGGCTAATTATCCCGCAATGGATGCTTGGTTGGCACCTTACAAGTTCAAGGTTGACAGCGTGATGAACAATGTGCTGGGCAAGTCAGTGCTTGCCATGGGCGACGGCGACAACGCATCTCAAAACTGGTTATGCGACGCTGTTTTAGAGATGCTGCCAGGCATTAGTGGCGTCAAGAATATTGATGGCGTCATTATGAACAAGGGCGGAATTCGCCAGCCCATGCCCAAGGGAGATGTTACCGAAGGCTTGATGGGCTCGATGTTCCCCTTTGACAACCGCTTCTTGGTGGTTGAAGTTAAAGGTTCTGACCTGTTGGAGGCACTTCGAGTGATGGCCACTCGCGGTGGCGATGCGGTGAGCAAGGGCTTCCAAGTGGAATATACAGGCAGCAACGACAATCCCACTATTAGCAAGGCAAAGCTCAACGGCAAGAAAATCAACCCCAACAAGACATACCTGATAGGCACTATCGACTATTTGGCCAACGGAGGCGACCACATGGACGCACTGGGCAAGGGTGCAAGGGTATTTATCGACACGGTGCCCTACGGCGAACACATGAAGGATTATATCAAGAAACTCACAAAAGAGGGACGCGTGGTTGATGCCAGCGATGCTCCCCGCATGATTCACAAGTAATACACACACCGTGAGGCGTCCCCAAGCACGGGTGTGGCTCGTGCCTGGGGAAACTTGCCGCATGGCTCAAAAAAACAGATTCTAAACGCAAATGCGACATAAAAGATTCTATACATTACTGCTTGCCGTGTTGCTGATGACCAGCATGCAACAGGCAATGGCTGTGAAGCCGGCAATCCTCAACCGCGCCAACCAACAGGAGATGGAGCGGTGGGTGAACAATACCTTTGCCAAGCTCAGCCCCGATGAACGCATCGCCCAAATCATCATCATGGCAGTGGAGCCCGATGACAGCGAATATACAAGACTGGTGGTGAAGCGATATGTCGAGGACATGAAGGTTGGCGGTCTAATCTATGAAAAAAGCAATATCGCTACGCAGGCTGCACTTAACAACTATGCTCAGTCGCTGGCAACAGTGCCGCTGATGATTGCCCTTGATGCTGAATGGGGCCTGACCATGCGCATTGAAGACACTCCTCCCTTTCCCCGCAACCTGCTGCTGGGAGGCGTAGATGATGAGAAACTGCTTTATGAATATGGTAGGGAAGTGGCACGAGAATGTCGGCTGATGGGCGTGAGCGTGAACTTTGCTCCCGTGCTTGACGTTCTCGATCGTGATGGCGCAGTGGTGGGAAGCCGTTCCTTTGGCTTCAATCCCGATGTTGTGGCTCGCAATGGCGTGGCCTTTGCCAAGGGCCTTGAGGACGGTGGCGTGTTGTCGACCGCTAAGCACTTTCCGGGCCATGGCTCTACTACTGCCGACTCGCACAAGGAGTTGCCATTTATTGATAAGTCGTTACAGGAAATGGAACTGTATGACCTGGTTCCGTTCAAGAAATATGTAGCATCGGGCCTTGGAGGCATGCTGACGGCCCACATCGACGTTTCGTTCCTTGATGACGGCATCATGCCCTGCTCCCTGTCGAAGCTTTGCGTGAACGATATGCTCAAGCACGACATGGGCTTTGAGGGATTGATTTTCACCGATGCTCTGAACATGGAAGGTGCCAAGGCCGTTGATGGCGACCCTAGCGTGAATGCCATCGTTGCCGGCAACGATATCTTGCTCATGCCAGCCAATGTTGAGGCTGCAATGGCCGCCGTGAAGGAAGCAATCGGGCAAGGTGTAATCTCGTGGAGCGACATTGAATCGCGCTGCAAGAAGATGCTCCGCTACAAGTATGCCCTCGGAGTCGTTGAGAACGGCAAGGCCCCTATAGACCTAAATACTGTGTCGGGCGCTATCAACACCCAGTATGCCCAAGATCTGAACCGTAGGCTGGTGGCTGCCGCAGTGACTGTGGCGACCAACCGACACGACCTGCTTCCTGTTTCCAAACTTGAAAAAGGGAAGATTCCGGTGCTTACTCTGGGGCTGGACAATGGCAGCGACAACATGTTTCAATTGCGTTGTGCAAAATATGCAGCTACCACCGCTTACACATCGGTCGCTCCACTGCTTGCCGCTAACGACAACAACCGCGTGATTGTGGCCGTCAAAGGCACTGAAAACATTGAGAATGTCCTGGCTGTTGCAAGAAAGTTCAAGCATTGCATTGTGGCAATTCTTGATGCACCCGAAAAAATGCCCAACTATGCCAAACTAGCTACAAGTGCCAATGTTGACGCACTGGTGTGTGGATATGGCAGCGATGAAGTATGGCAAGACTATGTGGCGCAGACGATATTTGGAGGAAATGCTGCCAACGGCGTGCTTCCTGTGACAATAAAGTCGCACGAGAACGGCAAGGTGTTGCATGCTGGCATCGGAGTCAAATATGATGCCACCCGTTTAGGTTACACCCTGCCTGTTGAAGTGGGATTCAAACCAGAACTGCAAAGCAAGATTGACTCAATTTGCAACTATGGTATTGAGCAAAAGGCCTTCCCCGGCTGTCAGGTAATTGTGGCGCGTCACGGCAAGATAGTTTACGACAGGGCTCATGGCGAGATTGACTACAATTCAGGCATTCCCGTTACCGAGAACACCCTCTTCGGTCTTGCCTCGGTGTCGAAAGCTACTGGCACCCTTAGCGGCATTATGAAGCTCTATGATGACGGCAAGATAAAACTTGATGAGCGAGCAAGCAAATATATTCCAGGCTTGCGCGAGACCGATAAGAATGACTTGACTTTCAGGCAGCTGCTTTATCACGAGACAGGCATGCAGCCATCGCTGAGCATGTGGGAGATGATGTTTGACCCTGCTACCTATAGCGGCAAGCTCATGACCGACAAACCCAATGAAGTCAATTCAATCAAGGTTATGAAAAATGCTTACGGCAACAAGGATGCAAAATTGCGAACCGACATCCTCAGTAACCATCCCACCAAGGAGCTTAACATCGCTATTGCCGATGGCATCTACGGAGGTAAGGTGACCTACGATTCTATCATGAACCGCATTTACCATTCAACCTTGCGCCCTAACAAGAATTATCTATACAGTTGCCTCAACTTTTGCCTCCTTGCCAACGCACTCCAGAACATCACCCACAAGGGGCTGGACGAATATGTAGACAATAATGTCTTCCGTCCTTTAGGTTCCTATCACACCACTTACAGGCCGCTAAACAAGTTTAACCCAGACCAGATTGCCTATACCGAGGTCGACACCTATCTGCGCAAGCAGCATGTTCATGGTTATGTCCATGATGAACTGGCGGCATTCTCGGGCGGAGTGCAAGGCAATGCCGGCCTCTTCTCTAATGCTAACGACTTGGCAAAAATCTTCCAAATGTGGCTCAATGGCGGCATATATGGCGGCGAGACATTCTACAAGAAGTCTACCATCGAAACCTTCCTCAAGTCAAGGAGTCCAAATTCACACCGCGGGCTGGGTTTTGATAAGCCTAATGTTAAGAAGCCATCTTGGTCAAATACTTGTGACGAAGCGTCGCCTGAGACTGTGGGGCACACTGGTTTTACAGGAACTTGCTTCTGGGTTGATCCCAAGAACGACATGATTTACATTTTCTTAGGAAACAGCGTGTGCCCAGAGCGGGGAAATCCAGCTGTCGGCAAAGTAAATGCCCGAACCAACATCCAGTCACTGATTTATAACTCTATTGTTAATTAAAATATTAAGTTGTTCTAAAATGAATAAAAACATATCTTTACTTATTGTTGCTTTGTGCATGATTCTTGCTTCGTGCTCGCAGAGTGCAAAGATTAATGTGAACTTTGCCGACCACAGTTTTGATGGAAAGAAAGCCTATCTGACCAATTATGATACTGGTGACACAATCGACAGTGTTGTGGTTGTTGAGAAAAACCTCATTCTTGAGGAGAATGTAGACACGGCTTTTTATGCTCGTCTCATCGTTGATGGCAAACGCTTCGGAATGATAGTTGAGCCAGGCGAGATAAATGTAGAGTGGGGCGAGAGTATTATAGCCAGAGGCACTCCTCTTAACGATAAACTTAACGTCATCAACAGTGAGTTTGACAAACTTGACGAACAGTGGGAGAAAATAGGCGAAGACCTCAAGAACGAAAGCATCAATGAGGACGAGGCCAACCGCCGTAATGAGGAATTGGAGAAGCAGCAGACCGATTTGTTTCTCAAGTTTTTCAATGAGAACAAGGATAATGCCATTGGTGCTTGGGCTTTTACCAACTATCTGAATTACAAGCAGTTCAGTGTGTCTCAGATTGATTCGGTGTTCAAGACGGCTCCTGCCAATTTTCTTGATCTTAAAAGGGTGAAGAAAGCAAAGGCAGATGCTCAAGCTATTGAGAATACGGCACCTGGAAAGAAATACATTGACTTTGAGATGAAGTCCAGTGATGGAAAAGTGGAGAAACTTAGCCAATTCATAGGGAAGGACGGAAACTACACCCTCTTGGATTTCTGGGCAAGCTGGTGCGGTCCATGCCGCAAGGAGATAAAAGGCGCGCTGATGCACCTCTATGAGAAATACAACGGCAAGGGATTGCAGATCATTGGTGTGGCTGTTTGGGACAAACCCGAAGATACCAAGGCAGCTATCAATCAACTTGAAATACCATGGCACGTAATGGCTGGTGACCATTACATGACCGAGCAGACCGACCTCTATGGCATTGCGGGCATTCCGCACATTATGCTCATTGATCCTGATGGAACCATTGTGATGCGTGGGTTGCAAGGCGATGAACTGGTCGCTGCCATTGACAAGGCCATGAAAGGTAAATGACAAACGAAACGATAGGGGGGGCTGTCATTTGACAACTCCCATATTTTTAGATTTGTAGCATAGATTATTTTAAATTTTTATAATTCAAATAAAATCTTTGCCGATAATTTGCTCATTTATTGTCATTTTATTAATTTTGCACCTGTTTTTGGAAAATACACAATTGAAAACTATAAATAAAAGTATATTGAAATGAAAAAGATTATTGCATTATTGCTGCTTGCTTTTGTGAGCATTTGTTTTTGTGCGAATGCACAAACTGTTTATCAACCCTTCAAATGCGAGAACGTAGCATGCAAGCACAACAAGAATGGCTATTGCACCGACACTCGCAAGATGAAGCAACTCATGAAATATAAGGCTGAGCACGGAGAGGAAGTTCAGACTATGGTGGCTGAGCAGACTGCAAAAGACGAGGAAGAAGCAAGGCGCAAAGCAGAGATTGACTCGCTGCTGAGCATTGATTATAGCACTCCATTCAAGTTTGAATACAAAGATCCAGAACCTTACAAGTGGGAAGATAATGAAGTAATTGAGGCACCACAAGACTCACTGCTTGCTCATTTCAACACACAAGGTGGCCGACAATTCATCCATAATGAAATCAACAACAGCTTCAAGGTTAATGACTTCTACTTCTATTTCAATGGTACTGATAGCGTGCCTGAGCCACTCAGATTTGTAGCTCACTTCTATGCCGATGATCCAGTAGAATTTGTCAGACTTAAATTCAATATTGATGGTTTTAACTATATATACACGCCTTCGAACATCAGCCGCACTCGCGATGGTAAATACTATGCTGAGAATTTCGATAATGCAATGAACACCAGCGATGAGGCTCGTGACCTGGTTGCAGCACTCGGTCGTTGCAGCTATGCCAACATGCTCCTCGTGAGTGACACTGGCGTTAGCCATCGCATCTTCTTCTCAGAAAAGCAATTGCAGCACTTTAGAGCCACCTATCAGCTTTATCGTCTCATGGGCGGAAGCCTCAAATAAGTTTGTGGTAAGAAACCTGATAATATAATTCACGCAAGGAAGTCATATCCTTGCGTGAATTTTTTACATCATGACTATGTGTTTGTTGGCTTAATTTAATTTTCTCGAATAATCCAGTAACCTGGGTATTGAGCATCTCGTGCTTTGCGACCAAAACGACGTTCGCACTCATCAGCAATCTCATAGTCACTGGGGCTTGAAAAGCTGGAAACAACTTGGATGGTAGTTCCTTTTGGCATGCCAGCACGACTTTCTTTCAAGATGCAGGTAAAAACTCTTTTCATAAAAAAGTCAGTTATTATTGATTAATTTCTTTTATTACACGGCAGGGATTGCCAGCTGCAATTACATTGGCGGGAATGTCGGTGGTGACGACGCTTCCGGCACCAATCACCGACCCGTTGCCGATTGTGACACCAGGACAGACAGTGACGTTGCCTCCAAACCATACGTCATCACCCACAGTGATGGGCAGCGACCATTGAATTCCTGCATTTCGGTTCTTTGCGTCGATAGGGTGGCAAGGGGTGTAGAATGCGCAATTTGGTCCAATGAAGACATTGTTGCCAAATATGACTTTCGCCTCGTCGAGGATGACCATATTTGTGTTAGCGAAGAAACGTTCACCCACCTCGATGTTAAACCCATAGTCGCAAAAGAAAGGCTGAATCACCTTTAGCTGCTTTCCTGTCTTTCCCAGAATGCGTTTTATCAAGTCATCTTTTTCTTTCTGGTGCGATGGCCTGATATTATTGTAGTCACGGCACATCTCTTGTGTCTCTTGCAGGATGTCGAGTAACTCGGTGTTGTCGCTAGCGTCATATGGCTTGCCGCTCATCATTTTCTCCAGTTCACGTTGCTGGCTCTCGTTCCATTTTCTCATATTAAATCAATTTTGACCACAAAATTACTGAAAAACTATTTTTTTTCTTATTTTTGCAGCAGAAAAATTTTAATTAAGTAAATCATGAAGAAATTATTTGTATTATTTGCATTCTTATTTGCTGTGGTAGCAACTCAAGCAAGAGATGTAATAAAGACTAATGCGCCACGTGTTTATTTCACTAGTGATATAAGTCCTGAAGGTTTGGTAAAGATTTATAAAGCGTTGGGAGTTGAAGCCACAGGACGTGTTGCAGTGAAAATTTCAACAGGAGAAGGCGGTAACAACCACTACCTCAAGCCAACTCTTATTCGCAATTTGGTTGAAGAGGTTAATGGCACTATAGTTGAATGTAACACTGCCTATGGCGGTTCCCGCCAGGATGTGAAAAAGCACTGGCAAACCATCCATGAACATGGCTTTGATTCAATTTTCGCAGTTGATATTATGGATGAGTTTGATCAGATAAGGATTCCTGTTCAAGACCGCACTCACCTGAAGTATGATATCGTAGGTGGCCATCTTGCCAACTACGACTTCATGATAAATCTTGCCCATTTTAAGGGACATGCCATGGGTGGTTTTGGAGGAGTTCTCAAGAATGCAAGCATTGGTGTGGCATCTACAGCCGGCAAGGCCTATATCCACAGTGCCGGCAAGACCGATGACTCAGCACTCACTTGGACAAAGGATTATATTGCCGCCGGCCCCACTCAGGACCTATTTCTTGAATCAATGGCTGCAGCAGCTCAGGCCGTACACAACTACATGGGTGGCCGTGTGATATATATTAATGTGATGAACAACATGAGCGTGGACTGCGATTGTGACGGTACTCCTGATGAACCTAAGCTCAAGGACGTTGGTATTCTTGCCAGTCTTGATCCCGTTGCAGTAGATCAGGCATGTCTTGACATTGTGTTTAATCATGTGGGCGAACCTGGTGATGACAACCAGCCATTGATAGAGCGCATTAATCGTCAGCATGGCACCTACATTACTGATTATGCGCAGAAAATTGGTCTTGGCTCAAAGGAATATATCCTTCTCTACATCGACAAGTAAAAGAAAGAATTCAATAAGAAGAATGCCATCAGATTTTTCTGATGGCATTCTTTTTTATTTGGTGTAGAAATCAATGATATCCTTTATTGCTCGGGTGCATACTGGACAAAAGACAGGTATTTTAAGAGTGCGCATCATGCAGTTTTGACAGGGGCGATAAACGCCTTGAAGTACACATCCTGCACCTTCAAAAAGTCCTACGTTTTTAGTATCGAGGTTCTTGAGGTCGCTTTTGCTTATAACTGCCTTCTTTCCAGGCATCAGGTCTTTCCATTTTGAGTCGAAATCAACAAGAGTCGTAATATTTGGTGCCCAAGGTTCAATATAGAGAGGGTAGTCAAGCGGTTCCTCTCCTTGATAGGCATACTCGTCGGCAAGTCCTGCAAAGGAATGGCCAAACTCATGTACAAGTACTTCGATGAACAGGTTGTGTTTGGTCATGAGCAGGTTCAGCGTGTTGTAGATGCCTCCTCCACCATAGCGGTCGGTGTTGACTAGGGCGATGATATGCTCGTAGGGTGTTCCTGCCAAAGCGTCGTGCATCTGCTTTATGCGCAATGTGGTGAGGTAACGTGCCATTCCGAAGGTGTCAAAGCTTGAACCAATGGCAGTGTTGTGCCACACGTTTTCCGATGGTATTGTTGGGCCACTGTGTTGTGATGGAGTGCACACAGCAGTTACTCTAAAACGTCCTCGCATTGCCTTGAATGGTTCAAAGTTGAAAATTCCTTCGGTTGCCTTATTGCAATCGGCAATATAGTCTTCCATCTGCTCTTTCGTGTATCCTTCGGCAACAAATGCTATGTTGATGGCGTGATTGCTGTCATCAGGTTCATTCAGGGTGACATAGTTTGCTGTTCCTGTCTCACCAATTCGGCGGATAGTGTAGTCGTTTGGCAAGACCTTGTGCTCAATGCTTGCCGTGGCATCGTGCCTGTTGTCGAACAATGTCACGCTGATGATTACCGAGTCTCGTGGCATGGGTAGCAGTTCCACTACCTCAAAGGCCTTGGTGTTGTGGCGGGCGTCGTCAAGGTCAAGCCATTCCTGAAACAGGGTGCTGAAGGTGTGATGGTAAATGATTTCGCCAGTGGCTGCCAGGCGCATAGTGATGGTTGCCGCTCCATGCACGGGAATCTCGGTGAGATGTTGCCTTTTTCCAAACCATCCAGGCATACGGCTCATTCCATCGAGTGCTATCGATTGGTTGTTTATATTGCCGCTCAAGATATAGTCGATGCGCAGTGTTGAATCACTAAAGTGTTTCTCAAAATCCTGCGACCATGCTGTTATTGTTGCAGTTGCTGTTACAATGAATAGCAAAAGCAGTTTTAGGCTTATTTTCATGTTATGCGAGTGTTATTTTGACTGTAGTTTTATCGTGCTGTTCAGATAGCCTTTGTTGCCTTTCACATGCAAGGTGATGTCGCCTGGTTTTTCAGTGGTCTGGACAACAACTACGAGCTGACCATGGAACAGTTTCATCTGGGGCTCGGTGAACACCTGCAGTGATGTGGCGTCACCATTGCAGGCACCACGGAATGTGCCAGCGCCTTCCACGGCAAATTGCAGGTTATCGTCAGCGTCAGGAAGCAGTGTGCCATCCTTGTCAATAAGGTTCACGGTGACGAATGCGAGGTCATTTCCGTCGGCTGTGAGTGTTGTGCGGTCGGCATCAAGTTGCAGCTTATAGGGCTTGCCAGCAGTTTTGATGCGTTTCTCGCCAGCCTTGTTGCCGTTTTCATCATAGACCACAACCTTTATTTCGCCTGGCTCATATACCACGTTGCGCCAGCGTAGGCGATAGCGGTCAAGGTGTGATTTTGGGTCTTTTGTTATCTTCCCCTGGCTCTTTCCGTTGACGAATAGCTCGGCTGTGGGGTAGTCGGTGTAGCAGTAGACAGGAGTAATCTCACCTTTGCGGTTGGGCCAAGTCCAGTGTGGGAGCAAGTGGATGGTATGGCTGTTCTTGTTCCAGTGGCTGCGGTAGAGGTAATAGCGGTCTTTTGGAATGCCTGCCAGATCCACGATGCCGTAGTAACTGCTGCGCGATGGCCAGTAGCCGTCATAAGGCGACGGTTCTCCCAGATAGTCAAAACCGGTCCACACGAACTCGCCTATGGTCCAGTCGAAGTCGTCTTGCAGTCTCCAGTCATCATCTGGCAGGTTGCTCCACCAGGGATGTTCCAGGTCATAGCTGCTGCACTGTCCATTAGGGTAGGCGATGCCTACGGCAATAGTGTCGGGGAAGCAGTACTGTCCGCGGCTGCTGACTGTTGAAGCGGTCTCGCTACCAAGCACAAAGCCTTGTGGCAGCTGCTTCACACAGTCCTCATATCGGTGTACACGGTAGTTGAAGCCCGGCACGTCGGCCTGAAGTGCAAAGCCACTTTTGATGTCGGCATCAGGGTTGTCCATGCCGCAGGTCACCATGCGTGTGGGGTCCAGACGGTGGCACCATTCTACCAGCGCCGCATATCGCTCGGCACCTTCTTCTTTCCATTGCTCTGGAATCTCATTACCCACGCTCCAGAGCACGATGCAGGGGTGGTTGCGATGGTTCATGATGAGGTTGTAGACGTCTTTTTTCCACCACTCGTCCCAGAAGCGGTTGTAACCGTTTTTCACCTTTGGCTCTTTCCATGCATCGAAGCTCTCGGCCATTACCATGAGTCCTAAACTGTCGCAGAGTTCCATCTGCCAGGTTGAGGGCATATTGTGCGAAGTGCGTATGGCATCGGCTCCCATGTCTTTCATTATCTTGAGCTGTCGTGCCAGGGCGGCTTTGTTCAGTGCTGCACCCAGAGGGCCAAGATCGTGATGCAGGCACACACCCTTGAATTTGCGTGTCGTTCCGTTGAGCTGGAAGCCTTGTTCCTTGCTGAAGGTGACGGTGCGCACTCCCATCTTGTCGGTGCGTGTGTCCACTATCTTATCGTTAAGTCTGGCTATTGTCTTCACCTCATATAAGTAGGGCATCTCGGGTGACCACAGGTTGGCTTTTGGCAGTTTTAGTTCCATGTGGCAGTTGCCGTCGGCGGCAATTTGCTGCCTGGCCTTGACCACATGATTCCCGTCACGGTCGATGATCATCGTGGTGATGACGGGCT
>JAEEGL011114915.1_pt1 | contig 15170 bp, 13 predicted proteins | sample 9134231 | NCBI WGS metagenome assembly JAEEGL01 (sample SAMN16246548, study PRJNA631951) | gut metagenome | biome: gut microbiome; feature: rumen; material: fiber-attached | host: Bos | place: Iran: Karaj | collected 2018-10 | reverse complement strand
GTATGTAGCATCTCACGCCGAGCCCGGAGGCCTCGCGCACGACGCTTCCGGTCACGTAGCCTCCCGTCCCGATGACGACGTCCGGGCGGAACTCCTTTATGATCGCCTTCGCCTGAAGGCTGCCCTTCACGTAGTCCGCGGCCGTCCTGAATATCTTGAGGGGGTTGTGCCTGTCTATGCCGCTGGCGTCGATGCTCTTTATGTCGTAGCCCGCGCCGGGGACGAGCCTGTTCTCCATGCCCCTGCGCGTGCCGATGAACAGTATCTCCGAGCCGGGCTCACGTTTCGTTATCATGTCGGCGATCGCTATCGCCGGATATATGTGGCCGCCGGTCCCCCCGCAGCTAAGTATCGCTCTCACAGCTCAGCCTCCCCCGCTTCCTCGAACGGCGCGTCGTCGCGCTGGCGCGAGACGTTTATCACTATCCCCATCAGCGACAGGAATATCAGCGTGGCGTTGCCGCCCTGGCTTATGAACGGCAGGAAGACGCCGGTCGGGAAGAACGACGCCGAAACTACCGCGATATTGAGGATGACCTGCAGCGCCAGCAGTATCGCGACGCCGGACGCGAGCAGCATCCCGAAGGAGTCCTGCGCCCTGACGGCGACCTTGCAGCAGCGCCAGATGAGCAGAAGGAACAGCAGCATCAGCACGATCACGCCGGCCAGCCCCAGCTCCTCCCCGATTATCGCGAGGATGAAGTCGTTCTGCGGTTCCGGCAGGTACAGCGTCTTCTGCATGCTCTGTCCCAGGCCGACCCCGGTTATGCCTCCCGAGCCCTGCGCGAGCAGCGACTGGACGACCTGATAGCCGCTGCCGAGAGGATCGGCGAACGGATCCATCGCTGTCTGCACGCGCTGCATCATGTACTGGCCCTGAGGCAGCATTATGGCGACGACGAACATGCCCGCGCCCGCGAGCAGGCCGCCTAAGAATATCACTTTGGAGAGCCCCGCGACGAACATCATTCCGACGACCATGAGGCCGATTATGCCCGCCGTCGAAAGGTTCGGCTGCTTGTAAATGAGCAGGATGACCACCAGCGTAACGAGGGCCACGGGCCAGATGCCTCTGAACGTCCTTATCCTGTTCCCGTCGACGCTGTAGAACGCCGCGACGAAAAGGATCAGAGAGAATTTGATGACCTCTCCGGGCATTACCGTGAACAGCTTGAAATCGAGCCATCTCGTCGCGTTGTTCAGCGTTATGCCCATAGGCGTGAATATCAGCATGAGCAGCACGAGCCCCGCCGCGAGGGCGATCAGCGACACGTACCGCAGCCTGTGATAGTCGAAATACGAAAAGAATATGAGCGCGGCCCATCCGAGGATGAACCACATCATATTGTCGCGCAGGAACCTGTACGGATTGCCGAACTTGCTGAGGGCGCTGTAATAGCTGGCCGAGAACGCCATGACGATACCGAATATCGACAGGACGAGCGTCAGCACCAGGAGCGGAAAGTCCGATTCCTTATATCTCTTTTTTGTCTTCAGCTTTTCCTTTTTAGCCAATCCCTTACTCCAGCGCGTTAACGAGAGCCTTGAAATCCCTGCCCCTCACCTCGTAGCTCGGATACATGTCCCAGCTGGCGCTCGCCGGCGAGAGCAGCACGGTGTCCCCGGGCCCGGCCAGCGCGTGCGCGCGCGAAACGCATTCCTTCATGTCGGCGCAGTATATCATGTCCTTTTCGGGGAAGCCGAGCTCGGCGGCCCTCTGTCCGAACCTCTTCGCGGTCACGCCCATAAGCAGGAGGTATCTCACCTTGCCGCCGAACGTTTCTATCAGTTCCGTAAAGTCGGAATTCTTTTCGTAGCCGCCCGCTATCAGCAGTATCGGCGTATCTGTCGCCTCTATCGCCTTGATGGACGAATCGGGGTTCGTCCCCTTCGAATCGTTGACGTAGCGCACTCCGTCCAGCTCGCGCACGAACTCCATGCGGTGCTCGACGCCCTGGAACTCCGCTATCGTCTTCCTGATGATCTCTTCGGGGATCCCCGCGCAGAGGCAGACTGCCGCCGCGGCGAGGGCGTTCTCCATGTTGTGGGCGCCCGGTATGCTTATCTCCGTTATCTCGAACGGCTTTTTATTCTTTCTCGAGAACGGCACGCAGACGGGGCCGCGGCATTCGGCGGCCAGCTTCGCGCAGAGCGGATCGTCCTCGTTATATACGAAATAGTCCTCCGGCCCCTGGTTCGCGAAGACGAGAGCCTTGCAGCGGACGTACTCCTCGAAGCTGCCGTGGCGGTTCAGGTGGTCTGGCGTCAGATTGAGGATCGCCGAGATCCTGGGGCGGAAGGCCGACGTCGTTTCGAGCTGGAAACTCGAGACCTCCGTCACCATGTACGTATCTTCGCCGGCGTCGGAAACGCACGAGGTCACGGGAACGCCTATGTTTCCGACGACTCTCGTGTCGGCGCCCCAGGCTTTGAATAGCTCGCCCGTGAGCGTCGTTGTCGTCGTCTTTCCGTTGGTGCCCGTTATCGCGACGAACCGTCCGCGGCAATGCTCGTACGCGCATTCGAGCTCGCCCGTTATCCTTATTCCGAGGCTCTTCGCCTTCTTAACGAGCTCTATGTCGGTCGGAACGCCCGGGCTCATCAGAAGCTCGTCGAAGCCCGCGGGATCCGGAGCGTCCCCGAATACGAGCGACACTCCGAGCGAAGCGAGCTGCTCGAGCTCCTCCGCAGGGAATTCCTCAGCCTTCTTCGAATCCCAGACAGTAACGCCGCATTCGCCGGCGAGCAGCTTCGCGGCCGATATTCCGGACTTGCCCAGTCCCGCTATAAGAACTTTCTTTTCAGACATAAGACATTACCCCTTAAGCCATCGACATTATCAATTCCATTATAAGGCACAGCGCGGCCGTCGCGCACGTGAACACCGTCACGACCTTCTTTTCGTCCCATCCTCCGAGCTCGAAATGGTGGTGGATGGGGGCCATCCTGAAGAACCTGCGGCCGTTCTGCGTCTTGAAGACCACGACCTGTATTATGACCGACAGCGCCTCGAGCACGTATACGCCGCCCGCTATGGGCAGCAGGAACTCGTAGTCGCTCAGCACCGCCGCTGCCGCCAGACCCGCGCCGAGCGCCAGCGAACCGGTATCGCCCATGAAGACCTGCGCGGGATGCCTGTTGTATACGAGAAATCCCAGGCAGCTGCCGCACATTGCGGCGAGAAATATCATCGGACCTCCGCGCATCACCGTGCAGAGGCAGAAGCTGACGACGGCGGTCACGCTGGCCGCGAGGCCGTCCAGACCGTCCGTCAGGTTCACGGCGTTCGTCATCGCGACCATCACGAACACGACGAAAGGTATGAGCATCCATCCGAAGTCCACGTATCTGTTGGCGACCGGTATGAACACGAGCGTCGACGTATGGCTGCGGTATATCGCCACGATCACCGCCACGAGCGTCTGCAGGAGGAACTTCTGCGGAGCGGTGAGCCCCAGGTTCCTCTTCTTTACCACCTTGATGTAATCGTCCGCGAAGCCTATGGCGGCGTACGCGAGCATCGCAAGGACGCACATGGCCGCGTATCCGGACCTGCCGAATATAAGCGCGGAGACGGAACACGCCGCTACGATGGCTATGCCTCCCATCGTCGGCGTTCCGGCCTTGGACTGATGCGACTGCGGGCCCTCCTCCCTTATGCTCTGTCCGGCCTTGAGCCTCCTGAGCACGGGAAGCAGAAAATGCATTACGACGCAGCATACGCACGCGGCCGCCGCGAGCGGCATGAGTAGCTTTATCATTATCTCCATGTTGAGCTTATCCACGTTATTCCTCCCCGCGGCAGGCTCTTCGCAGAGCTTCCGCGACCCTGCCGACGCCCGTCGAATTCGATCCTTTTACGAGAACGGCGTCGCCCGGCATGACCAGGGACGATATCCTCGCCGCGGCGGCGTCCGCCGACGGGAACCTTACCGCGCTCATCTTCGACGAGACGGACAGCGCGCCCTGAACGTAATATTTAGCGCTCTCTCCCACCGCGATAAGAAGATCGACGCCGCATTCGGCGGCCTTTTCGCCTGTTTTAATATGTCCTTCCGTTTCGGCGCTTCCGAGCTCGTACATATCCGCGAGCACGGCGACCCTGCGGCCGGCCTTTACGGAAGCAAGAACGCCGAGCGCGGCCGCCATCGAGGCGGGGCTCGCGTTGTAGCTGTCGTCTATAAGATACACGTCGCCGAGATCCTCGGCGCTGAGCCGCCCGGTCTCTCCGCTCGCGCCGGCGAGAGCCTCCGCGCAGGCCGCGGGGGATATCCCGTACCACAGTCCGCAGGCGAACGCGAGCGCCGCGTTCCCAGCGTTGTGGACCCCGAGCAGTGGAAGGTCCACGCGTATCGAGGAGCGCTTTCTGCTGAGCTCAAAGCTTATCCCTTCGGCGCCCCTGTCGGTCACGTCCGTGATCCTTATCTCAGCCTCCTCAGAGGTCCCGACGGGCACCGCGACGAAATTGCGCGCGGTCCGCTCGTCCAGGTCCGCCCTTCCGAGGAAATCGCTGTCGCAGTTGTATATGAGAGGATCCTGAGGATCCATATGCTTCGTTATCTCCAGCTTCGCGTCGGCGATCGCCTCGCGCGAGCCGAGCTTCTCGAGATGAGAGATCCCAATATTCGTTATGATGCAGCACTCGGGACGTATCCAGGAGCAATCCTCCTCTATCTCGCCCTTTCTGTCCATGCCCATCTCGAAGACAACTGCCTCCGTCGTCTCGTCGGCGAGGAAGCATGTCAGCGCGAGCCCGAGATCGGTGTTCAGATTCTTCTGCGTGCGCACCGTGCGGTATTTCGCGGACATGACGGCAGCCGTGAGCTCCTTCGTCGTCGTCTTTCCGACGCTTCCGGTGACGGCTATCCTTTTAAGGGAGAACTGGCCGATGTACGCCGCGGCCATCGCCCTGAGGGCCTGTCTGGCGTCCTGCGCCAGTACGATCGCCGTATCCGTATGTGTCTGGAGGAAGTCGCTCGCCTTCTGCGGGTCCGTCATCAGGAACGCCCTGCAGCCGCTTTCGTACGCGCCGGGCGCGAAATCGTGACCGTCGTTGCTCTCGCCCTTTATGCAGACGAACAGCGATCCTGCCTGCGCCTTGCGCGAGTCGATGCATACGCTTCCTACCTGGATGCCGTCCTCCCCGAACAGCCTCCCTTCGGCCGCAGCCGCTAAAAATCTGATGTCTGTAAGCTTCATCCCTGACCTCCGCGATCCGTCAGTCTATAACTTCGCGGTCGTTGAGGGCGCTGTTGAGCTCCGCGTCCGACGCTCCGCCGACGCTGCCGCCCGTGCCCTCGGTTATCTCGTAATACAGCGTGACCTCCGACCTTCTCGTCGTCTCCGCGCCGCCCTTGGGGTACTGATCCGTGATCACTATGTTGTCGAGCACCTCCGTCGCCGGCGACAGGACGCCCTTGAGACCCCTTCCGCCGAGCACTCCGAGCGCGTCCTCGGCGCTCTTTCCGGTAACGTCCGGAACGGAGATCTTCTTGCTGTCCATCGCCTGCTGCTGCTCTTCCGTGTACTGCGGAGTGACGTCGAGGTACTTGAGGACCTCCTGCATTATCTCCTTCGCGCACGGGGCCGCGGTAGAGCTTCCGTAGAGGACGCCTCTGGGCGTATCGACTATGACAAGTATCACGAACTTGGGATCGTCGATCGGCGCCACGCCTATGAACGACGCGTACACGTCCGTATCGGAATAGCCGCCGCCCTCGGGCTTGTTAGCCGTACCTGTCTTTCCGCCTATGCGGTATCCGGGGACCTTCGCGTTTCCGCCGCCGCCCTCGGAGACTACCATCTCCATTATCGAGAGGACGTCTTCGGCCGTCTGCTTTGAGACCGACCTGCTCTTTATGACAGGATCGTACGATTCGACCACGTTGCCGTCGGGATCGAGCAGCGCCTTAACGAGCCTGGGCTGCATGAGATATCCTCCGTTGGCAAGAGAACCGATCGCCGTGACGAGGCTCACCGGCGTTACGGCTATGCCCTGTCCGTACGACATCGTCGCGAGGCCCACGGGACCTGCCGTGCGCCTGTTCTGCAATATGTTCGAGGATTCTCCGGGGAAGTCTATGCCAGTCTTCTCGGTGAGTCCGAACGCGTCGAGCCCCTCGTAATAGGCTGTGAGCCCGAGCCGCTGCGCGAGCTGTATCATTACGGGGTTGCAGGAGTTCTCTACGGCCTGCTCGAGAGTCTCGAGGCCGTGGCTCCTGGGATAATACCAGCATTTGAGCAGGTAGTCGGCGACCTGCAGCGTGCCGTAGCAGGTGAACGTCTCGCCGAGGTGCGTCACGCCCCTGTCGAGCGCTATCGACGTCGTGATGAGCTTGAAGGTCGAGCCCGGCTCGTATACGTCGCAGATGCAGAAATTCCTCCAGAGCTTGTTCCAGTACGCGACCTGCTCGTCCGCGGTGAGCATCGCGAAAAGATTCTCGTCGCCGTCAGCCGGGCGGCGCGGGTCGTTGGGATCGTATTCCCCGGTCTGCGCCATCGCAAGGACATCGCCTGTCTTGGGGTCCATCATCATGCACATGACCCTGTCGGCGTTCGTCGTTATCTTCGCGGACGAGATCTTCTGCATGACGATGTACTGGATGTTCTCGTCTATCGTGAGCTGCAGGCTCGAGCCGTCCTCGGCGGCGTAGTACTTGTTGACGCCGTAGGGAAGGCTGTTGCGGGCGCCGTCGCGGTTGCTTATCCAGCGTCCGTTGAGGCCCGAAAGGTAGCTGTTGTACTGCAGTTCGAGGCCGGTAAGGCCTTCGTTGTCGTCGTTGGTGGTCCCTATGAGCTGCGAGGCGAAGCTCCCGAGGGGATAGTAGCGCTTGGCTCCCTCGACTATCTCGACACCTGCGAGCTGCTCGTCGCGGACGAGCTTCGCGGTATCGTTGTCGACGTATTTTTTAAGCCTTACGAGCGCCTTGTCGGAGGAAAGGACCGACATGACGTCGTCCTCTTCCATGTCGAGGAGCGCGGCGAGCGTGCGTGCCTCGCTGACCATGTTGCCCTGGACCTCGGCGTCCGTCTTGCCGTTGCCTCGCACCGAAGCCGTGCGTATCCATATCGTGTTCGCGGTCGCGCTTATCGCCAGCTGGTTCCCGTTGCGGTCGACTATGTCGCCGCGCACGGCGGCGACGATGCTGTCCTTGGTCTGCTGGTTCGTGGCCATGCGGGAATACTTCTCGCCGTTTATGACCTGGTTCCAGCCCATCCGCAGAGCAAGCGCCGCGAAGAGACAGCACGTTATGAGGAAGAACAGCCAGATGCGCAACCTGTTTTTTTCGCTTGTCTGAACGTTTTTCATAAAAAAACGGCGCCTCCGGCGCCGCTGCACGGTCTTATCTCGTGTAAACCGATTCCTTGAGAGCCAGAGCGAAGTCCTTGATGCCGCTGCCTGTGCGCAGGTACACTATCTGCTCGAATTCCGGGTAGACCATCCCCATCGCGAAGGCTCTGTCCTCTATCGTGGTGATGTTGGAAGCGCTCTTGATCTTGACTTCCATGTTGCGCACGCTGCGCTCAGCCTCCTGGATCTCTCTGTTTATGCTGTTTATGTCGTACTGGATCTCCGCCGAATAGGCCTTTATGCCTACCAGGCAGAGCAGGAAGCATCCGATGACGAGCAGGGACGCGAACATCCGTCCCTTGTCACGACTTCTTCCACGTTTTTCCGCGCCTCTGTCGCTGCGCGTAAAATTCGCCATCCGGTTTCCTTTCCGACTATAACTTCTCGATAACTCTCAGCTTGGCGCTCCGCGCCCTCGGGTTGCTCTCCAGCTCCTCCTCGTCCGGAAGGAGCGGTTTGCCCGTCACTTTCCTTACGTCCGCGACCTTGCCGCATACGCACACCGGTAGGCCCGGAGGGCACGTGCACGGATCGAGCCGCTTTCTGAACGCTTCCTTTACTATCCTGTCTTCAAGGGAATGGAAGCTTATCACGGCCAGCCGTCCGCCGGGAGCGAGGACGTCCATCAGATCGTCCAGAGCTCTTCGGAGCTGACCGAGCTCGTCGTTGACCTCTATGCGTATCGCCTGAAACGTGCGCTTCGCGGGATGAGGTCCTTCCCGCCTGGCCGCCGCCGGAACGGCCGCCTTTATGATGTCGACCAGCTGAAACGTGGTCTTTATCGCTTCTTTTTTTCGCGCCTTGCAGATGAAGCCCGCGATGCGCTTAGCCCAGCGCTCTTCCCCGTAGTCCTTTATGATCCGGAAAAGCTCGCCCTCGCTGTATCCGTTGACGACGTCCTCCGCGGTGAACGCGTCCTCCGCGTCCATTCGCATGTCCAGCGGAGCGTCGTTCATGTACGAGAAGCCTCTTTCGGGGTTGTCCAGCTGGAACGAAGAGACTCCCAGATCGAGCAGTATCCCATCGACCGCCGGTATGCCCAGCTGCTGCAGCACAGCCTTCATCTCCGCGTACGTGCTGTGAACGAAATGCTTTTCGCACGGACTCGGCTCCCTGTTGAGGAGCCTGTCGGAAGCCGCCGCGAGAGCGTCCTCGTCTCTGTCTATGCCGATAAAGCGTCCCTTCGGCCCGAGCTTCGCGCATACGCCCGAAGCGTGGCCTCCGCCGCCCAGAGTTCCGTCCGCGTATGTTCCGTCAGGCCTGACAGCGAGGCTTTCCAGCACCTGAGAGTACATGACCGGAACGTGCGAGAACTCCATCGACTACACCTGGTATCTTTCGCTGAACGCCTCGAGCTCCTCGGGCGCGAGCTCCGTACCGTTCTGGATACTGTCGAGCTTCTCCTTGGCCCAGATCTCGACCCTGTCCACGATGCCTATCGTGACCAGGTCCTTCTCTATGCCGGAGAGCTCCTTCAGCCTCTGCGGTATGAGCACTCTGCCCTGCTTGTCTATCTCGCACTCGAACGCGTAGCGGTAGATGTAGCGCCTGAATTCCCTTGCCCGCCTGTCGGACATCGGGAGCTTCGCGAGAGCCTCCTCCTGGGCCGCCCACGTCTGCATCGGATACAGGACGAGGCATTCGTCAAGGCCCTTCGTGAGCATGCACTTATAGCCAAGTTCTCCTCTGAACTTGGCCGGGATTATCATCCTGTTCTTGCTGTCCAACGAGTTGTTGTATTCGCCTGAGAGCATAAGTGCAGACACCATCCGCTGTAATTTCCTCCACTATACACCACTTTTGCGGATATATCAACATTTTTTAAGGAATTTAGCGCCACTTTACTCCACAAAATGAATAAAAAACGCCCATTAAAAAGCAGCCCCTGCTGCGGGACTGCTAAAAAATAAAACCGGGCGCACATCGCGCCCGGAACGGACAAGTCAAATAATGCTTTGCGCCCTATCCTTCAACTACCCTGTCATACCCTTCCGGATCGGTCGCGCCCTCGGTGTTTATGAGCAGAACGACAGAATCCCCGTTCATCCCCCAGAGCTTTCGGAGAGACTCGTCCTGAAGGATCCGCAGCAGCAGGCCGTACGTCACCGCGCCGGACTCGCCGGAGACGATCGCGGGATCGCCGCCATGCGGATGCGCGTAGGCGCGCATGCCCTGCTCCGTTATACAGTCGCCGCAGGCGCAGTAAAACGAGACGCCGTCCCTGAGGATCGGCCACACTACGCCGCATGGAGTCTCGCAGTTGAGCCCCGCCATTATCGTGGCAGCGTCCCCGCCGGTCGTGCTGATCCTGCCGTTTTTCGCCGAAAGGTAGACGCAAGCGACGTCGGCCGGCTCGACGATCGTCACGGCCGGTGGATCATCGCTGTACCTGTTGAGGAGATAGCCCGCGACTCCGCCCGCCATCGCGCCGACGCCGGCCTGAAGGAACACGTGCGTGGGGGCCTCTACGCCCAGCTGTTCGCACGCTTCGGCGGCGAGCGTCAGATACCCTTCGATTATCCAGCCGGGAGCTTTTTCGTAGCCCTCCCAGGAAGTATCCTGCAGCAGCGTCCAGCCGTTCTCTTCGGCGAGCCGCCGCGCGTGATCGACGGTCCCGTCGTAATTGAATTCCGTGACGACGGCCTCGCTCGCGCCCGCGTCCTCGATCGCCTTTCTCCTCGCCTCGGCTGAGCCTTTAGGCATGAAGACGTGCGACCTGCAGCCGAACAGCTTCGCGGCCCATGCCACGCCCTTGCCGTGATTGCCGTCCGTCGCCGTGGCGAACTCGATATCCTTGCAGCGCCCGCGGATCTCAGATGTCTGAAGATCGCCGAACGTTGACTTGCGGGGATCCAGCCCGAACAGCTCGCAAAGAGTCCTGAAGACCGCGTAGCTGCCGCCGAGCCCCTTGAACGCTTTCAGCCCGAACCTCGAGGATTCATCCTTGACAAAAATGCCTTTCACGCCGTACTTCCCCGCCGCCGCCGAAAGCGGGACGAGCTCCGTCCGACCGTATCCGGGAAGGCTCCTGTGAAAGCGCAGCACGTCGCGCGCCGCGTCCTGCGTGAGCATCCGATCGCTGCGCCATCCGGCAGGCTGCTCGTTGACGAGTATTCTGATGTTTTCCGATGTTATCTCTCTCATAAATAAACGATCCTTTTGCAGCCGGTCCACTGCGTTTCAGCGATCCAGCATATGCCGCCCCGACACGGAGCGCCGGCGGCGGCACGCGTCTTACTGTTGCTTTAAAGCGACAATAGCACGGTTTTTCGCAAATTCCCTCTTGTCTCGGAGCGGGCCGGCCTTTATTATTGTGTAACCGAGAAAGGGGGAACAGAATATGGACATCTTATTCTTAGACGCGCAGACGCTGTTCGGCTTCCAGCGCATCACCAGCTTTTCCGGCAGGATCGAAGACCTCGCCGCGGACCTCCTGGACTGGATAAAGGAGAAGAAACTGAAGGGCTGGATGATGTGGTACGCGGACATATTCAGGAGCAGCCCGGATGACGACTCTCTCGTATACGAGCACGTCGCGTCGGTCCGCATCAAGGGCGACGCGATATACCTCATCCCCGCCACCGAAAAGAGCAAGGCAAACGTCGATCCCATGAACCGTCCCTGGTGGACGATGATCGGATTCCTCAGGAGGTTTTACTACTAAAGGGCGAACTACAGGCCATTGTAAAACCCGACCGCGCCGTCGATCTCCTCCTGCGTCGGGTGGCCCTTCGCGATGCCTCCCACCAGCTTGAACGGACCGAAGGTGTCGAACCCCCGGCATCTGTATTCGCCGAGCTCCGGGCAGTTCCTGCTCTTCGCGACGTCGCGCACGGCCTTCAGAAAATCGCCCGTCGGGGCGCCGTGCGTGTAGATGAAGAACACCGGCTTGCCCTCCGGCAGATGCGACGCGGCGTATTCGACCACCTGCTTCGCAAAGCCGCCGTAATAGACGCCCGACGCGACGCCGACGCGGTCGAAGGCGCTCAGGTCTTCGTCTTTTGATTCCGTAACGTCTATCAGCACCGCCTCCGGATCGCACGCCGCTATCGCGTCAAGCAGCTTCTTCGTGTTCCCGTGATGCTTTGAATAATAGATTATAGCTGTTTTCATGGTCGCCCCCGTGCCGGCTACAAACAGCAGCTTACTTCGAAAACTTACACCTTGCATTTCAATAATATCACTCGAAAACGCCGAATCAAATACTCCTTTTATTCCTCTGTCACTTCGGCGCAAAGGCTGCCGGGATGGTATAATCATCACAGAAATGATCATCGGGAGGCCTGAACATATGACAAGATCCGAGCGCATCGAAAAGCAGAAACAGCATCTCGAAGAGATGCTGTCGTACGAGAGAAAACTGTGGGAGGCCGGGAAGGCGCTCGTCGCTGGCGTCGACGAGGTCGGAAGAGGCCCGCTGGCGGGGCCGGTGGTCACGGCGGCCGTCATACTCCCGCAGAATTTCGACGTCATCGGGGTCGACGACTCCAAGAAGCTGTCGCCGAAGAAGCGCGAAGAGCTGTTCGACGCGATAATGGAGCGCGCCGTCGCGGTCAGCATCGGAAGATCCGAGCCTGATGAGATCGACAGGATAAACATACTCGAGGCGACGAAAAAGGCGATGATTATGGCCGTAAACGGACTGCCGCGCAGGCCGGACCACGTGCTGATAGACGCGCTCACGCTCAAGGGGCTCGATCTGCCGCAGACGGGGATCGTGCACGGCGACGCGCTGTCGGTATCGATCGCCGCGGCGTCGATCATCGCGAAGGTCACGAGAGACCGGGAGATGGTCCGCATGGCGGAGATCTGGCCGGGCTACGCGTTCGAGAGCAACAAGGGCTACGGCACCGCGGCGCATTACGAAGGCCTGGCGGCGCTCGGCCCGTGCCCGATACACAGGAGGACTTTCCTGTAAGTTCGAAGTGCGGGCATGCGATCGATGATGTACTATGTGCATTCTTGCCTTTAGCTTTCATTTTGCACACAAATAACTTCATTTTTCGCTGTTTATCCCGCTTTTATGTGCGTGCGCGTCTGATTTTGTGTGTTTTTTGAAGAAAACGGCAATTTGGCACACACGCAGCTATCGCCGATCCCACGCGCCGGCGCAGGCATCGGTCCTGATCGCGCAGGAAGCTTGAAATTTCAAGGTTTGATCCGTGCGGAGATCGCCGTTTCCGGCGGCGGACGTGTATACCCCGCAGCGGCCCGGCCGTTGTGTGTATTCCAAGAGCAAGACGGGATAAAACGCACAAAAATGAAAGAAAACTGTGTATTTTTTATCATGCGGCGCCGATTTCGCACACAAGACTCATCAGGAGCGCGCATCGGCCGCTCAAAGTCCAAAACCGGCCGCGCGTCCAATGCGGGATCATAACGCAAAAGCGCTTCCGGATCTCCGGGAGCGCTTTATTTTCGTGTATTTCAGGTGCTTTGTCTGTCGGGGCGATGAGCGGCCCGCGGATCTGCGCCGCGTTTATTTGTCGGCGTCGATGAGCAGCTTGAGGATCTGCACCGCGTTCGCGGCGGCGCCCTTGCGGATCTGGTCTCCGCAGCACCAGAGCGTGAGGCCGTTGTCGTCGGTGAGGTCTTCCCTTACGCGGCCGACGTAGACGATGTTCTGATCGCTCGTGTCGATCGGCGTCGGATAATCGCGGCCGTCGATGTCGTCGACGAGCTTCGCGCCGGGGAACGCGGCGATGGCTGCCTTAGCCTCCGCGACCGTCACCTTTCTCTCGGTGCGGAGCGTCGCGGATATCGAATGAGAGCGCATTACGGGAACGCGCACGCACGTGCAGGTGACCTTGAGATCCGGATCGTGGAGGATCTTGCGGCCCTCGTTCTGCATCTTCATCTCCTCGTCGGTGTAGTCGTTGTCCGTGTAGGAGCCGATGAACGGTATCACGTTGCGAACGATCTGCGTCGGGAACTTCGTCGGCTTTATTGGCTCGCCAGCCGCGAGAGCATTCTCCTGCTGGGCGAGGTCGTCGATGCCGCCCTGTCCCGCGCCGGAGACCGCCTGATACGTGCAGGCGACCATCGTCTTGATCGGCGAGATCTTATGTATGCCGGCGACGGCCATCATCGTGATGATCGTCGAGCAGTTCGGGTTAGCTATTATTCCGTTGTTTTTGAACGCGTCCCCGCCGTTTATCTCGGGAACTACGAGGGGGATCTCCGGGACCATCCTGAACGCGGAGCTGTTGTCGATGAAGGTCGCTCCGGCCGCGACGATGTGGGGGGCCATCTCCTTGGCGAGGCCCTTTCCGACCGCGCCGAGCACGAAATCCATGCCCTCGAAGCTGTCGGGCTTCGCTTCCTGAACGACGATGTCCTTTCCCTTGAAGCTGATGGTCTTTCCCGCGGTGCGCGCGCTCGCGAGCAGGCGCAGCTCGTTCACGGGTATATCGTACTCGTCGAGCACCTTCAGCATCTCTCTTCCGACGGCGCCGCTTGCGCCGAGAACTGCGATATTGTAGCTTTTCATATCCTTTATTCCTTTCGATCTATAGACTGAGAGGAAAGCCTTCCTGGCCCTCCTAACCTGCGAATTCGTCGTGCAGAACGCGTATTGCCGTCTCGAAATCGTCGTTGGAGACGCCGATTATTATCGAGAGCTCGTCCGCGCCCTGCTTGATAGTTCGCACGTTCACCCGGTTCTCTCCGAGCGCTCTGAATATCTTGCCCGAGACGCCGACGTTGGCCGTCATCTTGCGGCCGACCGCGGCTACCATCGCGATCCTGTCCTGTATCTTGATATCCTCGACGTCGCACTCGCGCTTTATGTCCTCGACGACGTCGTACAGCTTGTCGCCGAGAGAGGCTGTCGGGACGACGACCGCGAAGCTGTCGAGCCCGAGGGTTATGTGCTCCGCGGGAGCGTTGTAATTATCGAGGATCTCGAGGCTGGCGCGCAGGGTCTGCGTGTCCTTCATGCCGCGCTTCTGGATCGTGAGGCTCGTGTAGTTCTTCTTTCCGGCGAGCCCTGTTATGAACCTCTCGGAACCGCTGCCGTCCTCGATCTTTCCGACGATCATCGTTCCGGGATGCGAGGGATCGTTCGTATTTCTGATGTTCATCGGGATGCCGATCTTCTTTACGGGACGGATCGAGTCCTCGTGAAGGACCGAAGCGCCCATGAGCGAGAGCTCCTGGAGCTCGTCGTAAGTGAGCTGCTTTATCGGAAGAGGATCCTTGACGATCCTCGGGTCTGCCATGAGTATGCCCGAAACGTCCGTCCAGTTCTCGTAAACGTCCGCGCCGACTGCCGCCGCGGCGATCGCGCCTGTTATGTCTCCGCCGCCGCGCGTCATGACCTTGACGCGCCCGTTGGGGAGCGAGCCGTAGAAGCCCGGTATGAGCAGATGTCCGAACTCCTTCAGTTTACCGTCGATGTACGCGTAGGTCTTCTTCTTGTCGAGCTTTCCGTCGAAGCCGAAGAATATGCATTCGGCCGCGTCGAGGAAGGTGTAGCCGAGATACTCGGCCATGAGCTTCGCCGTGAAGTACTCGCCTCTTGAGGCGATCTCGTCGACGGAGGTCTCCTTGCTGAGCGAGGAGGCGAACTTATCGAAATCAGACTCGACGTCGTATGAGAGCCCAAGCGCGTCTCTTATCTCAACGAAGCGGGCCTTGATATCGCCGAGTATGTCTTCGCAGGAAACGCCGTACGTGAGGTGCGCGTGACAGAGATAGAGAAGGTCTGTCATCTTGTGATCCTGCGGACCGCGCTTTCCGGCAGCCGAGACCACGACGACCCTTCTGTCGGGATCTGAAAGAACTATATCTCTGACCTTTGCGAACTGTCCGGCGTCCG
>JAEEGL017459909.1_pt1 | contig 15171 bp, 12 predicted proteins | sample 9134231 | NCBI WGS metagenome assembly JAEEGL01 (sample SAMN16246548, study PRJNA631951) | gut metagenome | biome: gut microbiome; feature: rumen; material: fiber-attached | host: Bos | place: Iran: Karaj | collected 2018-10 | reverse complement strand
GGCAGTTTCGGGTCGATGATCTTCTCGCCGTAGACGATGGGGTTGCCCTCGGTGGGCATCACCTCGGCTTTGTCGGCACCGGCGGCCAGGATGGCGTCGCGCCAGTATTCGGCACAACGGATCATATCAGGCTTGTGTGCCGATTCCGAGCTGATGGAAGGGATTCTGATCAAGCCAAAGAGCTCCTCAAGGAAACGCTCTTTGTTGGCTTCAATGTAGTTGTTGGTGATTTGCATGATTGTTTGTATTTAATTGTTGTCTTGTTTCTCAAAATATTTCAGTTCAACTGTTCCTCCATCAAACACCGCGTAAGTGAAGTCATAAATCCAGTTGCCTACGACAGTGGTCAAGGCATGGTCGCCCGTCTGGTATTGCATGGGCTTGTGCTGGTGACCGAAGACGAAGAAGTCGATGGTTGGGTCGAGGGTAGCTTGCTCTTGGGCGTATTGGTAGAGGCGGGTGTGGGGGATGTCATCATAGTAGCCGCGTTCCACCTCGTTTTTGAGTTTCTTCAGGCGGTGGTTGTGCGACCATCTCAAGGCCAGACCGATGCCCAAGTCGGGATGCAGCCACTTGAACAGCCACTGGTTGAACTTGCACTCAAACACCTTTTTCAGGAACTTGTAGCCTTTGTCGCCGGGACCTTTGCCGTCGCCGTGGACCAAAAAGAACTTCTTGCCTTTGATGGTCTTGACGACCGGCTCGCGGTGCAGCTCGATCCCAAGCTCGTCGTGCAGGTAGCCGAAGCTCCAAAGGTCGTGGTTGCCGATGAACATGTGGACGGGAATACCAGAGTCGGTAAACTCGGCTAACTTGCCTTGTAGCCTGACGAAGCCCTTGGGAATTACGGTCTTGTACTCGAACCAGAAGTCGAAAAGGTCACCCATCAGGTAGAGCTCCTCGCAGTCGGGACGGATGCCGTCGAGGAAACGCAACAGTTTGCGCTCTCGCTCTTGGCTGTCCTCAAGCGAGGGGATGCCCAAATGGAAATCGGTGACGAAATAAACGGCCATCAGAACTTGATTTCGGCGCTGCGGCGGATGAGCTCGGTGATAAGGGTGATGAGCTTGGGCTCCACCGCATTCACGGCCTTGATGACCTCTTCATGGGTGATGGTGCTGACGTGATCCACGCCGTAGATGTTGCCCATGTCGGAAACGATGCTCAGACCGAAGACAGGCAGCTTGCCCTGTCGTGCCACGATGACCTCGGGTGTGGTCGACATGCCGATGGTGTCGGCGCCTATGATGCGGAAGTAACGGCATTCAGCAGGAGTCTCGTAGGTCGGGCCTGAAGTAGAGCAATACACACCGTGCTGTACCCAGATGCCTTTTTCAAGGGCGATCTCGTCAGCCAACTTGATGAGGCGCTTGTCGTAAGGCTCGCTCATATCGGGGAAGCGCTCGCCGAAACGGTCGTCGTGCGGACCGATCAAGGGATTGGGCATGGCGTGGATCTGGTCATTGATGATCATGATGTCGCCTACCTTGAAGGCAGGGTTCAACCCACCGGCGGCGTTGCTGAGGATGAGGAACTGGATGCCCAGCTTCATCATCACACGGATGGGGAAGACGATCTCACTCATCGGATAGCCTTCGTAGTAATGGAAACGTCCCTGCATGGCGATGACCTTACGTCCGGCGATGGTGCCGAACAACAGCTGGCTTTGGTGACCTTTCACCGTTGAGACAGGGAAATTAGGAATCTCAGAATAAGGTATGGCATATTCCACAGCGATGCCGTTAGCCAAGCCACCTAAGCCGGAGCCTAACACGACGCCGACCTCGGGCTTGAACCCGTTGGTTTTCTTGTTGATGAAATCAACTGTGGTGAGCATTTTTTCGTACATAGTTCAATATTTCTTCGTTAAACTTTTCTTCTTCATTGAAACGCACGCTGACGGGCAAAACGTATAGCGGCGCGCATTCAAACTGACAAAGATAGGGAGAATTTTGCAATCGTGCGGCATCTTTTTCGGTGGTGACGATGATTTTCTTCGTTCCGGCAAGGTCTGCAAAGTGTTTCGTGATGGTGTCCACGTCTTTTCCTGTGTAGGTGTGATGGTCTGTAAAACGCAGAAAATCAACGGATTTAAATTGTTTCTTCAATTCCTCGACAAACGGCTCGGGATGCGCGATGCCGCAAAAAGCCATCACGGAGTCGGCTTCTTCGATGGGGGTCTGCCGCGCCGTCTCGTTCAAAGGCTGCAGAGGCAGGTATTCCAGATAGGAGAAGTAGACCTTTTGCCCTTCTCTTGGCTTCAACTTGTCGACGATCCGTTGCCGCTCCGTCTCTTCCAGGTCTTTGGGAGCCTTGCTGACCACAATTATATCAGCGCGTTTGGCTGCCGATCTCACATCGCGCAAGGTGCCGGCTGGAACAAGGAAGTCGTCGCAATAAAGATGCTGGTATTCAGTCAAAAGGATGTTCAGCCCCGCCTGGATTCTCCTATGCTGGAAGGCATCGTCGAGCAGGATGACCTCGGGGATGTTGCTGCTACTGAGTAACTTGCTTACGCCATCCACACGGTCTTCGTCCACTGCGACTTGAATGCCCGGGAACTTCATGAAATATTGCATCGGCTCGTCGCCCAAGTCCTCGGAGGTGCTTGTGCTTTCAGCTTGCCTGAATCCTCTTGTCTTCCTACCATAGCCTCGACTCAAGGTCGCCACACGGTATGCATCATTCAATAAACGGATAAGGTATTCCGTATGCGGCGTCTTTCCCGTCCCGCCAAGGCTCAGGTTGCCCACACAGATCACCGGCTTCTCGAAACGCGTGGTCTTCAGGAGGTGCCAATCATAGAACTTGTGCCTGATTGTCAGCACGATATGATACAAAAGCGCTATGGGCAACAGCAAAATTCTCATTGTAGGGGTCAAAATTAGACAAATTTCCTTAATTTTACGGCCAATTTCAAAAATAAATGGACCCGAGACTGCGTGACCCGAGACGCGAGACAGTCCCGCGTCCTGAAGTCCCGAGTCTCGCGTCAAAAAATACTATGCTGGTAAAAGACATTCTGAACTGCATCACCGCGATTGCACCGCTGCAGTGGCAGGAGAGCTACGACAACGCGGGCCTGCAAGTGGGCGACCTCAATGCCGAGGTGCATAAAGCCTTGATTTGCTTGGATATAACGGAAGAAGTGGTAGACGAGGCCATCGCCAAGCAATGCGATATCATTGTCAGCCATCATCCCTTGATTTTCAAGGGGCTGAAGCATCTATCGCCACAGACCTATATCGAACGCGCCGTGATGAAGGCCGTGAAGCACGACATCGCCATGATTTCGATGCACACTAACCTCGACAACAGTGTTCAAGGCGTGAGCCGTGTGCTGGCCGAGCGTTTGGGTTTGAAGAACTTGCATATCTTGCAACCCTTTGAGAACAATTTGAAGAAAATTGTGGTCTATGCCCCTGTTGCGGCAGCCGACAAAGTCCGTCAAGCCCTGTTTGACGCCGGCGCTGGCTGCATCGGCAATTACGATTCGTGCAGTTTCAACGCGCAGGGCCAGGGTTCGTTCAAGGCGGGTGACACGGCGCATCCTTATGTGGGCGAAATCGGCAAAGTGCATTTCGAGGACGAAGTGCGCATCGAGACAGTGGTGCCGAAACATGCCTTGAATCAAGCAATTGCCGCCATGCTGAAGGTGCATCCCTATGAGGAGGTTGCCTATGATGTCTATGCCCTGGAGAATGAGTTCCAACAAGCAGGTGCTGGTATGGTGGGTGAGTTTGATGATGCCATGGAAGAGACTGATTTTCTTGCACTTGTTGCTGAAACGATAGGCTCCCCTTGTCTGCGACATTCCGCGTTGACGGGTCGTAAGATCCAAAAGGTGGCGCTCTGCGGCGGCTCGGGCAGTCCCTTCATGGGTGATGCTTTCCGCTGTGGCGCCGATGCCTATCTCACCGCCGACATCAAATACCACGACTTTTTCGTCCCCGAAGGCCGTTTGCTGCTGGTCGACGGCGGGCATTTTGAGACCGAACAATTCACGAAAGAATTAATAGTTGAGTTAATTAGGAAAAAAATTCCTACCTTTGCAGCCGAAATCGCAGAAACGAGAACGAATGCGGTTTATTATTTCGTAAAAAATTAAGGAATCACAATATGGCTACTAAGAAAGTAAAAGAAGAAGCCGAAGTGACTGAAGTCGCTGAGGTCGAAGAAGTTAAGGAACCCAAGAAGGCTACTAAGAAAACCGTCAAGGCCAAAGCAGAGCCTGAAGAGGCTGCTGAGCCCAAGAAGCCTGCGAAGAAGGCTGCCAATGCCCAAGCCAAGCCTGAGACCGAAGAGCCTGTAGAAGAGACGGAGCCCAAGAAGGCTGCCAAGAAAACGGCGAAACCTGAAGTGGAAGCCGAGGCCCCTGCTCCTAAGGAGGAAGTGAAAGCCGAGGCCCCCAAGCCGGCGGAAGACCCCATCGAGGTGAGCGTCGAGCAGAAGCTGGTGGCCCTCTATACCTTACAACAGGTCGACTCGAAGATCGACGAGATTCGCGCTTATCGCGGCAACCTGCCTCTGGAGATTCAGGACATGGAAGACGAGATTGCCGGCCTTGAGACCCGTATCGCCAATTTCAAGGAGGAGAGCAAGAAGCACCAGAAAGACATCACCGACTTCAAGATCAAGATCAAGGAGACTGAGGCTTTGATTAAGAAATATGAGGAACAGCAGAACAATGTCCGCAACAACCGCGAATACGACTCGCTGACCAAGGAGATCGAATATCAGCAGCTTGACGTGCAGCTTTCGGAGAAACGCATCCGTGAGATTACCGCCAAGGACAACGAGGTGGCCGCCAAGGTGGCCGAGGCCCAGTTGCGCCTCGCCGAGCTGAAGGCTTCGCTGCAGGAGAAGAAAGAAGAGCTCCAGTCGTTGGTGGAAGGCACTGAGAAGGAAGAGGAACAGTTGTTGCAGCGTTCGGCCGAATGCGAGAAGTTGGTGGAAGATCGCCTTTTGGTGGCCTACAAGCGCATCCGCAAGAACGCCCGCAACGGCCTCGCCGTGGTCGGCATCTTCGATGAGGCTTGCGGTGGCTGCTTCAACCGCATCCCGCCCCAACACCAGTTGGACATCTGCACGCACAAGAAGATCATCGTGTGCGAGTATTGCGGCCGTATCCTTGTCGACAAGGGCATCATCGCGCAATACAACGCCTGATTATCGTGAAAGGAAATGGAAAAGGTCGCCTGCGGGCGACCTTTTTTCGTTTAGAACCTTGCCTTAAGGGTGACGGCGAGGTTGCTCTTCAGCTGCTTTTGGTCGATGGACTCGATGCCTAAGTCGCCGGCGTCGTAGAGATAGAGGTAGGTGTGCCCGTAGGTCAGCTCGTAGGCGAAATCGAAGGTGGTGTCGTCGGCGATGGGTACACTGATGCCACACGAGGCTTTCTTGACGCTGCCGCCCGTGTTGCCCAAGCCAAAGGGACTGCCGTAGTAGCCCGTCCCCAACCGGAGATAGGTGCCACGGATGTTCCATTCGGTGCCGAGGCGGAAGTTGAAGGTGCGGCCGTAGGTTTTTTCGATATCCTCGTTGGTGGGGCTGTAGTCGTAGTCGTCTTCGAAGGCGGTCTTGAAGCGTGCTGCACCGTAGTTGGTGTATTCCGCATCGAGGCTCACCATGCCTTGCTGCCCGACGATGAAGGCCATGCTGCCCACCCATTTCAAAGGCTTGATGAAGGTGTACTCATAGTGTGACTCGGGGCTGATGTATTTTCTAGTGACATAGCCGATCTCCGATTCCGTTTCGGTCTGCCACGTCTCATCGAAGGCATAGACGGTCGGGGTGTGGAAGGCAGCACCGATGCGCATCCAAGGTGTCGTGTGGAAAATGAAACCGACTTTGGCATTGCAGCCCCATCCTGTCGAGCTGATGTCCTCGCTGAAGTTCCAGTTGTTGAAGCCAGTCTCAGCGTCGGCGCCGTCGGGTTGTTCCTCTTCGAAGACGCGTGTGCCCACCCGCTTGATGTGGTCCACATTGACGCTGATGCCCAGGAAGAGGCGGTCGCGGTAGTTGGCGCTTCCCGTGAAGCTCCATTCTTCTGAGCGGCCCTTGAAGGTGTTCTTCTGTCCTTGCCAGATGTTGCCTTGCGGCACGGGACTGCCAAAATAGGTCCCCTGATTGCCTTGGTAGAGGTCGATGAGGTAGGTACTCCAAGCAGGATAGATGTCGTATGGGAAGCAGTCAACCAGATCGTCTTCCGTGTAGCCCTCCATGCGCGAGAGATAGTTGTCGATCTTCGAGCTTGTCGGGTTGATGCCGCGGGCGCGGGTGCGCATGTTGTAGTCGTCGAGACGCGTCAGCCCGATGCCGAATTGGGTGGCACGCAAGGGCTTGTAGTTGCTCCTTTCTTTGTAGCTGACAAAGCCTATGTTGGGGATGGAGAGTCGCATCTTGTTGGCCCCGTTTTGGGTACCGTAATAGGTGGAACTCTGGTAGTTGTCCAAGAGGTTGAGCGTGGTGGTGAACTCGTTGCTGCGATAGAGGCCCATGCCTGCCGGGTTGATGCAGACGGAGGTCATGTCGCCTCCCACGGCGCCGAGGGCGTTGCCCATGCCCAAGGCTTTGGCTGTGCCTTGGTAGTAGGTCTGCGAATAGAGGCAGGCATCATCGGCGCCTTGACCGAACAAGGTGCTGACGCATAGCAGGGCGAGTGTCAGGGTGAGTATTCTCTTCATGGCATATAAATCAAAAGACTACCTGGCGTAGTTGACCGCAAAGGTAGTCTTTTTATTTTTAATCTATTGTCTTGGCTCGAAAATTATCTTCTTCCGCCGCCGTGGCCGCCACCACTGTGACCGCCGCCACTATGGCCGCCACCGCTGTGACCGCCACCGCTGTGGCCGCCGCTGCTATGGCTGCCTCCCGAGCTGCGACCACCTCCCGAGCTGTGGCTCGAATGCGAGGAGGAACTTCTCGAGGGTGAGCTGCTGTGGTTGTAGCTGCCGCTGTGCGAGCTGCTTCTCGAAGGCGAGCTGGGACGGCTATAGCTGCCACTGTTGGAGCTGCTTCTCGAAGGAGCGCTGGGACGGCTGTAGCTGCCGCTGTTGGAGCCGCTTCTCGAAGGAGCGCTGGGACGGCTGTAGCTGCCACTCGACGATGAACCGCTGGGCCTGTCGTAGCTGCCGCTGTGCGAGCTGGGCCTGTCGTAGCTGCCGCTGTGCGAGCTGGGTCTGTCGTAGCTACCACTGTTGGAGCTGGGTCTGCCACTGTTGGGCGAAGAGGGACGTGGGTTCGACGGGGCCTGCGGGCGCACATACTCTGAGCTGGAGCGCGACGGACGGCTGCTGCTGGGCGAGGTGTAGTTCTGAGGACGGCCGCTGGCGCTACCTGCGTTGGCCGGTGCGTTGTTCGACCTGGACTGACGGCTCTGCTTGGCGCCGAAATGGTCTCTGCCTGACGAAGGTCTGCTGCCTATGTTCGGGCGCTCGCTGTTGCCGATGCGGCCCGACATGCTGCCGGTGCCTCTGCTGCTGGGACCGTTGCCGATGCGACCCGACATGCTGCCGACGGTGGGACGGCTGGGCATGTTGCCTCTGGGCCTGACGTTGGCACCATTGCCGAAGTGGCCCGACATGCTGCCGGCGTTGTGGCCGTTACGGCCTTCACCGTGCAGACGATGACTCATCGAACCATAGGTGGGACCACCGTGGCGCAATTTGGCCACATAGTCGTTCATGCCGCCGCCGATGCCGTGGTGGTTGTGATGACCGCCGCCATGGTTCCAGTGGTTGTGACCGCCGCCGTGGTTCCAGTGGTGATGGTTGCCATGATGGCTCCAGTGGTGAGGATGATAGTCGTAGTGGTGCCAGTGATGACCATAGTACCAATACGGATTCCAACCCCAGTAATAATAATTGTAGTAGGGGTAGCCATAATGCCAGTTCCAATTCCAGTAGCTGGTCAGATAAGGACGGTATCCCCAGTCATAATAGGTGGTGGTGGGGTAGTAGTCCCAATAGTAGGGATCGTAATCGTTCACATAGACGTAGGTGTCGCCGCCGCCGCCGCCGTACGTGTCGTAGGTGTAGTAGTCGTCGTAGTAGTCTCTCGACATGGAGGCTTGCGTGCCGAAACGCTTGATGCGCGACGCATAGTCGCCATCATAGTAGGTCTCGGTGGTGGTGTAAACCACACCATTGGTGTCGGTCACCGTTTCGGTGGTCTGGTACACAGGCTCCGCATCGGTGATGTAGTTCTCGCTGTCGGAATAGTAGTTCTGGTAGTCGTATTCCGAAGTGCTGCTGACGCTGGGGCTCACATAGGAGCTGGTGCTCGTCACCAAGCGTCCGACTTGGCGGCCGTAAGGCGAATAGTAGGTGTCGTCATAGGCGGTTTGCCGACTTGACGTGCAGCTGGCCAAGGCCATCAAGGCAAGGATGGGAATGAGTCTTAACGCTTTCATTTTATTGAGTTTTTGTTTGTCCTTGGAAATAGTTCACAATCGTCTGAAAATATACAAATATCATACCAAAAACGATATTTTGGCGATTGGAGTTAAAATTTATTCCAACTTGAAGACATCCCCGTCGCCTGAGCAGTCTTTCTCAACCCAGGGATGACCTCTGTAGTACACGTTGCCGATGCTGGTGAGACGTGCCATCAGCCGGCTCCTGGCCCATACGTAGGTGTCGTTGGTCGAGTCCGACATCACTTTGACGATGTTGGAGTTAAGCGTCTCCGCATGGATGCAGCCATAACTTTTAACATAGTGCTCGGCATAGCCCGCCACGCCGCGCAAGGTGACCTTGGAGGTGCCAAAGCTGAACACGGTCTTCAGCACATCGCAGCTGAAACAAAGGTCGATGTCGCCGCTGCCTTCCTTGATGCGAAGCACGAAACTGCGGCTCCAATAGTTCGAGATGCTGTCGATGAACACATGGGTGCTGTCTGCGCCTGTGGTGTCGACGGCAATGGTGATGGTGTCGGATTGGAACGCCCCGTATCCCCTGATGGAATCGGTGCAGCACAGGTCGCCGATAGAGGCATAGGTGATCTCGCGCAGGCTGTCGTAATACACAGTCAGGTCGATATCGTAGTCGTAGCTGCGCAGCCAATTGAAGTCGTTGTCGTTTTTGATGATCAACGAGTCGCCTTTCACCTCAGTGGTCACTTTCTCGATGAGGTTCTCGGGACACGTCAGGTCGACACCTTGGTGGTCGCTGTTGACGAGCTTGACATTCACATTGTTGTAAATGCAGATCGTCTCGAAGCGTTGGCCCAAGTTGCGATGCTCGGTGACGGGCGTGCCGTTGGTGAACACCTTGCTGCACGAGGCGGCCATCAGGCTAACGAGGAAACACAGGACTACGATGACGTTTCTTTTCATAGGTGGGTAGATAGTATTTGTGTTGGATATGGTAGCCGATGCCGATGCTGATGAAGTCGGCCTTGATGTCGTAGGTGGTGAAGGCGATGGTGGCAAACAGGTTGTCGTTGAAATAATAACGGGCAGCCACCTTCTGGTAAAACAGCATGCCGAAAGTGGACGAGTTGAGCGGCACGTTGTTGCGCAAGCCCACGTTGAACATGAAACTGGCCTGGTTGAACAGCATCTCGTAGGAGATCAATAAGCCGGGCTTGAGATACATGTCCCAGTCGGGCTTGGTGATTTTGTCGGAGTTGTCGTACACCAATTCGACGCCGAGGCCCAGACGGTCGCGTTCGCTGAGCTGGAACATGAAATTGGCGGCGATATCGTGCACGAAGAAGTATTGGTGCGTGCCGTATTGCTGGCTCATGTCTTTGAAGCCCACAGTGTATTGGTAGTCAGTGACGAAATGCCGCTTGCCGTCAAACTCGAAGAGGTAGTTCTTCGGGCGCAAACGCCTGTCCAAGTGGTCTTTGGGCGGCGCCAAATACCATGACAGCCCTGTGGCTGCACCCAGGATGTTGATGCCCATGTTGGGCGTGCGTGTGGCCCCGTTCGAGAAGTGGGTCAGCCCCGCCGAGGTCACCCAATAAAGGCGCTCGACGATGCGCTGACGGTACTCAAACGACAGGTTGATGGCGGCGTTGAGATGCGAGCCGATGGCGTAGTTGTGGTAGTTGTCCTTCGGGTCGAACTTGTTGGTGAGCCACGACAGGCCCACGCCTAACTTGAAAGTCAGCTTGCTGTTCTGACCCGGTGTGAGGGGAAAGTTGATGAAAGGATAGAGAGCGAACACCTTGCCCAACTCGGCCGAGATGCTGTCGTTGCCGAAGCCCGAGTAATAGAACGAGAGCCCGATAGAAGGGTAGTTGTGCAGCACCTCCCAGCGGTGCTCGCCGTAGGTGTTGCGGTGCAGCGAAATCTCGTAACCAGGCGTGTGCCGGCTGTAACGTCCTAAGGCTGAGTGGTATTGGTCGTTCTGGAAGTACATGTAGCCATAATGCACCAAACCCTCCACCTCATAGTTGCGATGGCTCAGTTGTGCGTTCGCCGTCCGCCCTATTAATAATAAGGTGAAGAGAACGAAAAGGATCTTATGGCATTTTTGTCGTTCCATTGGGGCTGCAAAGGTACAAAAAACTATGATACTCGGGAGATTCCCGAAGGGAATGGAGTGTTGCATTCTGTAAATAGCGGCGGCGGAAGTTGCTTTCAAGTCGTAAAACTATCAAGCCGCCGCGGATTAATAGAAAAATGGTCCTCCATTCCCGCAGGGAATCTCATTTTATTCCTTACCTTTGCATCCTCAAATAAATAAAGTATGGACGAAAGATTATCCGCCTTCAAGCGACTCTTAGATATCATGGATGCCGTGCGGGCCGGCTGCCCGTGGGACAGCACCCAGACCATCCACAGCCTGCGTCACCTCACCATCGAGGAGACCTACGAACTCAGCCAAGCCATCCTCAACGACGACCTCAACGAGGTGAAAAAGGAACTTGGCGACCTTATGCTGCACCTTGTCTTCTATGCCAAGATAGGGCAGGAGCAGGGCGCCTTCGACATCGCCGACGTGCTCAACGGCATCTGCGACAAGATGGTTGTCCGCCATCCGCATATCTTTGGAAATGAGCATGTTGAGAATGCCGAGCAGGTGGAACAGAACTGGGAGAAGATCAAGTTGGAACGCGAGCACAACCGCAGCGTGCTGGGCGGCGTGCCCGAAGGGTTGCCGTCGCTGCTGAAGGCCTACCGTATGCACCAGAAGACCGCTGGGGTGGGCTTCCGTTGGCCCGATGCCGAGCAGGCCTGGCAGAAAGTGGAGGAGGAGAAGAAAGAACTGTTTGAAGAGCTCCAAAAGCCCGACAACACGGCCAACGTCGAGGCGGAATACGGCGACCTGCTTTTCGCCTTGGCAGCCTATGGGATCTATATCGGAGTGAATCCCGACGACGCCTTGGAAAAGACCAACAAAAAGTTCCGCGAGCGTTTCTCCTATGTGGAGCAGAAAGCCCGCGAACAAGGCAAAGGCGTGCAGCATCTCACCCTCGACGAGATGATTGCTTATTGGAAGGAAGCGAAGGAGATTTTCTGAGCTTAATACTTTCAAAAAAATCTCATTAATCGGTTGCGCCAAACATTTTTTCATTATATTTGCAGCGCATTTTTTGCACTTTTGTGAACTCAACACAAATTACTCAAATACTAACTAAATTCAAAGTACTATGAAAAAAGTATCTTTACTCATTGCGATGATTGCCTTTGTTTGCGGCAATGCTTTCGCACAGTTGAGCTTTGATTTCGACGACTGCCCTGCAGGCGCTAAGATCGCTCAAACCCTTGGTGATCCTTGGAGCACTTGGAGCAATGCTCCTGGTGGTTCCGAAGACGGTGTCTTCGCTGAAGCTGGCGGCTCCATGGCCTGCTACTTCACCTATGGTAACGACCAAGTCGTTCAACTCGGCGACCACTCGACGGGTGTCTACGACCTCGAATTCGATGCCTTTGTTCCCGATGGCAAGAACGGTTACTTCAACGTGCTGCACCACTTCGCTGGCTCCAACAGCACTTGGGCCATGCAGGTCTACATGCACATGACCAACGACGGTCAGAACTCGACCCAGTCTCCCGGCCACGGCACCGTGCACGCTGGTAGCAATGGCACCTGCGACCTGCCTTGCGTTTACGACGAATGGATGCACTTCCGCGTTCATGTCGATGCCGACAACGACGTTGCAGAGCTTTACTTCAATGTGGTTGGCCAACCCGAAGAGCTCTATGCCACTTGGCAGTGGAGCTTGGACAGCTTCGGTGAGAACCAGGCTGACCGCGTCCTCGGCGCCATGGACTTCTTCCCGCCCGAGAATGCCGCTACCTCTGAGTACTATCTCGACAACCTCAATGTCACACTGGAAAGCAACGACGAAATTCTTCTTTTCGACACTTTCGAAGACTACACCGTGGGCAATCACATTGCTGAAGAGGCCATCGCACAAGGCTTTGACTACTGGACCACTTGGAGCAACCATCCCGGTAGCAGTGAAGACGGTCTTGTTGCCGACTTCGACGATACCCAGTGCGGTCACCTCACCTATGGCAACGACCAGGTCCTCCTCCTCGGCGACGAAGAGAATGGTAACTACGACCTCGAGTTCGACATTCTTGTCCCCGAAGGCAAGAACGCTTACTTCAACATCCTGCACCACTTCGCTGGTTCCAACAGCACCTGGGCCATGCAGTGCTACCTCCACCTGACCAACGACGGTCAGAATTCGACCAGCGCTCCTGGTCAGGGCACCATCCACGCTGGTAGCAACGGCACTGCCACTTTGACAAATGTTGTCTATGACGAATGGATGCACTTCCGCTTGAATGTTGACACTGATACTGACATTGCCAACTACTACTACACCGCTCCTGGTGGTGAAGAAGAGCTCGTCTGCACTTGGCAGTGGAGCTTGGACAGCTTCGGCAACAACGTGGTGGGTCGTACCCTCGCCGCCATGAACTTCTATCCGCCTGAGGATGCCGCTACTTCCGAGTACTATCTCGACAACTTCATCTTCACGAAGATCGGTGGCGAGTCCGCTCCCGAACTCAGCGTTGATCCCACTGAAGTCACTGAGGAACTCATGGAAGACGACATGACCACCGTTGAGATTACCATCAACAACGACGGTAACTCCATCGGCGACTGGGCTGGCTGGCTTGACTTCGGTCAAGGTCCTGAAGGCAGCCAGACTGCTGACCTCTACTACCACAATGGTGAAGTTGCCTCTGGCATCGGTTCTTCCGACGCTTACACCCGTGAGATGGGTATCCGTCTGCCCGCCACCGCTTACGCTGGCGCCGCTATGGGTATGAAGATCGTCTCCGCTCAGTACTATGTCTATGACGACTATCAGAGCGCTGACCACAACTACATCTTCCGCATCTACGGCCAAGGCCTCCACAACCAACCCGGTGAACTCCTCGCCGAGAAGACCGTCAACACGACGGCCGCCGGTGAATGGATCACCGCCACCTTCGATGAGCCCGTCTATATGACCGGTCAAGCCATGTGGGCTACTGTCCAGCTCGAACAAGTCGCTGGCGAGTATCCTCTGAGCATGGACGGTGGTGAGTATGGTGAAGAGCAAGATGGTAACTGGCTCAGCACCAATGGCAACAGCTTCAGCCACTGCTACAGCGCTGGCAGCTTCGGCGGTGCCTGGTTGATCACGGTCAACTGCGAAGGTACCCTCGTCCCTGCCACCTGGGCCACCATCGACAAGACTGAAGGCGCCATCATGGGCGGTGCCTCTGAGACCATCACCCTCAGCCTGAACTCCATCGGCCTCAGCATGGGCGAAGCCTACAGCGCCGAACTCACCATCAACACCAATGATGAGAACCTGCCTCACGTTGTGATCCCCGTCACCCTGGCTGTGACCGATGATGTTGAGGAGACTGCCACTCAACTGGCTAGCATCTATCCCAACCCCGCCACTTCGATGGTCACCCTCGAAGGCGAGAACCTCAACAGCGTGGCTATCTACAATGTGGCTGGCCAACTCATCCGCGTTGAGAAGCTCGGCAGCATGGTCAACAACATCAACATGGATGTTGAGGCTGGCGTCTACTTCTTCAGCGTCTACGACAACAATGGCAACAACAGCGTCCAACGCGTTGTCATCGTGAAGTAAGAAGTAGTTCCTTAGGGAACAAAAAAAGAACCGCCTCGCTGAGGCGGTTCTTTTATTTTGTCATCTCCGCGATAATGATACCTCCAGCTACGGCGGCGTTGAGTGACTCGGTCGCACTGCCGTCCGCTCGAGGAATGGTGATGGGATGCGTGATGCAAGGCATGACGTCTTCTCTGATACCGTGCGACTCGCTACCGATGACGACAACGCCTTCGGGCTTAGCCTTCAGCTGGAATAGGTTCTCTCCCTCCAGCAAAGCGCCATAAACCGCCTTGCCTTCTTTCTTGGCCATCTGGAGATAAGCGGCTAATCCGGTCTTCCACACCTTCACCCTGAACAACGAGCCCATGGTGGCCTGCACCGTCTTAGGGTTCCATAGTTCCACGCAGTCATGGCTACACACCACGTCATGGATGCCGAACCACTCGGCTGTGCGGATGAGTGTGCCCATGTTGCCCGGGTTGGCGATGCCGTCCAAGGCCAGGACGAGGCGTGAGGTCGTCATGATGTCGCCCTGCTGCGGGATCCTGACCACGGCGAGGATGCCTGGAGGCGTGTCCTGCCCGCTCACCTGCTCCATCTGCATCTCGCTGACGACTTCAGCCTCGGCGAAAGTGGGATAATCAGCGAGGAAAGCTTCGGTGGCATAGAGCCCCACGGTCTCGAAATCAGAGTGGAGCAGTTCTTCCGTCATTTTGCGCCCTTCCACGACGAAGAGGCCGAGCTCCTTGCGGAACTTCTGCTGACGGAGGGAGGCAATCTGTTTTATGGTGTTCTTTGTTAGCATGGTGCGTCAAAAATACAAAAAAAGGCCGTCCCACAGAGAGGACAGCCCAAAAACATGAAAAAGTTGTTTTTCTTATTCAGCGTAGACGTTGAAGTCGATTTCCACGCTAACCTCCTTGTGGAGTTTCAGTTTGGCTTTGTATTCGCCGACTTCCTTGATGGCGTCTTCGTTGAGGACGATTTGCTTGCGGTCCACTTCGATGCCGGTGGCTTCCTTGATGGCCTGGGCAATCATGATGGTGTTGACCGAGCCGAAGATCTTACCCGTGGCAGCAGCCTTGGCGGGGATTTGCAGCTTCAGGCCTTCCAAAGCCTTGGCCT
>JAEEGL016822729.1_pt1 | contig 15171 bp, 10 predicted proteins | sample 9134231 | NCBI WGS metagenome assembly JAEEGL01 (sample SAMN16246548, study PRJNA631951) | gut metagenome | biome: gut microbiome; feature: rumen; material: fiber-attached | host: Bos | place: Iran: Karaj | collected 2018-10 | reverse complement strand
TCATCGATATCGACCGTGGTGGGAGTAATGCCGTAGAACATATAATAGCCTTCTTCGGGATTCTCGATGGTCTGAATATCCTCCAGCACCCCTTTTTTGGCTTTTACCAATTCAAACAGCTCGGTATCGTACGGAAGCTCAAGCTGATACGCGGCGGTATTCTCGGCCTCGGCAATATGGATATCGATGCTGAAAGTCTCCCCGGGCTTTACCTCCGCAGGCGCGCCGACGAGATATACATACGGCATAACGGAGCGGCTTTTCTCGATGTCGCGGAGGATCTCTTCATTGCTGCGCTTCGGCGCTCTGGTAACGGAAGGGACCTCGCTTGCGGGCGTTTCGCTGTTTGCGGGATCGGTGCTCTGCACCGCGGGCTTTTCTTTTCCGCAGGCGCAGAACAGCAGCGCCGACGCAAGCAGCAGGCAGATTAAAACTGATATTTTACGGTTTTTCATAGTCGGTCTTCCTGTGTATCAAACAAAATCTTTCAGACGCTTGGAGCGGTTGGGATGGCGCAGCTTACGCAGCGCCTTCGCCTCGATCTGACGGATGCGCTCACGGGTTACGTTGAATTCCTTGCCGACTTCTTCAAGCGTACGCTGATGGCCGTCCTCCAGCCCGAAGCGGAGCGTAAGCACCTTGGCCTCTCTGGGCGTAAGCGTGGAGAGCGCCAGCGCGATCTCTTTTTTCAGCATGGACTGGCTTGCGGCCTCTGCGGGCGCGAGCGCGTCCTCATCGGGAATAAAATCGCCGAGGTGGCTGTCTTCCTCTTCGCCGATGGGCGTTTCCAGCGAGACGGGCTCCTGCGAAACGCGCATGATATCGCGCACCTTTTCGGCGGGCATATCGAGCACGGCGGCGATCTCGTCCGCCGTGGGCTCCTTGCCGTTCTGGTGCAGAAGCTGCGAATTCGCTTTCTTCACTTTGTTGATGGTTTCCACCATGTGCACAGGAATGCGGATGGTACGCGCCTGGTCGGCGATGGCGCGGGTGATGGCCTGCCGGATCCACCACGTGGCATACGTGGAGAACTTAAAGCCCTTGGTGTAATCGAATTTTTCCACGGCTTTGATCAGACCGAGGTTGCCTTCCTGGATCAGATCCAGAAACTGCATGCCGCGGCCGGAATACTTTTTGGCAATGCTTACCACAAGGCGCAGGTTGGCTTCCACCAAACGCTTTTTGGCGGCCTTTGCGTCTTTCTGGATCCTGGCGGCGGTATCGCTGTCCGCGGATTCAAGCTCGCGCATACGGGAAATGCGGATCGCCAGCTCGATCTCTTCTTCGGGCGTGAGCAGCGGGATCTTGCCGATCTCCTTGAGATACATTTTTACGGGGTCGTCGATCGAAAGCGTTTTGCTCTCGTCGCCGCCGTCCAGCCCCTGCGTCGCGTCCGCGTCGAAGCTTAAGGAATCGATCGCGTTTTCGTTCATATCGTCGATCAGCTCGATGTTGTTCGCTTCGAGCAGATCGTAAAGCTTATCCAGTTCGTCGATATCGAAATCCATTTCGAGGATCAGGCTGTCGATGTACTGGGTGGAAAGCTTTCCGGATGCCTTGCCGCGTTCGATCAGATGGTTGATCGCGGTTTTTTTATCGTGTCCTTCCATTTTAATTCACACTCCTGCTTTTTTTCTTTTATGTTCCATAAAGCTGAGAAAATCCGCATCCGACATTTCCGACGCATCGGAAACGCTCTTTTTGATTTTTTCTTCAGCCAATGTTTTGATACAGTCTTCCATTTCCTGCGTCGTCCCGGCGATCTTATCGCCCAACGTAAGCAGATACGAAAGCATGCTGATCTGCTCGTTGGAGGAATCCTCCGTAAAAACGGAAAGCTCCAGCGGGCGTTTGTTTTCTATGCGCTCGGCGATCCCGCGGAACAGCTCGCGGTTGACTCCGGTGATAAAGCTGTCCGCGCCGAGCATGCCGGAAAAGCGCTTCAGGTAATCGGGGTTTTTCAGCAGCGACGCCAGAATGGTCTCTTCCGCTTTGCAGGCGCGCAGATTCGCGCGGCGCTCCGGATTCGGGATCTTGCCTTTATCGTCCCCCGCGGCCTGCCGGGCTTCCGCCTCGAAGGTCTCGCGTTCCGCGCGGCGTTTTCGGTTTTTGTACGCCTTTTCCACCTGCAGGCGGATGGGCTCGCGGTTCGTATTCGTCTGTTCCGCCACGCGGGATATATAAATATCGCGTTCCACGGCGTTGCCGATCTCCGCGAGGATCTGCACGGCCTCATTGATAAAGCCGAGCTTGCCGTCGTCCGTGGAGATATCGTATTTCGCCGCCGCGCGGGAAAGCGCGAACTCGGTATCGTTTTTCGCCGCGCCGATGAGTTCCTTCATTTTTTCGCGGCCCTGCGATTTTATGATCTCATCGGGATCCTTGCCGTCCGTAAGCTGCATCACGCGAAGCTTCATGGGCGAGGCCGAAAGCAGCTTCAGCGCGCGGGACGTGGCCTTCTGGCCCGCCTCGTCCGAATCGAACGAAAGCGTGAGCTCGTCGCAGTACCGGGAGAGAAGAGAGATCTGCTCCTGCGTGAACGCGGTCCCGAGGGCGGCCACGGCGTTGGTAAAGCCCGCCTGATGCATGGCGATCACGTCCATGTAGCCCTCGCATAAAATCAGCTTGCGGTCGGTATTGTTTTTTGCGAAGTTCAGCGCGTAGATCCCCTGCCCTTTTTTATATACGACCGTATCGGAAGTGTTCAGATATTTGGGCTTGGAATCGTCCAGCACGCGCCCGCCGAACGCCACAACATTGCCGCGCAGGTCAACGATGGGAAACATCAGCCGGTTGCGGAACGCGTCGAACGCGCGGCCGCTGCGCCCCTGCCGGGCAAGGTTGAAGGCGACCAGCTCGCCCTCGTGGAAGCCTTTGGTTTTCAGGTACTTTATAAGCGCGTCCCACGTATCCGGCGCGTAGCCGAGCCCGAAGCGCTTTACGGTTTCTTCGGTGAGCTGCCGTTTTTTAAGATACGCGCGCGCGGCCGCGGCGGATTCGGTTTTTAAGCAGCCGCAGAAAAAGCGGGCGGCCTCCCGGTTGGCCTCGTAGCAGCGGCGGCGCATGCGCAGGTATTCGTCGTCCACAGGATCGGTGGGCATCTGCATACCGGCTTTCTCGCATAAAAAACGGACGGCTTCAACATAATCGAGCCGTTCTATGTTTTTTACGAAGGTGATGGCGTCGCCTCCCGCGCCGCAGCCGAAGCAATAGTAAGACTGCGTATCGCGGTAGATTACGAAGCTTGGCGTTTTTTCGGTATGGAAGGGGCACAGCGCCGTCGGCGTGCGGGAGCCGCGGTGGCGGATCTCGGTGTATTTGCTTACGAGCTCTTCAATATCGATCCGCGAGCGGAGCTCCGACAAAAAATCGTCCGAAAAACGCATACCTCTTCCCCTTTCTGTGTTATAACTCATTTTTTTAATCTCCTTTCGGCACTTTCCGTACGCAGTATAGCGCCGCGGCTGTACCGAAATCGGGACAAAAAAAGGAATCGAAAACGCCGGAAGGTATTCTCCGCCGTTTTCTACTCCTAATATACGCAAAAGTACTTAAATTCCCTTTAATTATTCCATTATATTTTTTATACCGCAAATATGCCGTATTTTTCGCCGCGCCTGAACGCCTCCACCGTACCGTTCGACATTTCCGTAAGCTCCTTCAGCAGCGCCGCCTCCCGTTCCGCCTGCAGACGGAACATGATTTTAACAACGTCTTCAAAGGACGCCTCTTCCGTAACGCCGCCGTACGAATCTATAAGCCTGCTTACCCGCTCGTAATACGGGTAGGGGCACGGGCAATACCATACGCCGCAAAGGCTCATGCGGACGATGCCGGCCGCCTGCACGCCGAGCTGCGCGCTGTGCGAATAGGCGCGCGCCAGACCGCCGGTGCCCAGAAGGATCCCGCCGAAATAGCGCGTTACCACAACGATGCTGTCGGTAAGCTCCGCGCCCTTCAGCACCTGCAGCACGGGCATACCGGACGTGCCGGAGGGCTCGCCGTCGTCCGAATAGCGGGAATAGGACGGCTGCCTGATAAGGAACGCGAACACGTTATGGGTGGCGTCCGGGTACTCGGCGCGGATCTCCGCGATGAACGCGTTTGCCTCATCCGCGCTCGCGACCGGCGCGGCATGCGCTATAAAACGGGAGCGGTTTACCGTATATTCGGCGTCCGCCCGCCCGCCGAGGGTAAGATAATTCATGCTGAGCTATGCCCCCTTTTATGCGGCTGATGAAAGAAAAGGGGCTGCAAATGCAGCCCCGAATCCGCCAACCGAACGGGCCGAGGCCCATAGGTTTTAGTTCTGACCCATATTATAGCGCTTCTTGAATCTGTCAACACGGCCGCCGGTATCAACAAGCTTCTGCTTGCCGGTGAAGAAAGGATGGCAGTTGGAGCAAATATCTACGCGCATATCGCCCTTCGTGGAGCAAGTTTCGTAGGTAGCGCCGCAGGCACATCTGACTACGCAAGGCTTATAGTTGGGATGGATTCCCTGCTTCATAATACGTTTCACCTCTTTCACTGTTTTTTCAACATACAAAAACAGTCAAAATAGGAACCCGGGTAAAGATTCCGTATTTCCGCTTAAATAGTAGCGTTATTTTAGCACAGACGAATCAAAAAATCAATAGGTAAATTTCTTTTTTTGAAAAAACTTTACTTTTTAATTTCAGCCGACGGTACGCTGGCTGAGGCCCTTGATGCCGTTGACGACCCAGTCGAAGGAATCCACGGTTACGATGGAGCCGCAGAATTCGCACTGCGCGGTACGGTTGATGTTGATCACCGCGCCGCAGTTCGGGCAGTTCTGCACCACGGTGCCGGAGGAACCCGCCGTGGTCTTGCCGGAGGTGCGCATCATTTCCCATTCGTATTCCATAAACTTTTCGGCCGTTTTGCTGCCGCGCACCACTTCGCCGGTCTTGTCGTCCAGCAGGTAGTTGGTGATGCGCGTCTTCAGGCGGGCGTAGATAAAATCGTTGCCGCCGGACTGCCTGAAGCCGGAAAGGCTCACGTCCATCACGCTGATGCGGTCGATGTAGCTCGTCTGGTTGTTGCGGCGGTAGGAATCCAGCTGCCGGTCGGACTGCGCGAAATACGCATCCGAAAGATAAGGCCGCAGGGGCGTGAGATCCTTGGCGTGCCAGGCGTCCTGGAACTGCACGTAGAGGTTGGCGATCTTATCGCGCATTTCCGCCTCGGAGAAGGTGGGATCGAGCCCGGTATACTCGCTCATCGGGCGGAGCGTGGAGGGATCCGTTGCCGTTGCGCCGGCCGCCACGGGCTGATGCTGCTGCACCGTGCCGCTGCCGGAGGCGTTTCTGCGCCGCAGGATAAGGAACACGATGACCGCAACGATGATCAGCGCGATCAGGATGGTGCCGGCGGAACCGCCGCCGCTTGAGCCCCCGCCGGAGCCGGAGGGAACGAAGATAAAGCCGCCTCCGCCGGAATCGCCGCTGTCCCAGCCCCAGTCGGAGTCGTTATCGTTGCCCCAATCGCTGTCGTTGCCCCAGTCGCCGTAATCGTAATCCCCGGCAAAGTCGCCGAAATCGGCGCTGCCGAACAGAGAGAACACGCCGATTGAAAGCAATGTGATTGCCAGAAGCACTGCCAGTATTTTTTTTGCCATAGCCTCCGCTTCCTTTCCGCCCGTTTATACTTTTATTATAATAAAGAAAAACGGAAAAGTCAATCTTAACATTCTATGAAATCGCAAAGCGTAAGCGAATACAGAACGCGCTGCTTTACCTTGTAGCCCAGCGCCTTCTCCACGGCCTCGCCGTACAGGGCCAGCTGCTCCCGGTAGCGCCCGGGCAGCTCGCGCACGTCCCGAATGCGGTCCGTTTTGTAATCCACGATCACGGCTTCGCCGTTTTCGATAAACACAAGGTCGATACGGCCGATCACCACGGTCGTTTCATCCGCGAATTCTTTGGGGACGTTGGGATCGAAATCGCACACGCTTTTGGCAATGGTAAAGCTCTGCTCCTTGAACACCTTTTCGGCCTGCGTTACGCGCCGGAACAGCGCGGAAGCGAAGAAAGCGGCGATGGCCTCCTGTTTTACGCACGCGCCCTCCGCCGGGGTGAGCAGCGAGAGCGAAACCAGACGCGCCGTTTCCGCGCCGACGTCCGCTGGCGCCGGGAAGAAGGAGCAGTATTCGAGGAATTTATGCGTGGCCGTGCCGATATCCGCCGGGGAAAGGGCGGCGTCGTACATAAACGCGGGCGCCTTTTTGCCGAAGAACTGCGTGGAGAATTTTTCCTCGCGCAGCTTGGAGGCCGTATGCAGGGAGAGCGCGCCGCTGACCGGCGCAAAGGCGTAGGTCTGCCGGAACCGCCGGGTCAGCTCCGCCGCAATTTCCGGATCCGCCGCAGGGGCCGCAGTCTCTTCGTCCGACTCCGGCGCGGCGCCCACCGTTTCCCGCCGCAGAGAGAGCGCAAAGGGCGGCTCCGGCGGGATCAGCCCGTCGCCCCGCACCGGGTACAGCGCCGGATGCTGCAGAAGCGCGGGCAAAAACCACTGTACGGCGGCGGCGCAGCCCTGCAGATAGAAGGGCGGCAGCGGCCTGTCCGCCGGGAACAGCGAGGTGCCTTCCCTTACGCTTTTTTCTGCGTTGGAGGGCGTGATCAGCAGATAGAGCTTTTCTTTGGCGCGGGTGAGCGCCACGTAATAGATGCGCAGCTCTTCGGAAAGGGAGGCGTTGCGCAGCGTGAGCTTGACCGCTTTGGAGGAGAGCGTATCGTAGAATTTGAGCCGCTCGGGCTCGCGGCGTTTCAGGCCCACGCCCAGAGAATGCGAGACGCTGAGCGCCGGAGAGCGCTCCGCAAGATTGAATCTGCGCGAAAGGCCGCCGATGATCACAAAGGGATATTCCAGCCCCTTGGAGCGGTGCATGGTGAGCACGGAAACGCTGTTTTTATCTCCGCCCGCGCTCCCCTTGCGCAGCTCCGAGCCGTTTTCGATGAGCACGTCCAGATAGCGCAGGAAGGCGCAGAGGTTCTTTTCGCCGTCCGCGCAGAAGCCGACGGCCGTTTCGTACAGCGCGCGCAGATTGGCCTCTCTCAGCTTTCCGCCGTCCATTGCCCGCACGGCGGAGAGCACCGGCGTTTCGTTGAAGAAGACGTCGATCACCTCGTCCGCGGGAGCCGTGGCGGCCAGCATACGGAAGCGCTCCAGCAGCGCCAGAAACCGCGCGCACTGCGCGTTGCCCGCTTCGGCGGCGTCCAGCAGCGCCCCGTACAGCGGCGGGTGCTTTGCCTTTTTCTTTTCGCGCTGGTCGCTGCGCAGCACGGCGGCCTCCTCGGGCGTGAACAGCCCCACCGGTGAGAGCATGGCGGCAAGCAGATCCAGATCGCGCAAGGGATCGTCCACCGCCCGTAAAAACGAAAGGGCGATGCGGATCTCAGACGCCTCAAAGAAGCCCTCGCGGGAGTCGTAGAACACCGGGATATTCCGTTTGCGCAGCGCCGCGGCGAACACCTCCGCGGAGCCCTTGACCGAGCGCAGCAGGATGCAGAAATCCCCGTACCGCGCGGGCCGCGGGCCGCTTTCCTCGTATACGGGAACGCCGGCAGCCACCTTTTCTTCGATCAGGCGGGCGGCAAACGCGGCCTCCGCTTCGGTCTGGCTCAGGGCGTCCGCCTGCAGCAGGCAGACCTCGGTATCCGGGGTATCGCTTTCGGGATAATAAGACGCGCCGAAGGCGAGCGCCTCCTCACCGTTATACTCGATCTCGCCGCAGGCCTTGCTCATCAGGCGCGAGAACAGGAAGTTGACGGTATCCGTAACGCCCTTGCGGCTGCGGAAATTTTTGCTGAGGATGATCTTGGATTTTTTTGCGGGGGCATCGGGATCGTACAGCGGGTAGGCCTCCAGCTTTTCCGTAAAGAGCTCGGGACTGGCCAGCCGGAAGCGGTAGATGCTCTGCTTGATATCCCCCACAAGGAACATATTTTCGCCGTTCTGCGAAAGGCAGGCGAAGAGCCGGTCCTGCACGCGGTTGGTATCCTGATACTCGTCGATCATGATCTCTTTGAACCCGTCCGCCAGCTCCCGGGCCAAAGGCGTTTTTCCGTCCGGCGCATCGGGATCGTACAGCAGGGTGACGGCGAAATGGGTGATATCCGAAAACCCGTAAAGGTTCTTTTCTTTTTTCGCTTCAAACAGCGCGGCGTTATATCGCCGGACCGCCGAAAGCAGCTGGTTGGCCGCGGGGGCGAGGGCGGCAACGTCCTCGGCGTGCTCCGCTTCATTGGCGGGCACGGAAGAAAGCAGCCCCGAGAGCACGCTTTTATATTCGTCGCGCTTGGCTTTGACCTTGATTTTTACGGGGTCGTCCGCGTAGCCGCGCACCGTGGGGAACCGGGCGGCGGAGATCACGCCGAGGGTACGCTCCAGCGCGCCGCATACGGTATCCCAGTCCCCGCCCGGGATGCTCTGATACAGGCGGTTCAGCGCGGTGTTTTCGGCTGTGAACAGATCGCCCAGCTTCTGCCGCAGCGTATCCTCCGTTTCCAGTTCCGCAAGGGCTGCTTCGCTCAGGCCCACGCAGTAGCCCACGCCCGCGAAGATCGAATCCAGCAGAATGCGCCCCCAGACGCTGTCCTTGACCGCGGAGGGCTGAAAATGGTCGGCTACGCCCTGCAGCCACGCGTCCGGATCGGGCTCGCTCATGGAAAAATCGGAGAGCGCCTGAATGCCGTCGAACAGCGCCGTATCGTCCCTGCCGGCCTGAAACAGCGTGGTGAGCGCCGAAAGATCGCCGTAGGAGCCGTCGTAGATACCGTCCGTAACGGCGCGGGCGATCTGCGCCTTTAAGGCCTTTTCGTCCCCTTCCTCGATCACGCCGAAATCCGGTTCCACGCCGCAGGCGCTGAAGTTTTCGCGCACCAGCCGCATGCAGAAGCTGTCCATGGTGCTGACGCTCATCTCGTCCAGCCGCGCCATCACGCCCGAGAGCGTGCCGGAAGCGGGATCCTCCGCCCGGATCTGGGCCAGACGCTTATAGATCCGCGCGCGCATTTCCGCTGCGGCGGCGTTGGTAAACGTGACCACCAGCAGCTCGGCGGGGGCCGTGGGCCGCTCCGGGTCCGTCAGCTTGCGCACGATGCGCTCCACAAGAACGCTGGTTTTGCCGGAGCCCGCGGCCGCGCAGATCAGCAGGGTGCCGCTTTCCGCGTTGATGGCGGTTTTTTGTTCGTCCGTCCACTGTTTCATGCTTCTTCCTCCCCGCGCAGTATTTTTCTCGCGTCCTCGTGCTTCAGGCTCTGTACGGTCCGTTTGGGGCCGCCGCTCTCGCGCAGGCACACGGGGCCGTAATCGCAGTATTCGCAGGCCGTACGCCCGCCCTCCTCCACGGGAAGCGCCGGGATCACGCCCGCGTGGAGATCGCTGCCGAAGGCACTGAGCACCTCGTCGATCTTTTTATGCAGCAGGCCGAATTCCCGGAGGGACAGCAGATGGCCGGTGAGCGTGCCGTCCTCCAGCACGGCGGCGTCGATAAACACGCCGCGGGCCGAGACCTCCATGCCGCAGATCACCTTCTGATCCTCTAAAATAATGCCGTTCATGCGGCCGATCTCGTACCGGCGGCGCGTGACCTCCTCCTCGGTGGCGCGGCGCTCCAGCGGCTTGCCCGCGGTTTTGGCGGGCACGTAAAGGATCCCGGCCGGGATCATATCGCCGTATCGCTGAACGCCGTTTTCGCAGATGGCGAACAGGTAAATGAGCATCTGCATGTTCAGGCCGTAATACACGTCGCTGAGTTTGAATTCCTTGCCGCCCGTTTTATAATCGATCACGCGGACGTACTGCTCTTTGCCGTCCCGCATCAGATCCACGCGGTCCACGCTGCCGTAAACGGTGAGCGTGCCGCCGTCCGGCAGAGGCACAACGTAGCCGCCGATGCCGTCGTCGTAACCGATCTTCAGCTCCGTATCCGCCACGCGGAAATCGCACACGTTGAACTCGTCCCTGCGCAGGGCGAGCAGCTGGAAGATCTCGTTTTTCAGCCGCCCCAGCGTGCGCTGCATGGCGGGCGGCAGATTCTCCATGCCGCCGAGATAATTTTCGCAGTAGGCGTCCACCGAGGCGTTCACCTCCGCCCGCAGCTCCTCATCCGAAAGGCCGGGCAGGCTGTTGTCGTCCTTATGGGCCAAAAGCACGTCCTCCATCACCTTGTGGATGATCAGACCGTTGATGCGCGCGTCCAGCCGGGAGGCGGAGATCTTTTCCACCCCCATGCCGTAACGGCAGAAAAATTTGAACGGGCATTTGGCGTAGGTCTCCGCCCGGGAGGCGGACATACCGATATCCTTGCCGAACAGGCGCACGGCCTGACCGGGATCGGAAAAGCCCGTATTCAGCCCCGTAACGGCCCGCTCCAGCGCGCGCACGTCCGCAAAAAGCGCAGGGTCTTCACAGAGCACGCTTTTCACAGTATCGGCAAGCGGATCCTTTTCACGCAGCATGGCGGCGTACTGGCCGAGGGCGCTTTCGGGCGTCAGGATGCGGTCCAGCGGCTGCAGCGCGCCCGCGTCCGCGAAGCGGAGATCGGGGTACAGACGCTTCAGTTCGTCGATCACCGGAGAGGGCTCCGTTTTTTCGCCCGTGGTGCGCGCCGCGGGGAACGTGAGATACAGCCGCTCTGAGGGCAGATTCAGCGTGTTATATAAAATGAGGCGCTCCTCCTCGTAGATATCCTCCGGCAGCTTTTCCAGCCCCGCGTTTTCCCAGCGCAGGGCGCGCAGCTCTTTGGAGGAAAGCAGGCCGCCCCCGGCGGTGCGTTTCGGGAACGTGCCTTCGGTAAACCCGGGCAGGAACACGCATTTCGGATCCAGCACGCGGGTCCGGTCCACGCTGCCCACGGTCATTTTATCCACGCCCGGCGGAATATAGCCGATACTGCCGCCGGAAAGGCTGAGCGTAAGCAGCTCGTGGAAATACACGGGCGTGATGGTGTTTTCGCTCACGGCCGCCGCAAGGGCGTCAAGATGGTCCATACACACGTCCCATACCCCGGCGCATTCGATGGCCCGCGCTTCCTCGCCCCGGGCGTACAGATACTCGGCGTACGCCTGAAAATGGGCGGCGGCGTCCGTCTCCTTCAGATAAAAATACACAGCGCGGCAGCTTTCGGCGGCTACGCCTCTTTTCAGCGCTTCGCGCAGCTTCTGCAAAGGCGCGCAGAACCGGCGGCGCACGTCGTTTAGCCGGGCAAGCTCCGCCCGGGATTCCTCATCGAATTCCACGCCGTAGCCCAGGGGGTTGCCCGTAAAATCGGCTTCCCAGCGGCTGCCGTCGATCTGCCAGCGGTACACGTAATTCTGCAGAGCGGAAACGTCCTCCACCGGGATGCCCGTCATATCCGTTTTGAGCGCGGAGAGCACGGTTTCGGTGGCAAAGCCTTTGGCGGCGATCTCCACGGCGGAGAGGATGAGCCGCACCAGCGGATAGGAGAACAGCGTGCGGCGGTCGTCCTCGAACACGGGCACGCCGTATTTTTTCAGCGCGGCGATCAAAGGGGCGTTCAGGCCGTCGTCCCTGTGCAGCACGGCGATATCCCGGGCGCGGCAGAAGCCGTCGTCCAGCAGCTTTCTGGCCGTAAGGGCGATCATTTCGCATTCCTCGTAACGGTCCGCGGCCTTCAGCACGCGGATATCCTTCGGCGCGCCGGAGAAGGGCAACGGCGCAAGCGAGAACAGGTGATCGCGCAGATGCGTGAGCCCCGGCGTCTTTTCGGCGCCCTCCACGGTGATCTCTCTGATTTCCACGCCGGAGGCGTTTGCCGCGTTCACAAGACGGCGGCGGTTTTTGAGCACGTGGGGGAAAGAGATCCCGTCCGTGTGCTGCGGGTAGCCCGGTAGGCTTACAAACACGTTTCTGCACTTGGGCAGCAGGGCGGCGATCCATTTGATCTGCGCGCCGGTAAAGCCGCGGAAATCGTCGAACCAGAAATCCGTAGCCCTGAATTCGTCCGTGGCCGCGAGCAGCCTTGCGCAGGCGTTGATATTATCCGTCCCAGTGGAAAACCGCGCGGAAAGCAGGCCCTCGTAGGCCGTAAAGATCAGCGAGAGCTCTTTGGTTTTCTGCCGCAGGCTGCCCCCGGCGCCCTGCCCTGCCCCGCTCAGATCCTCGGGCGTCATACCGGCGTTTGCGATCTCGTTATAAAACTGCACCAGCTCGCGCACGCGGCCCGGGCGGCGGTAATGCCCGCCGTAGATCTCGAGCTCGTCGCTCATCTGCTTTACGGCAAGGCTCATCAGCACGTTGACCGCGGTGTCGTCCGCGCGGGGCTTGACTGCCTGCCGGTGCTCCTCCAGCAGCGCGCGGCAGAAGTGGCTGATGCTGGTGATGCGCATGCCGTTGGAGATCCTTTCGCCGTAGCGCAGCATCAGCTCCTTATCGCGGTCGAAGTTTTCCTGCTCCGGCACGATGAGCACCGCCTGCTCCCCGCGGGAGACGGTCTCAAAAAGCCGCTCCCCGATGTATTCTCTTTTGGCGCGCGGGTCCACGCCCATGATGAAAGTAAGCATTCTTTTTCTCCGTGGGTTTTAAGTGTTGAGTGTTGAGCGTTGAGAATGAAAAATGAAAAATGAAAAATGAAAAATTGAAAATTAAAAATTGGAACGGTGACGGAAAATTGCTGCTTGTCCGTGGGCAATCGTAGGATATCCGTAAGGAAAAAGACAGGGCGGTTCCCTGTCTTCACCGGTAAAAATACATCGCGGGGGCGACGCACACTTTTCAACATCATTGCCGAAAAGCTTCCGGCGGGTTATCTGTTTTTCCATGCCGTAAAAGTACAGCTTTTACGGATCGTATGACAGTATAATTGTTTTACCGTTAATATTCAGTCTGTAACCGGAACTGAATTCCGGAACGCTGGCAAAATAAAAACAATAATCTTTTTCAAGAGCGCGATTTTCTTCTTTCAGCAAATAAAATTTGTTTCCGTAAGCATCCGATATGTCAAGCTCAGCGCCGTGCATATCATTGACCTTTACAAAAAAATCAGACGTGTTTTTATATTGATATACGGTGATAAGAATTCCGTCATCATTATAAGCATTGAAAACCTTTTTTATGTCTGATCCTATTCCGATTTTCCAACCGTCTGCGGTTTTGGGAACTATTGAATATAAGTAGTCGGATTCCCGCTTGCGGACAACAATAAAATCACAGTTTTCGCCTTCTGCAAGCAACGCAACATCGGCGTTAACGAAATTATAATAATCATAGGCCGCTTTGGGCGATTCAAAAGTAATAAAATGATTTTCAAACGGAATGAACGCCAATAAAACGACGACCGACAAAGACACGATAGCAAGAACGATAAGATGCGCCTTTTTGAGTGTAATTTTGCATTTTTTGATTATAAAAAGCGATAATCCAAAAAATGCAAATCCAATCGCATATCTGATTAAACTATACATGTTACTATCTCCCAACAAATAATCAAGTAGCGCGGCGCACCTGCGCCGCTCCTGACATTGAAATTTTAAAAATTTGTTTACGCTGTCAGCGGCGCAGGGTGCGGATTGCCGGTGGCAATCTCTGCCACAGGCAGAAGCACCGACCGAGCCGGGAGGCGAGACCGCCGCGCTACGATAAGAACGGAACTCTCACACTAACCGTCCCCTGATTGTGCTAACCGTCCCCTGATTGGATTGTGATTGGATTGGATCGGATTGTAATTGTGATTAGGCCCCGCGGTCATTATCCTTCAAGGAAGCGGCTCATAATAGTGATATACCTGATTGGGCAATAAATCTTCCGGCAGCAATTGCAAAACGCTTTTTTTGTATGGCAGAAAGAACAAATCATTTTTCTTTCCGTTCAGAAAAAATATGTTCATTTTCCACTTCTTTTTCGTATCGTCATAAATGGTTTGCGTGATATCGTGTGTGGAATATATGATATACGTGCCATGCAAGCGATCCGTTTGCAAAGCCATACTGAATTTGATTTCGCTCCAGCCGATTTGTTTGGTCTCTTTGCCCAACACTGTGCAGCGTAAACCATCTGCTGATATATGGATCCGGGAAAAACAAGATGAAAACGTAGAAAAGGAATGAATGAAGAACAAAACCGGAAGCACAACAAATAATAAAACAACAAAAATACTTCGCATACTGATATACCATGTTGCACCTTTAAGAGAAAAGACCGCAATCAAAATACAACCAACACACACGAACTGGTTAAAACACCAGGAAACGGCGCTGAAGCAATTTGTATAAAAGGATCTTTTATTACTCATGTATTCTTTCTCCGTTGTTTCTTTTGTGATGGTTCGCCTATAAGACATCACTTTGTATAATATTTCGCACGGCGGACTCGCCTACCGGCTCGGTCGGCGCTTCTGCAAACGGCAGAGATTGCCACCGGCAATCCGCACCCTGCGCCGCTGACAGCGTAAACAAACTTTTAAAAATTGCAATGTCAGGAGCGGCGCAGGTGCGCCGCGCTACGGGTTAAACACTCATGCATTGTGTGTGAGAAAAAACACCATGCGGTGTTCCCTGATCGATTTCATTTTTGTGCCATTATCTTAGGTCAATCAAAGAACCGTTCCTTGATTTGCGCCGCTGCCTTAGCTATAACCATTATATATTTTACATAATATCCTGTCAAGCAAGAAAGGGTGTGTGCCGCGCCGGCGGAGCACTTTGTCCATCGTACAGTTTACAGTTTTTGGAGTCCGTCGGATGGGACTTTGCGGAGAAACGCCGCATAAAATTCTTCCGCGCCGCAAACGGTCACGCGAGGGTCCTTGCCGAAGGCGGAAAGGAGTGGAGCGCGGCGGTCGTCCGCCGGTTCGCACAGCACGGCGATACGGGTATAGCGCAGCTCCCCCGTCACGCTGAGATAAGACAGCGCAAAGCTCACCTGCTCCACCGCGTCCGAAGCCGGATCCGGCAGCAGCAAAAGGATCCGTCGTTCGTCCTTTTTCGGGCGGATGAGTGAAAGGAGCAGCGTAAAGATCAGCGCCAGCGCGCCCCATACGGAAAGGATCGCCACGGCGGCGCAAAACAGATTTTCAAGCATAAAAAAAGCACCTCACCGTATTGTATGAGGCGCTTTTCATTTTGTGCGAGTCGGACTGTAAGCCGGGTTCTGTCTTTGAAGACGGTCATCTATCTCGAATTCGGATTG
>JAEEGL016579470.1_pt1 | contig 15171 bp, 11 predicted proteins | sample 9134231 | NCBI WGS metagenome assembly JAEEGL01 (sample SAMN16246548, study PRJNA631951) | gut metagenome | biome: gut microbiome; feature: rumen; material: fiber-attached | host: Bos | place: Iran: Karaj | collected 2018-10 | reverse complement strand
CGCCTTGAACGTCTATTCTGCTGTTCGCCGTCATATCTTGGTCAACGACCCACCAGCCTGCGGTTAAACTCGTCTGATTTAGAGCTGAGCTGACATTCTGCGCCTGCTGTAATTTTCCGTCCTGATCAACGTAACTGTTAGACGGAAGAGTAGCTGCCGCAAACGGAGCAATAGTGCCTGAGCAATTTAATGTTACATTGCTGCCTATCGTTACGCTGCCCCCTACGTTCAATATTCCGTTATGACGTCCATAGCCGTAACCGATATTGCCGTTCGCTGTAATATTTCCGCCCGTCAGTTCGATACTTGGACACGTGAGCGACTGGGAATTTGCGTTGTCTGAAGTCAACCCGTTGTAACCAAGCCCGATTGCCGCCGCTTTATTTGTGCCTGTTGCCGTAACAGTGCCGCCAGTTATTTTTATGCTCTTGAGCGTTCCTGTATCGCCTCCCCCGATACCTGCTGCCGTAAAACCGCCCGTTGCGTTGACAGTTCCGCCTGTTATGGTTACTGAGCCTGTAATGCTGTTGACGTAAGTTTTATTGTCGAAGTTGTTTGTATTGTCAGAAACACCGCTGTACTCACTGCTTCCGATTCCTGCCGCACCGCCTGCCGCTGTGGTGTAGTCATACCACGTTCCGCCCTGAGCGTTAATCGTTCCGCCGTTGATGGTGATGTCGCCGAGTCCCTGCGGATATAAATACATAGTTTGTGTATTTGTGTTGCTGTGGTTTCCGATTGAGCCAATGCCCGCGCCGCCGCCGTAGTTCTTTCCGCCCGTGGCGTTGAGAGTGCCCGTGCTTGAGGACGTGATTTCGAGGGTACAGCCTGCCGGGACCGCGATGCCCACGCCGCCGAAGCCCGCTTTAAGTGTGTTCGTACCTTTGACGGTGAGATGAAGTTTTGCGCCGTTCACGAGTGATATTCCCGAACACGGAAAGTTTACTTCGGAGTAATCCGTGTTGAAACCGTCAATCGTGAGGTTCAGCTCTATTCCGTCAACGACTATTGCGCCCTGCGAGATGAAAAAACCTGATTCCCCTGCTGATGAGCCGGCCGGTATTGTTCCGCCTATGGACTTGCCTTCGTACTGAGATTTGTTAGAGCCGTTGATGACGACGGCTGAAGAAAGCGTTACGTCCGCCGCCTGTGCTGATGATACGAACGACACCGCAAAGATCAACACGAGGATGAACGCGAACAGAACGAGCTTAGAAAAGGTTAGATGGGTGCTTCTGACTGCTGACTTCATTGTACATCGAACTCCTCTCCTTTTGAAAGAGTGAAATCACTGAAGTGAGGGCGGGGACTGTGACCGCGTTTTACACAGCCACGCGCTCTCTTTTTCTTGGCTGAACTGGCTTTAGCGTGCTTCGTCTTATCCCAAACTCCCTGAGAACAGGTTCCGTCTGGGCATGGAAGTACGCCACCTCCTCCTCCGGCGTCATGCCCCTGATCTCTTCTCCGATGCTCAAACGTATCGCGTCCAACTCGTCCTCAAACGTATCGAAAGTTCTCTCATTCATCACTAAGTACCTCCCTCGCAGTGGAAATGGCTACGCCTCCGTATCCTTCCTCATTATTGACGCTCATGGTGCGAATCCTTGTTTTATCACGATTAATGTGCTGGAAGTTGTAAGAAATTATACAATCCAGTTCGTATGCCGACGCCATAGCGACGTGCAGACTGTCGAGACGGTGTGAAAAAGGGATGATCCCCCTCGTCAAATAGAGTTCTCCTAAGTGTACAGCCTCGGGCGTGGAATCCAAAACCGTCACGTTATACTTTTTCACAAGGGCTAACATATCACTTCGCTTCGGCTCTGGAGCTTTTCTTAGCTCCTGTATCACATATTCCGAAGTATACGCCTCATACAACCCAATATCAACAGCGGCAACAACCTCACGACATCCTCATGTCCCGGCCTGTCTCCGTCAAAATAATAGTTGAACACCGTCGTTTCCAGATATAAACGCAGCTTACCGATTTTTCATCACCATTATTTTTAGAGGCTTTAACGACTCGCCACTCCGTCCGCCCATGCGGGCGCGAGGGCCGCGAGAACCGCGACCACCAACAGCCCCGCGAGGGCGAAGCGCTGTCTGCAGCCGGAGGATCTCGCTTAATTGTTGCATTTTATCACACTTTGGAGAAAATTTTCAATGTTGGGAAGGGCGTGGGGCGGCTCCCTCAGCCGCCTGACGGCGACGATGACCGCCGCCGTGAGCTATACCAACCTGTGGTGGCCAACCGATGGGGTAAGTGTCCTTACAGCGGCTCCACCGCCCAGGCGGGGATGAGGCGCCAGGCCCTGCGGAGTTCCGCGATGTGGCGCTCTGCCTCGGGGTCCATGGCGTTCAGGCGGGCGTAGAAGGCCGCGCTGTGGTTCATCTCCGCAAGGTGGCAGAGCTCGTGGAGCATGACGTGCCGCGCAAGGTCCGGCGGCAGGAAGAGCAGACGCGCGTTCAGGTTGATGTTATGCCGCGATGAACAGCTCCCCCAGCGGGTCCTCATTTCCTTGACGAAGACGCGGGCCACCGCTTCGGGGCCCACGAACTCTGCTGCCAGCTCCCGCAGGAGAGGCGGCAGGGCCTCCTTGCCACGAAGCCGCAGCCAAATCTGCAGAGCCTTCAAAGCCTCCGTCTGAGTGAGGGCGCGCGAGAGGCGAATGATCCCCCCCTCGGGTGAAAGGCGCAAAGCCTTTCCTGACAGACGATCCTCCGGCGGCACAAGCTCAACATCCCAGGATTCCCCCAGGGCCGGAAGCTCGATATGTTCCGGCAGAGTCACGGGATAGCGTCCCCGTTCCTTTGCGCGCAGGGAGACCCTGTCAACACTCCGCAATATCCAAGCAAGGTGTTTTTCCAGGAGAGGAGACAGATTTTTCTTAAAGCGAAAGGACAAAGGAACGGTGACCGTCAGGCCGCGCTCGTCGACAATCAGCCGGATGCGCCTGGAGCGGGCACTTCGCCGCAGGGTCCCCCACAAGGGGGCGCCGCCGTCTCCCAGCTCCAGGGTGAAATGGATCAGTTCCCCGCGGCCGCCGTTCTCTCCCGTGACCGTCTCCTCAAAGCGGCACTGTACCATAGAAGGAGCAGGCTCAGACGGCATTCTCCTCCCCACGGAGCAGACGGCCAATGTTCGCCCGATGGCGGAAGATGGAAAGCGCCGCCAGCAACGCTGCCACGCAGGTGAAGGGCAGCGGGGCATCCAGCATCCAGAAAAAAGCCGGCATCGCCGCCAGGGACAACATGGAGGCCAGCGAGACATAACGGGTCACGCTCATGACGCCATACCATATCGCCCCGCACATCAGGACAATGGCGAAGGAGGGGTAAGGCCAGACGAAGAACATCGTTCCGTAGGTGGTGGCCACGCCCTTGCCCCCGCGGAATTTGAGCCAGATAGGATAGTTGTGCCCCACGACCACCGCAAGGGCGGAAAGGGCGAGCAGCAGAGAAGCATCGCCGGAAAACGCGCCATTGCCCGGAACTCCGGCGTGTGCAACCAGGAGCAGCGCCAGCGCCCCCTTGAACATATCGACCAGCGCGACGAAGATCCCCCATCCCTTGCCCATCAGACGGCGGACATTCGTCGCGCCAATGGAGCCAGAGCCTACTGTCCGGATGTCCACTCCCCTGACCAGCCGGGCGGCAAGGTAGCCCGTGGGCAGAGAGCCAATGAGATAGGACAGGGACATCCATAACAGGACAGACCGCACACTGAGCCCTCCTTCCATCTTCAGGCCTCCTCAGTCGATGCCGCTGATACGGTCGGACCCGCGCTTGATGTTGAGTTTCACGAGGTCCTTGTCCTTGAGCACATCCCAACGGAAGTTGAGCACAAGGAGGAAGATGGCCGAGAAGGGGTCCATGCGCCAGTGGGTTTCGCCCGCAGCACTCTCCCTCTGCCCGTAGGCGCTGCGGACCGCCTGGAGCTGACGCAGGCCGCGGCTGTCCTCGTCCACCTCGGCCAGGAAGCCCCGCACCTCGGAGATCGTGTCGATACCCGCCGCGCGGAGGATCTGACAAAGGTGCTTAAAGCTCTCCCGGAGGTAGGCGGAGTCCGGACTGAATGGAGGGAAGCCGGCCTCAAGGGCGACCTCGTTCCAGTGGCTGAGGCGGCTGGGGTCCTCCCGGAAGAACTGGTAGAGTTCTTCATCGGTGAAGGTCCTCTCCACCGCGATAGTCTCCTCACGGGTCCGCCCGGCAAGGGGTGCCGGAGGCACAAGGAAAGCCTCGTCCCGCGCCTCATCCCTCAGGGAGAGGAAGCCCTCGTCGGCCTCCTCAAGGAGGGCTGCCAGGCGGACGAGCTTACGCTTGAGTTTCTTCTCGGAGAGGGCCCCGACGCTCATGTTGACCTTCGGGGCAATGGTGGCCCACGCCTCCTGGAGCATGGTGCGCAGCTCCAGCCGGAAAGTCAGCCCCTGATACTTCTCCCATTCCCTCAGGCTGGAACGGGTGTCGGAGAGCGCAAGCGTATAGACGACGGCCGGGTACCCAAAACGGAAGGGGTCCTCAAGGCCGCTCGAGGGCACGGACCGGGATTCGTCAACATCGAACTCCGATCTGACAACTTCCTCGATCCGGGTCACATCCTCCGGGAAACGCAGCAGCACGCGCACCGTCACCAGGTCCAGGCTGGCAAGAGCGCTCTCTCCCCTCAGGGAAGGGACCGCCGGATCCTCCAGCGCGTTCAGGTTGTGGAGCAGCTCGCTTGGAGTCTTTGCCCAGCCCTCGATCGCGTGAAACTCCACCCCTTCGCGCTCGACCAGATCCTGGATCAGGTTGCGTATGCGCGAGGCGTATTCCTCGTAGAGGGATAACTTTTCTACATAGCTGATGCCCAGCTCATCAATACGTCGTTTATCCAATTCCCCATCACCGCCAACAAATGCGCCGTCTGCGGGCTGTCTGCCCGCTCGCGGGCTTCCTGCCGACTGTACATCCTTTTATACAAATCATATTAAAGTATAACCCAGGAAGCCCTCAAAGGGAAGCGGGATTAACTTCAGCGCATGACCTTCTCCCTCAGCGCCTGATAGCTGTCCACTATTATAGGATACTACCAATTATTTACCTTCGCGCGGCCATGGCAGCGCCGATAAGACCAGCCTTGTAGCCCAGGGTGCAACTCACCAGGCGCGTCATCTTCTCCCCTTCCCGGCGCTCACCAAAGGTCTCTTCCTCGACCTTGCGGCGCAGTGGGACCAGGAGCCGCTCCCCCTGTTTGCCAATGCCGCCCCCGATGCTGATCACTTCCGGCTGAAGGCCATTGATAAGATTGCCAAGTCCGCAGGCCAGGTAACCAATGTATTCATCCACCACGCGCTGGGCCACAGGGTCCCCGGCATCAGCAGCCGCGAAAGGCGTGTGCCCGCTGACTGTGCCTTCGCGCCGCGCCAGTTCCGCCAGCCCGCTGTTGGGGTGGGCCTCCATGGCCTCCTTCGTCATGTTGATGAGCCCTGTGGCCGAGGCGTAGGCCTCGAAGCAGCCCCGCCGCCCGCAGGTGCAGGGACGCCCCCCATAGGCGATGACCATGTGCCCAAACTCGCAGGCCGCGGAGTTGTAACCTGTCCAGATCGCCCCGTCGATAACGAAGCCCGACCCAACGCCCGTTCCCAGCGTGATGACCATGGCGCTGGACGCCCCCCTGGCGCTCCCCGCCACCACCTCGCCCAGGGCAGCGGCGTTGGCGTCATTCTCCAGGCGCACAGGCAACCCTAAGGCCTTGGACATCAAGGGCCCAATGGCGAAGTCCCGCCAGCCAAGGTTGTAATTGTAGAGGACAACGCCCGCTTCGGAGTCCACCGCTCCGGGGGAGCCTACCCCCACGGCGCGGATATCCGCGCGGGAAACGCCTGACGCCGCGGAAATGGCGTCCTCCACCGCCTTCAGGATGTCCTTCAGCACGACCTCCTGGGGACGGTCCGCTCCGGTGGGGCAGTCCGCCTCGCCAACGATGCGCCCCGCCTCGTCCACAACGCCAACCTTGATGTTGGTTCCCCCGATATCCACGCCGATGTAATACGACACCGTGCTTTCCCCCTTTGGGATTTACTTGAACGTTGCCGCGACCCTCTCAAGCTCGTCGCGGATTTTGATGTGCTGCGGGCAGGCCTGCTCGCAGCGGCCGCACTTGATGCACTCGCCCGCGCGCTTTTTGCCGTGCATCGTCACCAGCCAGTTTTCGCGGCCCTTTGCCAGCTCCATGTTGCCGTAGAGCGTCAGCATGTTCATCGCCGCGAAGGAGCCGGAGATGCCGATGTCCTGCGGGCAGACCTTGGCGCAGTAGTTGCACGTGGTGCAGGGGATGAGCGGTATTTTCGCCAGTTCCTCCCGCGCCTTTTCGATGGTCTTCCGCTGAGTGTCCGACAGGTGGGTAAAGCCCTTCATGCAGGCCAGATTGTCCTCCATCTGTTCCATGTTGGACATTCCGGAGAGCACCGTGATAACCCCCTCCAGGTCTGCGGCGAAACGGATAGCCCACGATGCGGGGGACGATTCCGGCTCCGCGGCCTTCAACACCTGAACAACCGTCTCCGGCGGCGTGGCCAGCATCCCGCCCTTCACCGGTTCCATGATGATGATCGGCTTGCCGTGCTTCCGGGCCACCTCATAGCACGCGCGGGATTGATAGGCCGGGTCCTCCCAGTCGCCATAGTTGATCTGGAGCTGAACGAACTCCGCCTCCGGGTGCGCGTTTAAGATAGCCTCCAGCTCCTCCGGCGTCGAATGGAAGGAGAAGCCCACGTGCTTGATGAGGCCTTCCTTCTTCTTTTCCTGAACAAACGTCCACAGGTCAAAATCGTCAAAGAAGTGCGTCCGCGTCTCGCCCAGATTATGCAGCAGGTAGAAGTCAAAGTATCCTGCGCCCGTCTGCTTCAGCGAGGTCTCGAACTGGGCGATGGCATCCTCCCGCTTTTCACACTTGATCCACGCCGCGTTCTTCGTCGCAAGCTGGAATTTTTCTCGCGGATAGCGTTCTACAAGGGCCTGACGGATGGCGTCCTCGCTGCCGGGGTAGGCCCAGGCCGTGTCAAAATAAGTGAAGCCCGCCTCAAGAAAGCGGTCCACCATCGCCTTTGTCTGCTCGATGTCGATAACGTCGTTAGGATCTGAGCCGCCGCCGACCCTCGGCAGACGCATCAGCCCAAAACCAAGTTTTTTGATCTCCTGTCCCAGGTACGCCATTGGATTACCTCCCTCGTGGAAATCGTCAGCCGCTTTTATTTTACCGTACACAGAAAATCCGTGGCGCAGCGCAGCCTGCTAAAACACGGCGAGAAAGTTCACACAGAGGCCTCCGCGTCGTGTAAAATAGAATAGGGAATATTTGTTCGCAGAAAGGAGATATCCCTGTGCTGTTTGACGAGAGGGAACGCGCCCGTTTGCTGGAGCTCTACACTGCCCTGCCGGAGGAACTGAAGAGGTTCTGCCGTCTGATGGCGGTTGCGCGCGTTCCGGTGGGGATGACGAACTTTGTTCACTGTCTGAATGAGGCCTGCGTCTGCCGTCCCGGCGGGGGAAACTGGTATCTTGCTCATTTCAAGGAGGCAGTTAAAGCTCTCCCCGGGGATATCCTTTGTGAACAGTCCATTGGGCAGTACAAGCAATATCAGATTTCCCCGCTGTTGACCGCCCCGCTCTGGAAAGAGGCGGAGGAGCGGAAGGAAATTGACCGGTTTGATGGGGCAACCAGCAATGTGCTGGGCCTGGAAACGCTCAGCCTCACGGGGCGCGGCAGCTCGCTGGAGGACCTTTTCAGCCGGATGCTCCGTCTGGCCGTCCTGCGCCGGGACCCCGACAGCTTTAACAGCTACTGGCACAGAGGGCAGACTATGTGTGCCGGTTTTACCGATGCCGCCCTGGACGCGCTGGCGAATCCCTTTGAACCGGAGGCTATTTTTCAGCTTCCCCCCGAATTGGCGGAGCCTATCTTCACGGTCCTGCTCCACGCGGCCCTGACCGACCCGGAGACCTATCAAAAGGTGACGGAGACACTCTTTGAGTATCCCGCTGAAGAGGCGACTCCTGGCCTTGAGTTGATGCTCATTGAGCGCCTGATCGAGCATGGGCGCCTGGATGAGGCGGAGGAGCGGTTAAAACACTTTGATGACCCCCAGGGTTTCAGCCTTCGTGCCGTTCTGGCCCTCTCCCGGCGCGGCGACGAGGCGGAAGCCCTTTCTCTTTACGACGAAGGGTTCAAGAGGATGAAGACCGCCAGGGAAGAAAACGGGGATGTGTTTTACAGGTCATGGACGGGGTTATTTTATCCCGTGCTGCTCGTCAAGGCGGGAAGGGAAGGAAGCCAGATAAAAGCCAGTCTGAAGGAGTCGGCTTATTGGGGGACCGTGGAGGATATCTCCCATCTGCGCCTTCTGTTGGGGCAGCTTCTCAACGTCTCGAAAGACAAGGGCTTTCGCATCCATCTGGACTTTTTCGAGGACGGGACCGCTGTGTTCCCCTGCCTGCTCCTCCTGCGGTGGCTCAATGCCGACCTGAGCGGAATGGATATCCATGCCCTGACGTTGATACTGAAAAAGCGGGGACTGGATTTTCTCTGCTCGGAACTGGCAGCGGCCTTTGAGTTAGAGGGTGGGGAAGCGGTGTCTCACCCGCTGGCGGCCGTCTTTTCCCAAAAAGAAGAATGGGAGCAATCCTTAGACGAGCTTCTGAGCATCGGAGGCAAGCCCCGCTCACAGGGGAATCCCAGGCGGGTCATCTGGGAGCTGGGCTGGTATGCCGGCAAAGATGGCAACGTCCTCTCCCTGGATCTGGCGCCTGTTGAGCAGACTTTAAAGAAGAGGGGCTGGAGCGGGGGACGCCACATCTCCCTCCGGCGGCTTTATAAAAATGCCCATGCTGTGCCCGGGATCACGGAGCAGGATATCCAGGTCCTGCCGGCGATCCGCGTGATGCGAAATTATTACGGGACGGACTATTTTCTGGACACCCACAGGGCTCTGGCTCTTCTGGCGGGACACCCTCTCCTCTTCAACAGCGACACGGGGGAAAGGGTGGAAGTTCAGGCGGTGGAGCCCATCCTCTCCGTTCAGGATCAGGAACGGGGCTATGTGCTGGCGCTCTCCCCCTTCCCTGAGGAAAACGAGCGTTACCTGGTGGTTGAGGAAGGCCCCAACCGCCTGCGGGTAACAAGTTTCGACGAACGGCGCCTGCATATCGCCCATATCCTGGGGCCCTCCGGACTCCTGATCCCCGCCCAGGCCAAAGAGTCGATCCTGCGGACTCTGGAGAGCCTGGCCTCCGTCATCACGATCCAGTCAGACCTTGAGGGAACGGGAGGTCTGGCCGAGGCCGTGGAGCCGGACTCGCGCATCTACGTGCAGCTCCAGCCCAATGGCGAGGGGCTGGATATAGGAGTGGTGACCCGGCCTCTGGGGCCGCAGGGCCCGGTCTGCCGTCCGGGACAGGGCGGAGCAGCCCTTTTTGGGCTTCAGGACAAGCGGAGGGTGCGCGCCTCCCGCGACCTTGAGGCGGAAAACGCCGCTCTTGCCGCCCTCTTAGAAGGGTGCCCGGCCCTGTCGGAGGCGGAACAGGTGAGGGAGGAGGGCTGGCAGATATCCGGGCCCTACCTGGCTCTGGAGTTCCTGGCACAGCTGAAGGAGCTTGAGGAAACGGTCGTGGTGGAGTGGCCCAAGGGCCAGAGCATGAAGGTCTCCCGCCCCACCGGCGAGTCTCAGCTCAATATCTCCATCCGCCAGGCGCGGGACTGGTTTGCCGTTTCCGGCGAGCTCCGCGTCCACGAGGGCCTGGTGCTGAGCATGAAGGAGCTTTTGGAGGCCATGAAGGCCGGGAAGGGACGTTTTGTCCCCTTAGGGAACGGAGAGTTCCTGACCCTGACACGGGAGTTCCACCGACGACTGGAGGTCCTTGCCTCGCTGGGGGACGTGCGGGGCGATGAGGTGCGCATCTCTCCCCTGGCGGCCAGCGTGACCGGGGAACTGCTGGAGGGGGTGGGGCAGGCTGACGTGGCGGAGGAGTGGCGGTCAAAGGCGCTCCAGATCGCGGAAGCGGAGCAGATGACCCCTGTCCTGCCCTCGACCTTCCGCGGCGAGTTGAGGGACTATCAGCTTGAGGGGTTCCGCTGGCTCATGCGCCTGGCGCACTGGGGGGCGGGGGCCTGCCTGGCAGACGATATGGGCCTGGGCAAGACGATCCAGGCGCTGGCGGTGCTTGTCGCGCGCGGCGCGGAGGGCCCGTCCCTCGTTGTGGCCCCCACGTCGGTCTGCCCCAACTGGACGGCCGAGGCGGCGCGCTTCGCCCCGACGCTGAACGTAAAATCCCTTCGGGAGACCGGCCCGGGGCGTACGGGACGCGAGGAGCTCCTGTCCCAGCTGGAGCCGAGAGATGTCGTGATCGTGAGCTATGGCATCCTTCAAAATGAGCGGGATATCTTCTCCGGGGTTGAGTGGAACGTCATTGTGCTGGACGAGGCCCAGGCCATCAAGAATATGGGGACCAAGCGGTCGTCCGCCGTGATGAGGCTGAACGGCGCCTTCCGCATCGCCACGACGGGAACTCCCATTGAGAACAGCCTGAGCGAGCTGTGGAACCTCTTCCGCTTCCTGAACCCCGGCTATCTGGGCTCCTTCGAGAGTTTCTGGCGGCGGTTCGGCGTGCCCATCGAGAGGAGCGGGGCAGAAGGCCGGGCAAGTCAGCCCGCGGAGGGGCTTGTGACGGCTGTTCCAGACAGACGTCCGGGACGCGAGGCGCGCTCCCGGCTCCGCCGGATGATCCGCCCCTTCGTCCTTCGCCGCACCAAGGAGCAGGTGTTGAGCGAACTGCCCCCCAAGACGGAGATCACCCTGAAGGTGGACCTGAAGGACGAGGAGCGGGCATTCTACGAAGCCCTGCGCCGCAGCGCCGTGGAGGAGCTCTCCGAGGTCCGCGAGGAGGGGGAGGGCGGCCGCTTCCAGGTCCTGGCGGCGCTGATGAAACTGCGGCGGGCCTGCTGTTCCGCCTCGCTGGTGAGCCCGGACATACACTTGCCGTCGGCTAAACTGGAGGCTTTTACCGACGTTCTGACCGAGCTTCGGGGGGGCGGACACAAGGCCCTGGTGTTCAGCCAGTTCGTCGACCATCTGTCGATCCTGCGGGCGTGGCTGGACAAGGAAAAAATACCCTACCAATATCTGGACGGTTCCACGCCCCAGGAGGAACGGGAACGGCGCGTGGCGGCCTTCCAGGCGGGGGAGGGGGACTGCTTCCTCATCAGCCTGAGGGCCGGCGGGACGGGGCTGAACCTGACCGCTGCGGACTACGTGGTCCACATGGACCCGTGGTGGAACCCGGCGGTGGAGGCCCAGGCATCCGACCGCGCCCACCGCATTGGACAGACGCGGCCCGTGACGGTCTACCGCATCGTGGCGCGGGACACCATCGAGGAACAGATCGTTGCCCTGCACGCCTGGAAGCGCGACCTGGCCGGCGGCCTCCTGGACGACACGGGGGAGGCGCTTCGCCTCTCGGTGAAGGAACTGCTGGAACTGATCGAGTCTTAAGTGCGCCCTCTCCCGGCGCCGCACACCGTTTAGAAAACTTTAGAGATCGTCCCGCCCCCGACGACGGTGTCTCCGTCGTAGAGGACGACAGCCTGGCCCACGGCCGGGGCGCGCTGGGGAGTGTCGAACGTGACCATCAGCCCCCCGCCCTCCGTCTGGACTGCCGTCGCAGGGACTTCCCTCTGCCGGTAGCGGACCTTCGCCCCCACACGGACCGGCCCGTCGAGGGACGGCACAGCGATGAGGTTGACGTCCTCCGCCTGCACCGTACGCACAAACAGTGCCTCCTCCCCGGAGAGCGTGACCGTGTTTGCAGCGGGGTCGATGGCGGTGACGTAGAGCCGCGTCTCCGCCGGGATGCCCAGCCCCCGCCTCTGCCCGACGGTGTAGTGGACGATGCCGCGGTGCCGGCCCAGGACCTTTCCCTCCGGGCTGATAAAATCCCCCGGCGGCGAGGTCCGCCCCGTGTACTGCTCGATAAAACCGGCGTAATCCCCGTCAGGGACGAAGCAGATATCCTGAGAGTCGTGTTTGCGCGCATTGACAAAGCCCTGGGCCTCCGCAAGAGCACGCACCTCCGGCTTCGTCATCTCCCCCAGGGGAAAGAGCGTGTGGGCCAGCTGATCCTGAGTCAGGTTATACAGCACATAGCTCTGGTCCCGCTCCGGGTCAAAGGCTTTTTTCAAAAGGTACCGGCGGTCGGGGGCGCGTTCAATGCGCGCGTAGTGTCCCGTGGCGATGAAGTCCAGCCCGCGTTCCCGGGCGGCGGCAAGGAGCCCCTCGAACTTCAGGTAGCGGTTGCAGTCGATGCAGGGGTTGGGCGTGCCCCCTGCTTCATAGACACGGATAAACTTGTCGATCACCCGCAGCTTGAAGTCCACCATGCAGTCAATGACCTCGTGGGGGATGCCTAAGAGCGCGGCCACGGCGGCTGCGTCGTCGATGTCCCGCTGAGAACAGCAGGGATGCCGCGGGCTGAGGCCAATATCCCCGTTGAGGAACAGGCGCATCGTCGCTCCTGTGCAGGCATAGCCCTGTTCCTTCAGGAGAAAGGCAGCCACGCTGCTGTCCACACCGCCGCTCATGGCGGCCAGAACTCCTTTTTTCATTCACGATCCCCCCTCTTTGGATATGCCGTGATACCGGCCTTTGCAAACCGCGAAGTTTTCAAGTATATTATACGAAACCGCACGTTAAGGGAGGCATGAGGGAATGAACAGGATCATCACTATCGGGCGCGAGTTTGGGAGCGGTGGGCGCGAGCTGGGACGCCGCCTTGCGGAGATGATGAAGGTGGCTTACTACGACCGTGAGATCGTCTCGGAGATCGCAAAGCGTACCTCCCTGTCGGAAGAATATGTTCAACAGATCGTGGAACGCCGGCCTATCGTGGCGTTTCCCATCCATGTAGGGCGAAGTTTCTACCCCATGCTCAACCCCATGTGGGACCAGGGGCAGACCGTCTATCAGGAACAGCACCGCCTCATTCGTGAACTGGGCGCAAAATCGGACTGCGTCATTGTCGGCCGGTGTGCGGACTATATTTTGAGGGAGCTGAAACCGTTTCGCATCTTTGTCTACGCGGACATGGACAGGCGGATCGCCCGCTGCCGGGAGCGGGGCGAGGATGCCGGGCGGCTGGACAACGGGGAGACGATGACGGACAAAGAGCTGAAACGGCGCATCAACGAGGTCGATAAAAACCGCGCGAAGTATTACGAGTTCTACACCGGGCAGACCTGGGGGGACCGGCTGAACTACGACCTCTGCCTGAACACGAGCTCAGCTGACCTGGCCAAGTCGGCGTCCGCCATCGCGCGGCTGTTCGAGTAAACGCCGCGTCCGGGGGCCCGGGGGATGAGGGCAGGGCGTCTCTTGAGGTATTTACAAGAAAGTTTAGCTTATGATAACATTCTCTCAGGTCCGGTCTAATGTTGTAAACAAACAAAGGAGAGCGAATGTTATGAAGAACATTAGCTTTGATTATTCCCACGCATCTGCCTTTGTGGCGGCTCATGAGGTGGAGAGCATGAAGGCCATCGCCCTGAACGCGGCGGAGAGGCTGAAGTCCCGCAAGGGCGAGGGAAACGATTTTCTGGGGTGGATCGACCTGCCTGTGAACTATGATCAGCCACGCGGCGCGAGCAGCCTCGATCAGCAGGAATTTGCCCGCATCAAAGCGGCGGCAAAGCGCATCCAGCAGGACTCTGACGTGCTGCTGGTGATCGGCATCGGCGGCTCCTACCTCGGCGCGAGGGCGGCCATAGACTTCCTCCGCGGCAGTTTCTACAACGACATGACAAAGGAAAAGCGGAAGGCTCCGCAGATCTATTACGTTGGCAACAGCATGAACGGGACCTACATCGAGGAGGTCATCGACCTGCTGGAGGGCAAGGACTTCTCCATCAACGTCATCTCCAAGTCCGGCACGACGACGGAGAGCGCCATCGCCTTCCGCGTTTTCCAGGAGCTGCTCATCAAGAAATACGGCAAAGAGGGCGCGGCGAAGCGCGTTTATTCCACCACGGACAAGGCCCGCGGGGCGCTGAAGAGCCTCTCGGACGAGGCGGGCTATGAGTGCTTCGTCATCCCGGACGACGTGGGCGGGCGGTTCTCCGTGCTGACGGCGGTGGGACTGCTGCCCATCGCGGTGAGCGGCGCGGACATTGATAAACTGATGGAAGGCGCGGCGGCTTTCCGTGAGATTGCGCTGAACAAGGGCTTTGAGGACAACCCCGCGCTTCAGTACGCTGCGCTGAGAAACATTCTGCACCGCAAGGGCAAGGACGTGGAGGTCCTGGCGAACTACGAGCCCTCCATGCACTACATCTCCGAGTGGTGGAAGCAGCTCTACGGCGAGAGCGAGGGCAAGGACCAGAAGGGCGTTATGCCGGCGTCCGTGGACCTGACCACCGACCTGCACTCCATGGGGCAGTTCATCCAGGACGGCAGCCGCCTGATGTTCGAGACCGTCCTCAGCCTGGAAGAACCCAGGCGGGACTTTACGCTCAAGGAACAGGAGAACAACGTGGACGGGCTGAACTACCTGGCCGGGAAGACCATGAGCACCGTCAACCGCTGCGCCATGCAGGGAACGATGGAGGCCCATGTGGCCGGCGGCGTGCCGAACTTCATCATCAATATCCCGAAACAGGACGAGTTCTACCTGGGCCAGCTCTTCTACTTCTTTGAGTTCGCCGTGGGCGTCAGCGGCTACATCAACGGCATCAACCCCTTTGACCAGCCGGGCGTGGAGTTCTACAAGAGCAATATGTTCAAGCTGCTGGGCAAGCCGGGGTATAACAAGTAAGGGACACAGCATAAACAGACTTCGGGAGGCGAAGAACGCCTCCCGGATTTTTTCAGAGATTAAACGCCCCCCTTGCGGGGGGCTTTAATTTTCCTTGCTCGCGCTCAACAGGCCCGGCGCTAGGTCGGGGGCTCACGCTCCGCAATGCGTTCCGAGATTGCGTCGCCGTGAGCCCCTCTCCTACGCGCCTTAATTTACGCGCCTACTTTTTGCACCTCCGTGCCAGCAGAGGCATTATTGCCAGCAGCCCCGCAAGGCCCAACCCGCTGTCACACCCGCCGGAGCCCTTGTCGCTGGTGGGGCTGTCACTGGTTGGGCTGTCGTTGCTGCCGGAGT
>JAEEGL016473604.1_pt1 | contig 15171 bp, 11 predicted proteins | sample 9134231 | NCBI WGS metagenome assembly JAEEGL01 (sample SAMN16246548, study PRJNA631951) | gut metagenome | biome: gut microbiome; feature: rumen; material: fiber-attached | host: Bos | place: Iran: Karaj | collected 2018-10 | reverse complement strand
CTCAACATTCTGATACACCTTTTTCACCTCGTAATATTGAGGTTTGGGCTGCAGATCGGGCAGCATGATGCCATTCATGCAAAACATGCCGTCGTTGGGTTTGTCACCATGGTCACCCCCATAGCCGAAGAACTTGGTGCCGTCAGGCTTATATGTGTCGATGGCCTGGTCCACCCAGTCCCAAATGGCACCGCCACAGAAGAAGTTGGTGCTCTCGATGGCTTGCCAGTAATCGATGAGGTTACCCAGTGAATTGCCCATCGAATGAGCATACTCAGAAATGTGGTAGGGGTATTTCACGTTCGCCTTGCCCATAACGGCTTGACGCACCCATGCCACTGAAGGATATTGGTTGGAACCCATGTCCACGATGTTGTTGTTGCGCTCGTACTGTACGGGGCGGCTTGTGTCGAAAGCCTTGATGGCCTCGTAGGCAGCCTTGAAGTTGTCGCCGGGTCCAGCCTCGTTGCCCAAGCTCCAGATGACGATGCTCGGATGGTTGACGTGAGCATGTACGAGTTCCATGTTGCGTGCCACGTGGGCAGCACGCCACTCCTTGGAATGCGACAGGCTGGCATCGCCATAGTAGTATTCGTGGCTCTCTATGTTTGCCTCGTCTTCCAGATAGATGCCATACTTGTCACACAGATAGTACCAATAGGGGTCGTTCGAATAGTGTGAATTGCGCACATGGTTGATGTTGCCCTGCTTCATAAGCATCACTTCGTGCTCCATTTGCTCGTGGGTTATCGCATGACCGCGCGAGGGATTGTTCTCGTGGCGGTTCACACCCTTCAGTTTCACGGGACGATTGTTGACATAGAAGTATCGGCCTGCCAATCCGAACTCGTCGTTTTCTGCCTTCGTGTCGCGAATCTCTACGGTGCGCACACCGAAGTAGGCACTCGTCACGTCCACCATGCGTCCCTTCTTGTCGAGGAGTGTGGCTACGAGTACATAGCGATTGGGCACTTCGGTGCTCCACTGGCGTGCCTGCGGTATGGTGATTTGGGCGTGTCCCTCGTTGACCACCTTCGTGGCCACCATGGGCTCTGTCTCGTCGGTGTAGAGGCGGACGGGATAGACTTCGTAGGTTATGAGGTTTTGAGTTTTTGAGGTTTTAAGGTTCTTTACGGATGCTTGTACATCGATGACGGCTGATTGGGTGCCCAGTGACGTGGTGCGTACGTTCAGGTCGTCGATGTAGGTTTCGGGTTTGCTGGTCAGATAGGTCGAGCGGAAGATACCCGGCAGGCGGAACATGTCCTGAGCCTCGAGGAAGGAACCGTCAGAGTTGCGATACACCTCCACGGCCACGACGTTGTGCCCCTTCTTGGAGAGGTAGGGAGTGATGTTGAAGCTTGCCGTGTTGCGACTGTTCTTCGAAAATCCTACATAATGGCCGTTGATCCAGAGATAGAAGAAGGAATCGACGCCATCGAAATTGATGAACACCTGCCTGCCTTTCCATTCTGCGGGAATGGTGAACGTGCGGCGGTACGACCCCACTTCGTTTCGGAATTTGTAGGTCGTCCAGTCGGTGGGCGGAGTGCGCATGACACCGCCGCGCCAGTCATCGACGCGGACGCTATGCTGGAAGATGACCTTCTGGTTCACGTAGATGGGTACGCCGTACTTCATCGTTCCGTCCTTCTGTAGACCCTGTACGTTCCAGTTCCCTGGCACCTCAATGTCGTCCCATTCCTGGTCGTTAAAATCGAGTTTCCAGAATGATGAGTCACGCTGGCTGGGTTCGGGCACCCAGCGGAACTTCCATGTGCCGTCGAGACTTTGGTAGTAGATGCTTCCATAGGGCAGCACCTTCCGTGCCTCTTGCCCCGTGGCGAACGAGAATGCCCATGCGCGGGGCTGCTCCTTGTTGAGTGCGAGCCTTTCGGGCGACTGCCACTCTTTCCCGTCGGGAGCAGATGGATTTGGCTTGTAGTCAAAGCCTTCTAACGATTGAGCCTGTGCAGTGGTAAAGACAATACCAAGAATAATGGCATAAAGTGTGTTTCTTTTCATGGCAAATAAGATTTTCGGGGGTAAAGATACAAATAAAAAGTGAATGACGCAACAAAAAAAGAGGCTACCCTCACGGGCAACCTCTTTTTGGTTTTAAAGCAATTGATTGAACCAAACTATAAGGTAATGAAAAAGTAGTCTATTTTGTCGTAGTTACGGCGGCTAGTGAGTCGCTGGCTGCTGGGGTAAGCACTGCCTCTAACACTTCTCCTTCGGAAATCACCTCAGTGGAATCGCCTGGGAGTGTAACATCACTTTGTGCCGTAGTTGCTTTTACATCGTCTGTGGCTTCGTCATCGCTTCGCTCAAATCCCTGTTGCACAGCCATACCTATGGTAAGTACAATGGCCACACTGGCCACGGCGCGCCATAGGGGACGCAAACGTTGGGTCCAGGTAAGCGGAACAATTTCTGCCTGCTGGTTCTGGATGTGCTCGTCTGCCAATCGTTTCATCAGTCGCTCGTCAAAGTCGTCGCTGAGACGCTCCTTTGCCATATCTTCCTCTACTTGGAACAGACTTGCATAGGGTAACAAACTAGCGGGGATGTCGCTTTGTGCAAAGAACTTGCGCAAGATGGCTTCCTCTTCGAGCGTAGTCTGGCATTCCCAATAGCGCTCCAGCAGTTGTTCGATGTATTTGTAATCCATTTCTTTCAATTCATAGTGCATAATACATAACATGCGATTGTGGCTGCACTACATATTGAAGACGGATGGAAAAAGAAAAAGTTACAGGCTTTTTCAAAAAAATGCAAAAAAATTATAAACTTTCGCGGATTTTCTTTCTTGCACGGTGTAGGTAGACCTTTACTTGAGAGTCTGTAAATCCTGTAATTTGGGCAATTTCATCATAAGACAAGCCCTCGATGTCGCGCAATTGGATGATGGTGCGTTGTGCCTCGGGCAGTTGTTCAATGGATTGCTGGATAAGGGCAATGCGCTGTTTTTGGTCGAGAATATCATCAGGTGTGGAAACAAAGTTTGAGGTATGGAATTCCTGCACTTCTTTTTCCTTTTCTGTGCGTAATTGTTGTTGCCGGAAGTAATCCAGGGAAAGTCGTCGGCAGATGGTCAGGCAATAAGACTCCATGTTTTCTATCTCGTTCCATTCATCTTTCTTTTGCCACACCCTCACAAGAGTTTCCTGTGCGATGTCCTCAGCTTCTTGTCGATTCAGCGTGATGCGCAAGGCCAGCCGAAAGATTTTGTCCTTCAGCGGCAAGACATCAGTGTGAAAATCAACCTTCTTCATACTGGCCGAGATAAAGTTGAAGTGTGTTACTCCTTTTCTATCAAAGTTTCCCCTATCACCACTTGTGTGACGCCCTGTCGGATGGCTTCAAAAGCATTTTCCAGTTTGGGAAGCATGCCGCCGCTGACGATGCCTTCGTTGCGTAAATTTATGAAATCGTTTTCGGTGATATGAGGGATAAGGCTTTCGGGGTCATCGGGGTCGCGCATGACACCTCGTTTCTCGAAAGCGAAGCGCAGTGTCACTTGAAAATATGGGGCTAAGGCGCAGGCCACGGTCTGTGCCATAGTGTCGGCATTGGTATTCAGAAGACGACCCTCGCCATTGTGTGTCAGGGGAGCGATGACGGGTGTAATGCCCTCGCGAAGGAGTGTGGCCAATCGATGGCCGTCGGCGCGGTCAACATCACCCACCCAACCATAGTCGATGCCATTCTTAAGAGGGCGTTTGTGGCTTCGAATGATGTCCATGTCTGCACCCGTCAATCCCAGGGCATTGACACCTGCTGCTTGCAGTTGTGCCACGATGTTTTTGTTGACGAGACCACCATAGACCATAGTTACTACACGCAGCATTTCGTCGTCTGTCACGCGGCGCCCTTCTACCATCTGTGTCTCGATGCCCAGTCGTGTGGCCATAGCTGTGGCCGACCGACCGCCACCATGCACCAGCACCTTTGGGCCTTCGATGGCTGCAAAGTCGCAAATCAGTTGGGCAAGTGATTCAGGATTCTCCACCACTGCACCGCCCACCTTGAGCACGGTTATTTTATTCAAGATAGGTGTATCCATAAAGTCCTGCACGATAGTTTGAAATAAACTCCTTACCCTCGTTGTCCGTGATTTTTCCGTCTTTGATGGCGCGGCTAACCCATATCTCTAGTCGGCGGACAAGTTTCTTCGGGTCATACTGCACATATTCGAGCACATCTGCTACTGTCTCGCCATCAATGAACTGGTCTATCTCATAGCCATCCTTAGACACGGAGATGTGCACGGCATTGGTGTCACCAAAGAGGTTGTGCATGTTGCCCAGAATCTCTTGATAGGCTCCTACGAGGAACACACCAATGTAGTAGTGCTCGTCGGCCTTAACGGGGTGCAAGGGAATGTAATTCGTTTGGTGACCGCCATTAACATAAGCTGTAATCTTGCCATCCGAGTCGCAAGTGATGTCCTGAAGGGTGGCAGAGCGTGTGGGCTGTTCGTTCAGGCGTGAAATAGGCATGATGGGGAACAGTTGGTCGATGCCCCAGGAATCGGGCATGCTTTGGAAGAGCGAGAAGTTACAAAAGTATTTGTCTGCCATCTGTTTGTCCAACGTACGCAGTTCATCGGGCACATGCTTCTGGTGATGTGCCAGTTCTGCCACTTCGTGGCTGATGGCCCAATACAATGATTCTATTTGCGCGCGTGTCTTAAGGTCAATGATGCCGTGACGGAAGAGGTCGAGGGCTTCTTCACGGATGTCTTCTGCATCGTGCCAGTCCTCAAGAAGTGAGCGACTGGATAGCTTATCCCAGATTTCAGTTAGGTCATGCACCAATTTGTGGTCTTCGGGACCTGGCTCGAAGTCTTCAGGCATTTGCGGTGCGCTAACGCTTTCCAATACATCGATGATAAGCACACTGTGGTGGGCCGTCAGCGAACGTCCGCCCTCCGTGATGATGTTGGGGTGGGGGATGTTGTTTTGGTTGGCAGCTTCAACAAGTGTCCACACACAGTCGTTGACATACTCTTGTATGCTGTAGTTCACACTCGACTCTGAATTGCTGGAGCGTGTACCGTCGTAGTCGACACCAAGTCCACCACCGCAGTCGACGAACTCGATATTGAAGCCCATCTGGTGAAGTTGCACATAATATTGTGCAGCCTCGCGCAAAGCTGTGCTGATGCGACGGATCTTCGTAATCTGACTACCAATGTGGAAGTGCAGCAGGCGTAGGCAATCGCGTAACCCCATTTCATCAAGCATTTGCAGTGCCATCAGCAATTCGGAGGAGTTGAGTCCGAACTTCGAGGCGTCGCCTCCGCTTTCGCTCCACTTGCCGCTACCGTTTGACGCCAGCTTGATGCGAATGCCCAGATTGGGTTTCACGCCCAGTCGCTTGGCTGTTTCGGCAATAATCTTCAGTTCAGGTAGTTTCTCAATGACTAGGAAAACGCGCTTGCCCATCTTCTGTGCCAGTAAAGCCAGTTCTATGAAGTTCTGATCTTTGTGGCCATTACAAATGATGAGGCTGTCGGAATCCATGTTTGTGGCAAGCACAGCATGGAGTTCGGGTTTTGAACCCGCTTCCAGTCCCAGGTTGTAGCGTTTGCCATGACTGATGATTTCCTCTACGACAGGGCGCATCTGATTCACCTTTATAGGGAAGATGATGAAATGTTCGGCTTGGTAGTTATATTCCTTGGCGGCCTTACGGAAGCACTCGTCGGTCTTCTCAATACGGTTGTCCAATATATCAGGGAAACGAAGCAAAACGGGAGCTGTAACATGGCGTGTGGACAGTTCGTCCACTACCTCTTTCAGGTCCACCTGCACACCGTTTTTCTTCGGTGTAACATACACATGTCCCTTGTCATTGATACCAAAGTAATTGACTCCCCACCCCTTGATGTTGTAGAGTTCTTCAGAGTCTTCAATGCGCCACTTTTTCATTAGAAAATGATACGATTTACAATTTTACAAATTCAGCTCTTTCCGTAAGAGGTCGAGAGTAATGGATATTTTTTCGAAATTGTCCATCAGACTGACGTCCAACGTATGTTTTGCCTGTGAGTAGTATGGTTCGCGCTCAACAAGTGAATCCTTGATGAACTGAAGCAATTCGTCGCCCGATTTTCCTAGGATGAGCGGACGTACCGTACGTCCCATTTCCAGATGCATGCAAAGCACTTCAGGTGTGGCTTTCAGATAGACTGTTTCGGCCTGTTGGTTCATGTATTCCATGTTGTCACCGTGGCAGGGAGTTCCTCCGCCACAGCTGATGACCACGTCTTCGAATTCTGCCACTTCATGAAGCATGCGCTGCTCCAAGTCGCGGAAGTATTCTTCGCCCTGTTCGGCAAAGATTTCCGACACCTTCTTGTGGTATCGCATCTCGATGTACCAGTCAAGATCGTAGAACTGCAGGCCCAGTGCCATCGCCAGTTGTCGGCCAATGGTGGTTTTACCGGAACCCATGTAGCCGATTAGTATGATGCGTGTCATTTGCGTCGGGAGTATGAGCGGCGAGTACGACCTTCTGTCTTTGCGGCAGGTTTCTCTTCCTGGTTATTGATGACGGTCATACATTCTTCCAAGGTCAATTCTGTTGCTCGCTTTTGGTCGGCCTTCATCAGTCGGAAGTTCTGGCTCTTGTATTGCAAATAAGGACCAAAACGACCAGCAAGGATGCGCAGTTCGGGTTCCTCGTTGAAGGTCTTCAATACCTTCTTTTCTTCTTCCTCCTGCTTCTGTTTCACAAGTTCCAAAGCTTGTGCTTCATCGATGCTGAGTGGATCAATGTCTTTCGGAATGGAAACATACATATCGCCATAGTGGATGTAGGGACCGAAGCGGCCTGTGCCAATTGTCAATTCCTCGCCATTCAACTGGCCCACGATGCGAGGCAGGCGGAAGAGTTCGAGAGCCTCTTCCAGTGTGATGGTCTCAATGCTTTGGTCGTTGCGCAGACTAGCAAAACGAGGCTTAATTTTGTCATCAGCCTTGCCAATTTGTGCCACAGCACCAAATCGTCCAATCTTTACGCTAACAGGTTGTCCCGTTTTGGGCTCCACACCCAGCATGCGTTCTCCAATGCGATGTTCTTCCCGTTCCTTCATGGCTTGCTCAACGAGTGGGTTGAAACTGTCATAGAAGCGGTGCATCTCTTCTGTCCACTCTTCCTTACCTTCGGCAATTTCGTCGAATGATTTCTCCACGTCGGCCGTGAAGTTATAGTCCATTATCTGTGGGAAATGTTTCAGCAGGAAATCGTTAACCACTATACCCGTATCGGTTGGTATAAGTTTCCCGCGTTCGCTGCCTGTAGTGATTTTCTTTTCTGCCTCACGTATCTTGTCACCCTTGAGCGTCAACACCATATATGGGAGGGTTTCACCGGGCTTATCACCCTTGACCACATATTCGCGATTCTGTATGGTGGTAATCGTGGTGGCATAAGTGGAGGGACGGCCAATGCCCAGTTCTTCGAGTTTCTTCACCAACGAAGCTTCGTTGTAGCGTGCTGGACGCTGTGCTGGACGCTGTGCGGCAACTATCTCCTTGCGCTGTAGCATGCTGCCAACCGTCATATTGGGCAGTGCAGTGCGCTGTGTAAGCTCCTCTTGTTCCTCTTCTTGTGATTCGCGATAGACACGCAGGAAACCATCGAACTTTACCTCTTCGCCTGTGACAACAAACTGATAGCTTTCTCCGCTGATATCGATGGTGGCAATCGTTTTTTCCAACTCTGCATTAGCCATCTGACTGGCGATGGTGCGCTTCCAAATCAGTTCGTATAGGCGACGCTCCTGACTGGTGCCGTCGAGCGAGGTACGGTCGATGTAGGTGGGACGGATGGCTTCGTGAGCCTCTTGTGCACTCTTGCTATTGGTCTTGTATCGACGGGTCTTGACATACTGCTTGCCTAATTGCTCGGTGATATAGGCCTTTGAGGTATTAAGGCAAAGTGATGACAGGTTGACGCTATCAGTACGCATGTAAGTGATATGTCCACTTTCATAGAGGCGCTGTGCCACGCGCATGGTCTGCGCCACGCTGAATCCCAGTTTGTGGGCAGCTTCCTGTTGCAGGGTGCTGGTGGTGAAGGGAGGAGCCGGAACGCGCTCTACGGGCTTTGCTTGAATGTCGCTGATGGTGAACTGAGCCCCTTTGCAGTTTTCCAGGAAAGCCTCTGTTTCGGCTTGTGTTTGGAAACGGTGGTTGAGTTCTGCCTGCACTTCCTGTCCGTCGGGCAATTGGAATTGTGCAGTCACACGATAGTAATCAGCCCCTTTGAAATTGTTGATTTCGCGCTCGCGCTCTACGATGAGTCTCACTGCCACACTCTGCACGCGACCGGCACTGAGGGCGGGCTTCACCTTATACCAAAGAATGGGCGACAACTTAAAGCCCACGATGCGGTCCAGCACACGACGAGCCTGCTGGGCATTCACCAGATTCAGGTCAATCTTTCTAGGGTGCTTGATGGCTTCCAGTATGGCAGTCTTTGTGATTTCGTGGAAGACAATGCGCTTGGTGTTCTCGGGTTTCAGTCCGAGCACTTCCGACAGGTGCCACGAGATAGCTTCTCCCTCGCGGTCTTCATCGGATGCCAACCACACCGTCTTTGCCTTGTGGGCTTGCGTGCGCAAGTCGCTAACTAGTTTGGCCTTGTCGGCGGGAATTTCGTACTGTGGAGCAAAAGTGTCTGTATCGATGCTGAAAGCACGCTGCTTCAGGTCGCGGATGTGACCATAGCTCGACATCACTTTGTAGTCTTCACCGAGAAATTTCTCTATCGTTTTTGCCTTTGCAGGACTCTCAACGATTACTAAGTTGTCCTTCATCTTTTTCCGTTCAATTAATTTTGCGGCTGCAAAGTTACGGCAAAAATCTGATATAATGTATCTTATTTATCGAAAAAAAATTCGGCCTACATCTTTATATTATAATATAATATAGGTAAGGAAAAATAAGGGAATCGACTCTCATCTATGCCTTACATACGTTCAATTTCAGCAACGCATTGTCATTTGCTGTAGCATTGGCGAGGAACTTCATTACCCCTTGGCGCACGGAAGTCAGTCCGAAATCTTCGGGGTGCACCTCGCTGAGGGGAATCCATTGAACTTCAGCCACATCGTCCATCGCATGCAGGTTGTCGTTGTTGCTCACCCGGCAAAGAAAAAACATGTCAACCGTATGCACTAGAAATCCACTGTAGGGGTATTGGTTGGGTAAGGTAAAGAGAAACTCTGTGTTCGTAACTTCCAATCCTGTTTCTTCCAGAACTTCGCGAGCAACGCCTTCTTCGCCTGTTTCCCATTGGTCGCAAAAACCACCAGGTAGGTCGAGTGTGCCTTTTGCAGGTTCCTTTGCCCTTCGGGCTACAAGCAGTTCGTTCTTTTCGTTTAGAATTATCGCCACCGTGGCGGCGCTGGGGTTGAAATAATACACAAAACCGCAGTCGCGGCACTCCTTGCTTTTTGGGTTATGTTCTACAAAGTGCGATGAACCACACTTTGGGCAAAAACGAAACTGATGAAGGGGATGCTCCATAGCGAATTGTAAATTAAGGTTTGATATCCGATGCAAACATACAAATAAAAATTGTTAAATCCTTGCGGCGGTGGTAGAAAATGCTTAACTTTGACCAAAGAAACATAAAAAACAACAGATTATGGATGCAATTACCAATTGGTATGGCGCACTCGACCCCGCCATGCGTATTTACTGGGGCATTGCCATTTTTGCCTCAGGCGTGTTTCTTATTCAGATGGTGATGACCTTCATTGGCATTGGCGATGCCGACGGGGGCGATGCCGATTTCGACCTGGGCGATGGTTCGGGCGACACTCTCGATACGGGTGGTACGCTGCAGTTGTTCAGTGTGCGCAACATCATCAACTTCCTGCTTGGTGTAGGATGGGGTGGTGTATGTTTCTCTGGCACCATACACAATCCCACGTTGTTGGCCTTGGTAGCCCTGCTCACAGGTTGCATCTTTGTGGCAGTATTCATCTTCCTGTTCCGCCAGATGCACCGACTGGAGCACGACGGAGCTTTCCGTGTGGAGGATTGCGTGGGCCAGGTGGCCGATGTCTATCTACGCATTCCCGCCGAGCGTCAAGGCGAGGGCAAGATTCAGTTCTCGTTCCAAGGTTCCGTTCAGGAGTTGCCTGCCATCACCGATGGTGAAGCTATAGCCACAGGCCAGAAAGTACGTGTCTGTGAGGTTATCGGTGGTCACACTGTGCGCGTTGAAACACTATAACAGCCTCACCCCCAGCCCCTCTCCAAAGGGCGAGGGGAGTATATACAACGAATACGAAACTAAACCTTTGATGCTTTGCATCGAGCCTGCTCCCGCTCGGCATAACTCGAACGAGTTCGGTTCTGCTCTCGCTTATTTGCAGCCTTAACCTTTAAACCTTTAAACTTTTAAACTTTTACTATATGGAAATCTATCTTCCCCTTATTCTCATTGTAGTAGCCGTGCTATTGGTTATGGCTCTACTGAATCGTTATCGTCGTTGTCCTTCAGACAAAATCCTCGTTGTCTATGGTACGCAAGGTTCCAGCAAGAGTGCCAAGTGCGTGCATGGTGGTGGCACCTTTGTTTGGCCCATCATTCAGGACTATGCCTATCTGTCGCTGACTCCCATCAGCATTGATGCCAACCTCACCAATGCCCTGTCGCGCCAGAACATTCGTGTGGACGTGCCCTGCCGTTTCACCGTAGGTATCAGCACTGAACCCGACTCCATGTTGGCAGCTGCCGAGCGTCTGTTGGGTTTGACCCCACAGCAGATCCAGGAACTGGCTCGTGATATCCTCTTTGGTCAGCTTCGTTTGGTTATTGCCACCATGAGCATTGAGGAACTGAACAGTGACCGCGACAAGTTCCTTGAGGCTATCTCCTCGAATGTGGAGGTGGAATTGAAGAAAATAGGTCTGCGACTCATCAACGTGAATGTGACCGACATCAACGATGAGAGTGGTTACATCGAGGCTCTCGGTCAGGAAGCAGCTGCCAAGGCCATCAACGAGGCCAAGGTTCGTGTGGCTGAACAGGAAAAGATGGGTGAAATCGGTAAGGCCGATGCCGTCCGCGAAACCCGTATCCGTACGGCTGCAGCCAATGCTGAGGCTGTGAAGGGTGAGAACGAAGCCAAGATTAACATTGCCAACTCCGATGCTGATCGTCGTGAGCGCGAAGCTGAGGCTCAGCGTCGTGCTACTGCAGCCGAGAAGGTGGCACAGGCTCAAGCCCTCGAAGAGTCGTATGCTGCTGAACAGAAGGCCGAGAATGCCCGTGCCGAGAGAGAGCGCTCGACCCAAAACGCCAACGTCATCGTGGCACAGGAAATCGAGAAGAAGCGTTTGGTTATCGAGGCTGAAGCTGCTGCCGAGCAGAAGCGCGTCAATGCCAAGGGTGAGGCCGATGCCATCTTCGCCAAGATGGAGGCCGAAGGTAAGGGTCTCTATGAGATTCTGACCAAGCAGGCACAGGGTTACGACAAGATGATTCAAGCTGCCGGCGGCGATGCCACAAAGGCTTATACCTTATTATTATTGGAAAAACTGCCCGAGCTCGTTAAGACACAGGTTGAGGCCATCAAGGGCATCAACATCGACAAGGTTACCGTTTGGGACAATGGCGCTGGCGGCAATGGTCAAACCAGTACGGCCAATTTCCTTTCGGGTCTGATGAAGAGCGTACCTCCCCTTGCAGAACTCTTTGACCAGGCTGGAATGGCACTGCCCGAATATCTGGCTAAGAAGAAAGCTGAGGGTGACCCCTCTGACGCCTCCGAAGTAGAGGAGTAAAGACCCCTCTCCCAACCTCCCCCGAGGGGGAGGAGATGCTAATTATTGTCCCTAAATACTCCCTCCCCTCGGGGAGGGTGAGGGGTAGGGGTCAAAATCATAACAAATGAGGATTGCCCATGTCGGCAATCCTCATTAACTTTGCAGTCGATTTTCTAACATCAAAGGTAAAAAGAATGAAACTGAATAAACTTTTTCTACTTGCAGGACTGCTGATAGGAGCATTCTGCCTGACAGCTTGTGGTGACGATGATGACGAAAAGAGCCCTAAGTCTTCACTGTTCAATATTGAGGTTGTGGGAACATATAGTGGTTCTACACATTTGAAAACAAACTTTATTAACAAGGTCTACACAAACGACACTTTCACCCTGACACTGGCCGAGGATGGCACACTGACCGCCACCTTTACTGATGCGACCTGGGGCGTTGCAACTATCACTGGAATAAGTGCAAAGAAAGTATCTGAAAGTGAAGGATATATACTTGAGGGCGGTGAAGGCTCATTTGTCATGAACAATCCTCGTGACCCCGAAAATCCAACGCAGGAGTTCAGCTGCAAACTGGAGAATGGTGCCATCAGTGCCGACAAAAAGCAGTTGATGGTTGTGATTTCAGCCTACATGGCAGTGGGACATGGAGACATGATCTTCACCTTCCATACTGGCGAAGTTCTTACGGAGTAAAAAGACAGTATGTGTAGGGTAAAAGGATTGATTTTTTTGTTTTTCAGCACGGTGGTCCTCATGGGTCTCCGTGCTGAAAGCTTTTCCGATGGACTGGCTCTCCCCCTTATGGGAGAATCGGAGATGGCTGATACATCCCGTATTGCGGACCTCGACGAAGTGGTCATCATTGCGCAGCCCAAGGAGAGTGGCCTCTTGCGCACCAAACCATTGGGCAGTACCATGTTTTCAGCTGCTGATCTCAGCAACTTAGGGCTGCGCGACATACGGGACATCAGTCTCTATGTCCCCACCTTTGTGATGCCCGAATATGGTTCGCGCTACACCTCATCGGCCTATATCCGAGGCATCGGAGCCAAGGAGGGATGTTCTGCCATTGGAATGTATGTCGATGGTATTCCCCTCGTCACGAAAAGCATGTACAATCAGCACGCCTACGAATTGGAGCGTGTGGATGTGTTGCGTGGAGCACAGGGCACTCTCTATGGCATCAATTCAGAAGGAGGCTTGGTACGCATGTATTCGCGCAATCCTATGAACTATCAGGGCACCGACATCCGTGTGGGAGGTGGCATGTATGGCCATCGTGATGCTGAGGCTGCCCACTATCACCGTTTCAACGACCGGTTGGCATTGTCCATAGCTTCATTCTACGATGGACAAAACGGCTTTTGGAAGAATCAGACCACAGGTCAGCAAGCCGACCTCAGCAATGAGGCTGGTGGTAGGATGAGACTCGTCGCGCAACTTACGGATTCTCTTACCCTTGACTACACTGCCGATTATCAGTGGGTCAGTCAGGATGGTTTTCCTTATGGTCAACTTGATATACCTTCGGGTCATGTTGCTTTGCCCACATCCAACTACGCAAGTGACTATCTTCGTCACCTTTTCACCACAGGACTCTCGCTTCAGTGGCGAACGCAAAAGTTTACCCTCACCAGCACCACCAGTTTCCAGTATCTGCGTGACCACATGCACATGGATGTCGACTACACTCAGGCTGACCTCATGCGCATGAACCAGCACCAGCATCAGCGTGCCGCCACAGAAGAACTGACGATGAAAGGAGAAAGGAAACGTTGGCATTGGGCATCTGGTGTTTTCTTCTCGGCGTTGTGGCAACGGGTAAATGCTCCCATATTCTTCCGTCCTGCTATGAACGACTACTTGTCCCAGACTATTCAAGACTATGCCTACAACGGCATGTTCAACGCCATGTCGGGCAGAAGAATGGTGGAATTGATGGCGCAAGGTATGTCGCGAGAAGATGCACTCCGCCAAGCCGATGCAGAAACCGCTGCCGACATTGAGGCTCGTGGTGGGTGCCACATTCGCATGGACATCGACCAACCCATCTTCGGCCGATTTTCCACCCCGCAGCAGAACCTTGGACTCTTCCACGAGAGCAATGTCAAGATTACTGACCGTCTGATCGCCACGCTGGGACTGCGCTACGATATGAGTCATGTGGCCATCGACTACCACACAGGCGCACAGGCCCACATTGTGGAGAGTGTATTGGGTGTCAATGTTGATGCCTTGCTGACCGATATTCTCAAGCACCACGAGGACCGATGCTTCAATCAGCTACTGCCCAAGGCTGCGCTGACATACGCTCTCCCCACAAGGCAGGATTGCGATGGGTCCTTCTATCTCTCCTTCTCCAAAGGCTATCGTGCAGGCGGCTACAACATCCAATCATTTGGCGACATCCTGCAGCCTGAACTGCGTCGCTATGCCCAGCAAGTCTGGGGTGACCTCAATGTTGAACATGATGCCCAGGGCTATGCACAAATTCGTGATGCCATCAGTTACAAACCCGAAACCTCGTGGAACTACGAACTGGGCACTCACCTCAACCTCTTCCGCCATCGTGTGCAACTCGATGCTTCCCTTTTCTACATGGAAGTCCACAACCAACAGGTGTCTCGTTTTGCCAACAACTATGGTTATGGTCGCCTGACAGTGAATGCAGCAAAAAGCCGTAGTTGTGGACTGGAGGTTTCCATTAAAGGACATGCATTTGACAATCGCGTCCGCTACACCGTTACCTACGGCTACACGCACGCAGCCTTCCATCGTTATGACGACACCATCGATGGTAAGCATGTTTCGTACAAGGACAATCTTGTGCCCTTTATTCCTGCCCATACGCTGTCGGGATGTATCGACTACCGCATTCCCTTCTCCTCGGCTGCCTTTCGTGCACTCACCATTGGTGCACAAATGAACGGACTGGGCAAGACCTATTGGGATGAGGCTAACACCTATTCCCAATCCTTCTATGCCACCCTTGGAGCTCATCTTCTTCTGGATTTTGCTCATGATGTATCGCTCAATCTTTGGGGGCGCAATCTCACCAACACGCACTACAGCACCTTTGCCTTCGACAGCAGTACCACAGGCACTCAACTCTACTTTGCCCAGCGTGGTGCACCCCTTCAAGTTGGTGGCACACTCTGTGTGCGATTCTGAGAATCCCTTAGATTCACTACTTTGAATTTATCGAAGATAGGCCGCACCTCGGAAATGTTTGCACTATTTTGACTTCGTCGAAGATAGGCCGCACCTCGGCCTAAACAAAAATGAAGAAACACAGCTGCGCTGTTGTTTATATAACCTATGCCATCACGCAAAAAGATGATACAAGCATCTCTTTTACGCGT
>JAEEGL014354676.1_pt1 | contig 15171 bp, 10 predicted proteins | sample 9134231 | NCBI WGS metagenome assembly JAEEGL01 (sample SAMN16246548, study PRJNA631951) | gut metagenome | biome: gut microbiome; feature: rumen; material: fiber-attached | host: Bos | place: Iran: Karaj | collected 2018-10 | reverse complement strand
GGTAGCGCTTTGAGCTGTCATTTTCATCATAACCTTCCGGCAGATAAATGTTTGCGTGCTTTTCATTATCAGACTTGTCGCCATAATATTTCTTAGACATATAGCTGATGTTTACAATCTTTCCGCCGCCTTCTTTAACTGGCTGTCTGTATGCCGGCGGAATAAAATCATTAACCTTAACAGCACTTGTTTCCTGTTTAATTGCTTCCTGAATTGCCTCTTGAGTTGCTTCTTCCACTTTCTTTTCCTTTCCACATGAAATTAACATAACTGAAATTATAAGTGCTGCAGGTAGTACAGCTATCTTTTTTTTCATTGTGACCTCCTAAGTCTAGTTAAACGTTTTACTCGCTTTTCTCTAAAAAATCAATCAGAGAATCCACCTAGTATGGAACGTCCTCCAGGGCAGTTAGGACCCGCGGGGCAATCATCCCATTTGATACTCACACGTTTTTTTACTATAATATTGCACTATGAGTAACGAAAACAACGAAAAGAGAGATCCATTGCTCTGTCACTGGGCAGATCAGATGGCTAACCAGATTATCCGCGAAAAGGGAGATTTGGATTCTTACACCTGTGCATCAGGAATTACACCTTCGGGAACTGTTCACCTTGGAAACTTCCGCGAAATTATTACAGTTGATTTGGTTGTTCGCGCTTTGCGTGACCGCGGCAAGAAAGTACGCTTCATTTATTCTTGGGATGATTACGACGTATTCCGCAAAGTTCCTGCAAATATGCCAGACCCAGAAATCCTGGAAAAATACCTGCGCTATCCAATTACTGAAGTACCAGATACAACAAAACGCAACGAAAACTATGCACGCCACCACGAAGTTGATATCGAAACTCAGCTTCCTCGTGTTGGTATTGAACCTGAATTCTTGTATCAGGCAAGCCGCTACCGTGCAAACCGCTACGCTGAAGGCATGAAAATCGCAATGCAGAAGCGTGATGTCATCAAGGCCTGCCTCAACGAATACCGCGATGACGAGCACAAAATGAAGGACAGCGATGTTTACTGGCCAGTAGCCGCTTTCTGCTGCAAATGTAACAAAGACGAGACAGAAATCCTCGAATACGACGGCGAATACGGAATCACTTACAAGTGTAATGCTTGTGGTCATGTCGAAAAGGGCGACTTGCGCACATCAAAAGAATTCAAGCTTGGCTGGCGTGTTGACTGGCCAATGAGATGGAACGAAGAAAAAGTCTGCTTCGAGCCAGGCGGAAAAGACCACATCTCTCCGGGCGGAAGCTACGACACTGCAAAACTTGTTTCAAAACGCCTTTACGGCTGGGACGCTCCTGTCACAATGAAGTACGACTTCGTAAAGCTCAAGGGCGTTCCAGGAAAAATGTCTTCTTCAAAAGGAAAGGTAATTTCCCTCGTTGACGCACTCGAAGTTTACCAGCCGGAAGTTTTGCGCTACATCTTCGCTTCAAACAAGGTTGACCACGAGTTCTCAATCAGCTTCGACCTCGACGTAATCACGATTTACGAGGCTTACGACCGCACAGAGCGATTGGTCTGGGGCGTCGAGCAGCCAAAGGAAAAGGACGAGGCAAAGAAAGAGCAGCTTCTTCTCCGCGAAAAACGACTTTACGAATTGAGCCAGATTGAAGGAATGCCAAAAGTAATGCCTTATCAGGTTCCCTTCCGCCTGCTCACAACTCTCTTGCAGACATATTCTGGCGATGTAGACGCCGTTATCAAGTCTTTGGGCGATGTTAAGCCTGAACAGGAAGAAACACTCCGCAAACGCTGTGCCTGCGCCTGGTACTGGATCAACGAATCTGCCCCTGACTGCGCTCCTGACATGTGCTTCTCTCTCCGCACAGACGGAACAAAAGCAAGCGACATCACAGGCGACATCCTTACAGCAGTTAAACGCGTTCGTGACGAAGTCGTTCCAAAGGTCGGCTCATATGCAACTGACAAAGACTGCCAGCAGGCAATGTACGACATCGCGACAGAGCTTGGTCTTGAGGCAAAGGCATTGTTCACGGCACTCTACCACGCGCTCATCAACAAGGATCAGGGACCGCGTCTTGCAAGCTTCATGAAAATCATCGGAAAAGACCGACTCGCTGAGATTTTGTCAGTTTACTAAAACAAACCGACGCACCAGGGATTGTAGCCGCGCCGCAGGCGTTCTGAAGTGACTGAAAGGAACGGAAGAATAAAGCGAAAGCGGAACGGCGAAAAGCCCGGCCCGACCGAAAGGTCGGGGGTGCCCACTTCTTTCAATTTTTACACCATATCTAGTGTACTTTTACATAGAATCAAAAATAAAAACACTATTTTTCAAAATTCTATTGTCTAAGTCTAACTTTTTCGCTATATTATTGTCATCAAAACGATAGGTTGGTTCACCAACTATGATTGCTTGGAAAATACAAGCCCCTTAAGTCGATTTTGGTCACATCTTTTCACTTCTCTTTCCTTTTGGAACTTGTGTGTCTCGGTGTCTCCATGCGCTTTTCGGCTGTATCTTTGCCAAGTGATTTCAAATAACTTTTTAGGAGATCTTTTATGGCAGAACAGGAAGCTTGGAAAGGATTCTACGGACGCCTTTGGAAAGAAGAAATCAATGTCCGCGACTTCATCCAGGAAAACTACACAATGTACGATGGAGACCAGTCATTCTTGGCAGGTCCAACAGACGCTACAAACAAATTGTTCGCTGAGCTTCAGAAGCTTCAGAAAGCAGAACACGATAAGAAATCAATCGGTCTTGACGGAAAAGAGCGCTCAGGCGTTCTCGACATGGACACCGATATCGTTACAGGCCTCACATCACATGGAGCCGGCTACATCAACGAGTCTATGAAGGACTTGGAGCAGGTTGTAGGTCTTCAGACTGACAAACCTCTCAAAAGAGCTTTCATGCCTTACGGTGGAATCCGAATGGCAGAGCAGTCTTGCGAAATGTACGGATACAAGCCAAATCCAGAGCTTCACAAAATCTTCACTGAATATCACAAGACTCACAACCAGGCTGTATTTGATGTTTACACTCCTGAGATTCAGAAAGCACGCTCAGCTCACATTTTGACTGGTTTGCCTGACACTTATGGTCGTGGCCGAATCGTTGGTGACTACCGCCGTGTTGCTCTCTATGGTATCGACTACCTCATCGCTCAGAAGAAGGCTGACCTCGCTAACATCGGTGACGGAACAATGACAGACGATGTCATCCGCCTCCGCGAAGAAGTTGCAGAGCAGATTAAAGCCCTCAACGGCATGAAAGAAATGGCTAAAATCTACGGATTCGACATTTCTAAACCAGCTACAAACGCAAAAGAAGCTGTTCAGTGGCTCTATTTCGGCTACCTCGCAGCTATTAAAACACAGAACGGTGCGGCTATGTCTATCGGCCGTGTCTCAACATTCCTCGACATCTACATCGAGCGAGACCTCAAGGCAGGAATCATCACTGAGTCACAGGCTCAGGAGCTCATCGACCATCTCGTTATGAAGGCTCGCATGGTTCGCTTCGCTCGAATCGAGTCTTACAACCAGCTCTTCTCTGGAGACCCAATCTGGGCTACTCTCGAAGTTGGTGGTCTTGGCCAGGACGGCCGCTCAATGGTAACAAAGAACGACTTCCGCTTCCTCCACACATTGGAGAACATGGGTCCTTCACCAGAGCCAAACATGACAGTTCTCTACTCAAAGAGATTGCCAGAAGCTTTCCGCAAATACGCTGCAAAGATTTCTATCGACACATCTTCAATCCAGTACGAGAACGACGATGTTATGCGCCCAATCTGGGGTGACGACTACTCAATCTGCTGTTGTGTTTCTGCAACTCAGACTGGTAAAGAAATGCAGTTCTTCGGTGCTCGCGCTAACTTGGCTAAAGCCCTCCTCTACGCTATCAACGGCGGTAAAGATGAAGAAGCTGGCTTGACACCAGGCGTTCAGGTTGGTCCAGAGTTGGCACCAATCACTTCAGAGTACCTCGACTACGACGAAGTTATCGCAAAATACGATGCTATGCTTGAATGGCTTGCTGACCTCTATGTCAACGCCCTCAACGCCATCCACTACATGCACGACAAATACTACTACGAGGCAGCTGAGCTCGCTCTCGAAGATACAGATGTTAAACGAACATTTGCAACTGGTATCGCAGGCTTCTCACATGTAGTTGACTCACTTTCTGCAATCAAATATGCAAAAGTACGCGTTCTCCGCCGTGACTTCGACATCCATGACCGCAAGACAAAAGCTGTCATCGGAACTGCTAAAAACATGGCTTACGACTTCGAGATCAACGGTGACTTCCCACGTTACGGACAGGATGACGACCGCGCAGACGATATCGCAGTATGGCTCTTGAAGACCTTCATCGGCAAAATCAAGAAGCATCACACATACCGCAACGCTGAGCCGACAACATCTATCCTTACAATCACTTCAAACGTTGTTTACGGTAAGGCAACAGGTGCTCTTCCAAACGGACGCAAAGCACACGAGCCATTCTCACCGGGAGCCAACCCAGCTTACGGTGCAGAGACAAAAGGTCTCATCAAATCGCTCAAATCAGTTGCTAAGCTTCCATACCACTACGCTCTCGACGGTATTTCGAACACACAGACAATCAACCCGTCTGCTCTGGGACACGACGAGAACGAGCGAATCGACAACCTCGTAAACGTCCTCGACGGATACTTCTCACGCGGTTCACACCACTTGAACGTAAACGTCTTCGGCGTAGAGAAGCTCAAGGACTGCCAGGCTCACCCAGAGAAACCAGAATACGCAAACTTCACAGTACGCGTTTCTGGTTATGCAGTTCGCTTCATCAACCTTACAAAAGAGCAGCAGGACGATGTCATCGCACGAACCTGCCATGCTTCGTTGTAATAAATATTCTGACTTATAAACGATTTGTCGGATAAATAAAAAAAAACGGCTTCCCGTTGGGAACCTGCCAAAAAACTCGCGGTGAACAAGTTCAAGCGAGTTTTTGTCAGAACCCCAACTCCAGCCGTTTTTTTTTGCTTTTGCGGGCTTCTTGTAAGTCTTTTTTTTATAACGAAGCTTGCTCGGTTTTTATAAAGAGGGGAGTCCCCTTTTTTGCATTAGTGGATTTTTATAACGCTGTGTGATTTTTTACTGCTTGAAATTGTTTGTTAAAGCTGCAAGCATCAATTCATCACCGCGAACTTTTTCGTCACTTGTAAGTGCTTTCGCAGTTTTTATTAGAAGCCAGAAATGAGCCTGCCTTAATGTATACTTCGAGCAAGGAATGCCGACATCCGGATAACCGCAGGCAGATACAACAATCGCTACTACCTGACCGATTGCCAAACGGTTGTATTTGGGAAGACCGACAAAATCCTGAAGGATAATTCCCCTGGTTTTCGTTGAATTCAGATTGTCGATAAAGCTTCCGTAAGTACTTTCAGCCATTGTTGAATAGTCAGGGAGTCCCCATGCGGCTTTTACATATCCGTTTACAGCATTATAGATCCAGACATCATCTTCTACGCCATAAGTGGCAGCTTTTGAAATCATATCCTTAAATTCTTTCTTTTTGTTATTAATATAGTTTTTGTTGTCATCACTAGAGTCAGAGCCCCAATTATTCTGACCGGAAATCTTTGTTTTCTCATTTTCTCCGCCACCGACAATTTCAAGCGTGCCGTCGGTCCAGCTTGTGCATCGGGCAGCCTTTCCGATTTTATCATTACTATAGACAAGATTTTCTGGAACTTGCTGCTCAACAATCAGAATTTTTCCCCGCAAGTCCCCCATGGTCATGCCCTTCTTGAATTTTGCAAGTTTGACACTACTGTAGTCCGAATCAGAAAATACTTCTGTAATATCATCACTTACGCCTTTCCAAGTAGCTTCTTCATTAAGAGACCCTGTAGCGAAGTTCAGACCTACAATGTTTCCTAATTTTGCGACGAAAGACCAGCCGCCCATAGCTTTATATATGTCATTGTTTTCTGTTGCAACGATGATTACGGCACCTTCCGTAGGATTGATTTTTACCATATAGGCTATGCTTTTAAGAGCCTCCGCAAATCCTACATAACAGGGAATGCATGAATGATAGAGGTGAATGGGATCTTTTAATGACAGGAGATTATCGTATTCTGCACGAACACGAAGGTCAAAAACACGGCAGCCTGAATCAAACTGTCCGCGGAAATCCTTTTTCTGAGTCTGGCCAAAAGTTGCGATGATGTCAGCGCAGTTGAAAGTGGCCGAGTCATGGGAAGCAGGAAGAACCATCTGGCTTAAAAGCCTGTCATCCGGGATTTTTTTCATCCAGTTATAAGTATAAACTGGTTCATTATTGTCCGCAGCCCGGGCAGCCTCAGTTTCCAAAGTCACAATTTCTTCAGTTATTGTATAGCTTGCGTCATCAGGATTAAAAGACCAGTCTTCCTTCTCGGAAAAGACTTCGGATTCCTTCTCAATCTCACTTTTAATGGCTTGAAGTTTTTCATCATATTCTTCTACATCAAGCTCTGATACATTCACAGGAGCATCTGTTTTTTGCAAAAATATACAGCCCCCAATATCTTCCTCACTCTCATCATCACCGCTAAAATAATAAAGAGGAAGCGTATTGTCGCTCAAATCACCCAAAAAATAGAGGCCGATGATATAGTCATTTTCTTTAGAAATTTCCTTCAGTTCATTGACAACTTCCTGAGTTTTCTCATCATCAACCTCAGCAGATGTATCGAGTTTCATCATAAGGCTGTCACCAATATCATCCATCGTAAAATTAACGGGAATTTTTACATCAGCAAAAGGCTTATTTTCGTCGCCAGTGTATACGATGGTACGATAAAAAGATTTTTGCGAGGAATCATTTATTCCGGCAATCTGATACTCAGTGATGTAAAATTCATTGTCCTCTTCATCCAAGTTCTGAATCCATGTTCCAACAAGCTCACTTTTCAGTACCTCAAGAGATTTTTTTGCCCCTGGCCCAGACTTTGTAGAATTATCCTCGTCATCAGCAGACGAACAAGCCGTAATTCCAAAAAAAATTGCTGAACAAAGCAGCAAGGTTCCGATAATACGTTTCATTTTTTTAAAAACTCCTTCATAAAAAACATTATATATATTTATACGAAGCAACTTTTCAAAGGGCTAAAAAAAGAAAGCCAAAGGAAACAAAAATTGAAAAAATAATCGCCGAGGAAGCACAAAAAGCCGTAATTGCCGCAAAAGTCCGCATTTCTCAAATCAAGAACGGGTAAACTTACTGTATAAATCCCGGTTTTATGATATAATCTGTCTCGTAATTTTCATCTTTCCGTTTTCAACTTTCAATTTAACAAGAGGTACACACTATGGCATTACAAGGATATATTCATCAGTTAGAGTCTTTCGGATGTGCGGACGGACCTGGAAGCCGCTTCATCATTTTCTTTTCGGGCTGTCCTTTCCGCTGCCTTTACTGCCACAATCCTGACACCTGGGAAATGACAAAAGGAAAGCTCTACACGGCGGATGAGCTTCTGGCCGAGGCTGAGGACTGCCGGGATTTCTGGGGCAAAAAGGGCGGAATCACTGTCTCTGGCGGAGAGCCCCTTAGTCAGATTGATTTTCTTATCGAGCTTTTCACCAAGGCAAAGGAAAGAAATATTAACACCTGCATCGACACGGCGGGCGGTCCTTTCAAAAAAGAGGGCGAATGGTTCGAGAAATTCAAGAAGTTAATGGAAGTAACTGACATTCTGCTCGTTGACATCAAGCACATCGACGAGGAAGAGCACAAAAAGCTTGTAGGTCAGACTGGGAAAAACGTTCGCGAAATGTTCGCCTATCTCGATGAAATCAAAAAGCCAATCTGGATTCGTCATGTTCTGGTTCCTGGAATCACGGACAACGACGAATACCTTACAAAGACCCGCGATTTCATCCGCACGCTGAGCAATGTTGAGCGGGTCGAAATCCTGCCTTATCACGGCCTTGCAATCACCAAGTACAAAGATTTGGGCATCCCCTACCCCCTTGAAAAAACCGAAAGCCCATCTCAGGAGCGGGTGGAGAATGCACGAAAGATTCTTGAATGTGACAAATACACCGCTTGGAAAAACTAACTCGGCTGCATGGAGGCAGCCGCAAAAAAATCGGGAAATTATAAGATTTTTTTGACAAAAATAAAAAAACAGAAGAATTTATTTGAGAAATCTCGCATCTAATGTTAAAATAAACTGATATGAGGTTAAATACAACATCACAAACAAGACGAATAATTCAATTGATTCTCTGTTGCATCGGCAGCTTGATATGTCTCATAGGTATTACTAAGCTGGGCTTGTCCCGCCAGCAAATTTTTCAAATCGCAGACTTTTCACTGCCCAAGGTCAGCCTTCAGGGGCTTTTGTCCTCAATCAATATGTTCTGCTGTATTCTCATGGTTTTTATCCATTACAGCCACGGAAGCAAGGCGGCGACCTTCATAATTTTCTTCTCGATTATTTCAAGTACCAGTGCTATTTTAAGAAGTCACTCCCTAAGCGCTCTTCCAGGCGTAATTGCTCCGATTGTCTCTCTTACATCAATTCTGGTCATATATCATTTCTACAAGAAAAGCACCATCAACTCTTATACAGATTTAATCACTGGACTCAAAAACCGAAGGAAATTTCTGGAAGAACTGCAAGACCGAATCTGTTCCCAGAAGGAATTCCAGATTGCCTGTCTCGAAATAGAAGACTTCAAGCAGCTAAACGATATTTACGGAATCCAAGTCGGTGATTACATACTCAAAGAATGTGCAAAAGAACTCAAAAAAAGCCTTGGCCAAAAAAACAGCCTTTTCAAGATAACTGGGGCTATTTTCACCATAATTTTTGACAGCGAATGTGATGCAGAGGAACTTCTCTTCGAGGCAATAAAACCTAAGAATTTCCCGCTTCCGCTTGAAAACGACAAAAAATCAGATAATCCCCGCACAACCGTCATCAGCTTTGCGGCTGGAATTGCAAAATATCCCGAACATGGCACTGATGACAAGCAGCTTTTCAAAAAGGCTGACATTGCCCTTGCCTACGCAAAGAAATCTTCTGTCAGCAAGCTTTGCACCTATACCGAAGAGCTGGAGCTTGCAGAAATAAAACAAAAAGAAGCGGAGGCTCTTATCCGTGAAAGCCTTGAAAATGACTACTTTTATCTGGTCTATCAGCCACAGTTCACCATTGCTGACAAAAAGTTGCGTGGCTTTGAAACCCTGATTCGCTGCAAAAAACCAGACGGCTCAATCGTAAGCCCTGCCCTTTTCATTCCGGCAGCAGAAAAATCAAACCTGATTCTAAAAATCGACGACTATGTTCTCAAACGCGCCATGAAGGAATTCAAGCCTGTACTGGAAAACAAGGGTGAAAACTACATCATTTCAATAAATGTCTCGGCCAAAAACATTGGCATGGAAGACTTTTCAAGTCGGGTCAAGGCCATAATCGCAGAAACAAATTTTCCGCCCAAATGTCTCGAAATTGAAATCACCGAGTATTCCCTTGCTGAGTCCCTGGCAACGACAATCAAGAATATCAACGATTTGAGGACCATTGGCGTCAAAATCGCCCTCGATGACTTCGGAACCGGCTACACTTCAATAGCCCAGCTTATGAACCTTCCGATAAACCTGCTAAAAATCGACAAGAGTCTCATTGACAATATCGAAAGCAACTCAAACATCCGCGATTTGGTTGATTCCGTCATTTACATGGGCCACATAATGAACTGCGAGGTTATATCAGAAGGCGTAGAAAACGAGCAGCAGATTGGTGTTTTAAAAGCCCACAAGTGCGACTTCGTTCAGGGCTTTGTCTGGGGCAAGCCGGTCTCATTTAATGACGCAGTAAACTTCATTAATTAGGCTATTTTTTCCATTCATCGGCAAGTTTTTTTGCTTCCTCGTAGGGATTTTCGGCTCCTGCAACAGCGGAAACCACAAAGAAACCGCCGACTCCAGTGGCCTTTAGAGGGGCGATGTCATTCAATTTTACGCCGCCACCAACGACAACCGGAATAGGGCTTTTCGCTCCAAGCTCTGCCAGTTCTTCAAAAGTCTTTGTTATCACCTTTCCGTTTTCGTCCATGCCACAGTCAGGTTTTGTTGCCGTCTCATGGACTGGGCCGGCTCCAAAATAGTCAATCAGGCTTACATCAGCCTTCTGAACATATTCAATCAAGTCTTTTGTAGGGGCAGAAAGGCCGATGATGGCATCTTTTCCAAGGAATTTTCTGCATATTGAAACCGGAATGTCGCTCTGGCCCACATGAAGTCCGTCAACCTTAATTCCCATTTCACGGGCGGCAAGCACGATGTCAAGTCGGTCATCCACAAGCAGGGCAACACTGTCCGACTTTCCCAATTTTGCGATTTCCTGAGCAGACTGACGACAATCCTCAATCATTTCAAGGGCAGAGGCCGTTTTTGAGCGGATTTGAATGCAGGTAAAGCCGGCTCTGACTGCATCAGAAACAATTTGTGCGACAGGTCGGCCGTTGGTGTTTTCTCGACCAAGAACAAGGTATGCACTTATATCAACTTTCATTTTGATTTCCTTCTACTTTAAATGCTCTTCAAGTCTTTCTAATTTTCCGCTCATGGTGTCTTTGTAGCCCGGGCGGATATCCATTTTAAGCACGACTTCAGTACGGATTCCCTTTTCAGCAAGGACAAAAGTTGCTTTTTTGACGACTTCCATTACCTCGTCATATTCACCTTCAATTTCAGTGAACATTGAAGAAGTTTTGTTGGGGAGACCAGACTCTCTGATTACTTTTACGACCTCGGCAACATCTGCCGAAAGCTCGTCTCCAGTTCCGACAGGTGCAATAGCAAGGGCAATCAATGTATTCATTTTTTACTCCTATTTGACAGTGAATTGACTGTTGGCAACATCTTCTGATGAGGCAAGATAAAGCTCGTCAAGGAAGGCAACCTGGAATGAAGCCGGTGCCTTTACCTTAGATTCGGCCCGCTTTCCTGCAAGATTGTAAATTTGTGTGGCAGTGAGGGCTGCGATAAATGGAGAAGCAACAGAGGCATAGACAGCACAGACACCGCCCAAGGAACATCCCGAGCCTGTGATTTTTTCCATGAAGTGAGAGCCACCTTTGCTGTAGACGACATTTTTTCCGTCAGTAACAAGGTCTTCGATTCCGCTTACTGCAACAGCTCCTCCCAGACCACCTCGCTTTTCGTTAATGTAAGATGCCAGGGCTTTTGCGGCATTTTCGGCATCACTCACGCTGTCAACGGTGTCAACGCCCTTGGGACCTGAAGACTCTGAACCGACATCAAGATTCCAGAGTTTTGCCAGAGCAATTACTTCTGAGGCATTTCCACGGACAATTGACGGCGGAAATGCCTTAAAGCCTGAGAGAAGCTTTGTGCGAAGGGAACCGATTCCAATTCCGACTGGATCCAAAACCCAGTTTTTTTTGAGCTCAAAAAGGCGTTTTGCAGTACGGGGCAATGTCTCTTCGTAAACAGGGAACATGGTACCTGCATTGATGTAAATAGCGCCCCCAATTTCAGAGACAAATTCGCCCTCATCCGGGAGGTAGACCATGGCTGCTGAGCCCCCAACTGCAATCTGGGCATTTGCCACAACATTAATGGTAACGGTGTTTGTGATTGATGGTGCAAGCGGTTTTTGTGCCCTTACAGCTTCGACAGCGGCCTTGATTTGTGATTTGATTTCGTTTTCGGTCATTTTTAACTCCATTTTTTTTGGGAGGAAGTTGACCGCATCGTCTGAAAAAGAAAAACTCTCCGATGGGAGAGCCTGCAATTTTAAATGGTACAGCGCTTCCTTCGTCGGTATTAACCGGACAGGTTCAAAGGGTTTTGCGTCGTTACGCTATCTCAACTCGTTAGGAAAATCCGTCGAGTTCCCCTGCAATGAAGATATAATAGGCTAAAAAGTGATTTTAGACAAGTTCCAAATGAAGAAAAAAGTTTTTCCTCTTGCATAATTTTTTTAAAATCATTATTTTTTGAAACACATATAATTCACCGGGGGCACCACGGGAACTAAAGGAGGCGTCACATTATGAGTGTGATGAAAACTGCTTTAACAATCGCAGGAAGTGATTCTTGCGGAGGCGCCGGAATCCAGGCGGACATCAAGACGATGACGATGAACGGAGTTTACGCAATGAGCGCCGTCACCGCTTTGACCGCACAGAACACAACCGGCGTTACGGGAATTCAGGAAGTTTCAGCAGAATTCCTAAAAAAACAAATAGAAGCCGTTGTCACGGATATTTTTCCGGATGCGGTAAAGACAGGAATGGTCGCATCTACCGAGCTTATCAAAACGATAGCGGCCTGCATCAAACAATTTTCCCTCAAAAACATTGTCGTTGACCCTGTAATGGTCGCAACAAGCGGGGCGAAACTTATCAGTGAAGAGGCAATCGAAAGCCTAAAAAAGGAACTCTTGCCACTGGCCACGGTCATTACGCCCAACATCCCGGAGGCTGAGGTTCTGCTTGAAAACTCTGGCCTCTCAGAACTGGACTCAAAAAGCCTTAAAATCACCAGCGACTTTGAGATGGAGGAAGCTGCCCGCAAAATTCACGAAAAATTCGGCTGTTCGGTTCTCATCAAGGGTGGCCACAATGTAAACGATGCCAGCGATTTTCTCTACGGAAAAAAAGAAAATGGGCAAATTGTCGCAAAATGGTTCAGGGGCAGGAGAATAGCGAATCCAAACACCCACGGAACCGGCTGCACCCTTTCAAGCGCAATCGCATCAAACCTTGCAAAAGGCGACAGCCTTGAAGATGCCGTTTCCAAGGCCAAAGAATACATTTCTGGCGCACTCGAAGCCATGCTGGATTTAGGCAAAGGCTCAGGCCCGATGATGCACAATTTTAAATTGAAAATTGAAAACTGAAAACTGAAAACTGAAAGTTGAAAATTAAAAAAGGAAATAATAATGAATAAACAGACATCTGTATTTAATAATGCTTTGATTTGGTTCGGAGCTGGTGTTTCCATCGCCGAAATCATTACTGGAACTTATTTTGCGCCACTCGGATTCGCGAAAGGAACGCTTGCGATTCTTCTTGGTCACATCATCGGGTGTGCGCTTCTTTTCTTTGCGGGCTACATCGGTGGAATCGCTCGAAAATCTGCCATGGAGACGACAAAGTATAGCTTTGGCTCTTGGGGAAGCAAATTCTTCGCTCTTTTGAATGTACTTCAGCTCGTAGGCTGGACAGGCATTATGATTTATGACGGCTCACTTGCCGTAAACGAAATTTTTTCTTTCGGAAAATGGATTTGGGCACTCGTCATCGGTGCCTTGATTATCCTCTGGATTGTAATCGGAATCACGAACCTCGGAAAACTCAATGTTGTTACGATGAGCCTTTTGTTCATTCTTACTCTTGTACTCTGTAAAATCATCTTTTTTGGAAACGGCGCGGTAAATCCAGTCCTTGAAGAAGCAATGAGTTTTGGTGCGGCTGTCGAACTTGCCGTTGCAATGCCACTTTCATGGCTTCCTCTCATCTCGGACTACACAAAAGAATCTGAAACGCCTTTCAAGGCAACATTCGTAAGCTCATTGATTTACGGAATCGTCTCATGCTGGATGTACATCATTGGAATGGGTGCGGCAATCATCACTGGTGAGGGCGACATCGCTCAGATTGCGGTAAAATCTGGTCTTGGTGTAGTTGGTCTTATCATCATCGTTCTTTCAACCGTTACGACAACATTCCTCGATGCATTCAGCGCAGGAATTTCGGCAAAAACTGTCTTTGAAAAGCTCGACGGAAAAATCACGGCGATAATCGTAGCCGTTTTGGGAACTGTCGGCGCAATTCTCTTCAACATGGATAACATCACGGACTTTCTGTACTACATCGGCTCGGTCTTCGCTCCGATGATTGCCATCTTGATTGCGGATTTCTTTGTCGTAAAAAAGGATTCTTCAGAAAAGAAAATCGACATCGCAAAAATCTGTATCTGGTTTGCTGGCTTTGTCGCTTACAGACTTTTAATGCGTGTCGATTTCGTTTTGGGCTGCACTGTCCTCGACATGGCGATTACATTCGTGCTCACCCTCGCTTACGGAAAAATCAACCGTAAGAACTAAGCTACATAATTCGCAAGAATTTCTGAAAGCATTGGAATCAGCTGCTTTTTGCGGCTGACTACATCTTTCAGGAAATAAATCCGCTCGTCCTGCTTAGGGAAGTTCACAATCTGAAGGAATTTTTCTTCGCTTGCGACGAGCATTACCGAACTCAAAGTTGAGATGTCCGTCACCAGAAGCGTTGAGAACAAGGCTCCGTGGCTTCGGCGGGCAATTTCCAGATCATCAAGGAATTCGTCCTTTCGCTCCATGATTTCGCCGGTTCCGTCAACTTCAATCTGGCTTACCGTGTAAAGGATTCCGTTCTCGTTGTATTCCTTCATATCCTGATTGATGACTTCGTAAGAAGTTCGTCCGCTGATTCGGCTTCCCGCCTTTATGATTTCCTCGCCAAGTTCCTCGATATTGAGTGAAGTGATTTTTGAAAGGTAGCCCGCAATCTCGACATCGGTCGGTGTGGTTGTGGCGCTCTTCAAAATCAAGGTGTCGCTCAAGATTCCGCACAGAAGAAGTTTTGCAACATCAAGGGGAATCTCGATTTTTTCGTCGATGAAAAGCTTAGTGATGATTGTTGATGTCGAGCCAAGAGGCATGTTGATGAAAGAAATCGGTGTTTTTGTGCTTACCGCTCCGATTCTATGGTGGTCAACGATGTCTGAAATCTGGTAATTCTCGATTCCGTCAACGGTCTGTGTCTTTTCGTTGTGGTCAACCAAAGCAATGCGGATTTTTGACTCATGGTGAACATCGATTTCCGAGAGCATGCCGACGATTTTTCCCTCGTCATCAACGACAGGCAGAATCTGGCTTGCGACTTCCTTAAGCATCGGCATGATTTTCTGGATTGAATCTTCGCGCTTGATTGGCTTGATTGTCTGGTCGCAGAGGACGCGAACCGGAGTTGAATAAAGAACAAGCATTGATGTCGAAGCCGTGTCGTACTTGCTTACGATGATGTTCGTTCCGCTGGCCTTCGCCTTTTCAAGGATTTCCTTGCCAGGAACACGGCCGGCGCTCAAAATCAATGCGCGAACCTTTCGCTCAAGGCAGAGATTC
>JAEEGL012140255.1_pt1 | contig 15171 bp, 14 predicted proteins | sample 9134231 | NCBI WGS metagenome assembly JAEEGL01 (sample SAMN16246548, study PRJNA631951) | gut metagenome | biome: gut microbiome; feature: rumen; material: fiber-attached | host: Bos | place: Iran: Karaj | collected 2018-10 | reverse complement strand
TGATTCTGCATTTTTGCTATGATATGTCGCAATGTAACTCGCTAAATTGTTTTTCTCTTTCCTTTCAACCTTTGTTACTACCCAGTCATCAATGAATTCCGAACCAGCTTTTTCATGCATGATCACTATAATTTTAGTATCAGGAGTAAGATGATCCACTGGAATTGTAATATCTTTCCCTGTATACGTTATTGTCGGATAATTAGTTTTCTCAGGCTTCCTATACAGTTCATTCATTGGAACACTGAGGAAAAGTGATTTCCCGTCAACGTATATGATATCTTCCATTGCTTTCTTTTCAGCATCTGTAATTTTGAGTTGATCAGCCAATGCATACAGAAGATCCAGGTTTAGTTTCAGCGGTTCATAAACAGGAGGAAGTTCTGTTGCTCTTTCTGCCTGCTTTTGTTTGTTATAATCTTCTATTTCTTTTTTCTTTTCTTTTGATGTCCCTTGTGGTATATCTTCAGGCTTCAAATCTGCAATATATTCACTGTTCAGTTTTTTCTGTTCTGTTTTCAGTTCGTTGGTGTTCTGTAATGCAATTGCATAAGCTTTCTGGAGATATGTATTATCCTTTGTCCTGCCACAGATATCAATATATGTCTGAGCTACAAAATACCTCAGCGCCCAATCATTTTTAATATCAGTATTTGCCAGAATCAGTTCCGCATACCGCTCTGCAACTTCAACATAAGTTTTGTCATCATAGATCTGGCTGGCTGCTCCGATTGCAATTGGAAGAACCTTCGCAAGTTCATAATCCTGACGATAGATACCGATATTCAGATCCTCATAACGTTGAATCGCTTTCAGACATTCTTCATATTCCTTGTTATCAAAATGCGCGGTTGCTCTTGCCAGCCAGTATTGACCGAAACCCTCATAATCCACTTCATATGTCTTATAGAAGTGTATCCGGGCAGCAGGACTCTCTTCGCCTTTACCTTTTTCATTCCATTCTACTAGTTTGTCCACTTTGTTCTCAGTTAATGTCAACTTATCCGGTAATGTATACCCTTTTACAACTTCAACCATGTACATAAAAGTCTGTTTCCTGAGAGAATGGATCGTATCGCTCTCTTCGTCATCAAGATCCCATGTCCCCTGTAGAAAAGTCTGTTCTGCAGAGCTCATTCCGGATGCGTAACTACTGACAGCATCAACCGCCATATAAACCACCGATGAAACCAGAGATGCAACACTAAACGAATTCATAGCGCTCAACAAACCAATGGGATTCGGTATGGCGTTCCGCATAGCCTGTGCCTGATTCTGCTCAAACAAATATTGCAAGCGTTCCCTTTTTGTCAGCAGTTTTTCAAATTGATGAAGATTGTCCAGCAGATCATCATAATGTGCTTCAGTATAATCATTCACTGTGCTGGGATTAATGTTATTAATCAATGAAGAATAAACTTGTTCAATGTATACACGGCTGTTTTTCTTGGCTAAGATTTCTTGCGTAATATATGCCAGATAATTCAGCATATTCAAAGAATTCTTCTGCTCATCCGAAAGCGCATTAACAATCCCGGTTTCTTCCGGCAAAACAATTTCCGTTGCTACATTCTCCTGGGCTGGTGCCAGAGAAACTTCCGGGATGGTTTTAACCACGGCTTCTGTCTGTTGCCCTGTTGCTTTTGTCTGATTATCATTGCCACAACCGGAAAGGGCAAACAGTATAACCACTAAAGCCAACACTAATGCTGTTACTCTTTTCCCGGAATGCCTAGTCATGATAAAACCTCCCTGTCTATTGCAGTGGTTAACCGTTCTGTTTATATTTCTTTTCAATACCATCCAAAGCATCCTGGCTTATAACACTGAATATGATGCTTAAGGATACCGGCATTGCGCCTTTCTGTTCCTTGTATATATGTATCTAATATTATACATATCGGACTGCTTCTCTACAATAAAAACACATGGCAAAATCAGATTCTGTTGTTCATTTTCTTTTGTCTTGATAAAAGTTGTAAATAACCATTTCTCTACAATGTATATTGGTTTTGAAACATTCTGTGGATAATATAAAAAGATCGTTCCCGCTTATCGAGAGCTGCCTATTTGCAAGCGAGCAGAAACGATCTTGAACAGACACAGACCTTACCGGATTTCAATATGAAACCCTAATAACCTGAAAGGTTAATTGTCCGATCATGCATCTGGTAAAGGGAATATACAGGATAGTTGTTATAAACGCAATAGACAAATTGGTATGGTTAGTCTTTTTGCCCTATGTGTTTTTTGCTTCTGCATCAGAAGGCAGCTTCTGTGGTCCTTCCCCGGGGTGCATTCCCTGCTCAGTCATCGTCCAAGATCCAGCTGAGTTCCTCCGCCTCATCCACCCAGTCCTGTTCTTCCTTTTCCAGGCCTGGGGTGGTTCCGCAATTCGGGCAGGAGGGGTATTTCTGGCTGAATACGGCACCGCAGCGGGAACACTCATATTCATCCGGATCAAAGAGATGGGAATGCTTAATCCAGTGCGGTTCAGTAATTCTTTTCATGCGGTTGCCTCCATTTACCGGATCTCCCGTGTCTCTTCCAGGATCTCCGCCTCACAGGTCTTTTCCACAAACAGGGAGATTTCTTCCATCAGGCTGTCCGCCATGGCGTTATGCGGAACGATGGCTGCGACGCCGATTACAATGATCCGGTGCGTATCCTGTTCATCGATCTCGGCGGCAGAAACATGGAATTTGTTCTGCAGCTGCGCTGTCAGGCTTTTCATGATCATCCGTTTTTCCTTCAGGCTATGTATCCATGGAGCATGCAGCCGGAAGGTCATGGCTGCGATGTTCATGGCAGTTTCCCTTTCTCCCGGAGAATCTCCTCCACGTATCCGATGCATTCCCGGATCATCGCATTGCAGTGCGGTGTTTTCTCCCCGCCGTTTTCGGCGTTGGCGCGGAGCAGGTCCCTGCAGTTGATCATCCCGCCATGGTTCTCCCGGATCTTCCGGAAAAGCTCTCCCGGGACACTCGGGTCATCCACACCGGCCAGGCCGATTGCCAGCAGGCTGCCGGTGACCGCGCCGCAAACGGACCCGACCTGCATGCCGCCGCGGAAATAGGTGGCGGCTTTCATGCAGGCCTCCTCGTCATATCCGGCATCCTGCGCAAAGACAGATACAACTGCCTGGCAGCAGTTCCAGGCGTGCCTTCCCTCCGGTGTTGTCTGACTGCGCCGTTCCATTGCCAGATCGATATATTTGCTCATGGTTTCATCACCTTTCCAGACCGGAACATGCCTTCCGGAAACAGCAGATTGTCATCAGCAGAAAACGAAAAGGTTCTTTTACTGTCCTGATTTTACCATAAGCAATATTTCTTCGGCTACCATTATTCTCTTTTATTTCTGTCCCTGCCCCGCTTTTGCCCCAAAGCAAAAGGTGCCCGCCTGGGCACCTTTTCGTTTCCCTTCCTGTCTTTCCCTTATTCCTCCGCGGAGAACTGCAGGCTGATTGCTCCCTGGAGATAATCCTTCAGGACTTCCTGCTGAATCCCTTCTTTCAGAAACAGGTCGATGCCAACCGTCAGATCTCCCAGGCTTTCCACAATGGTAAACCCGGCCACTTTGGGGAATCTGTCAACCTTCAGGGGAACGGAGACCGGGGTCAGCTCCACGATGGGATCGTCTGACGGAAAGAGGGAAAGGACAGAATAATCATAGACCTCGTCCAGGTCCCAGATGTATTCGCACAGGGTGTTCTGTTCAGGGGCACAGTTATATATCACTTGTCCCGCACCGATCTCTCTCATTTTCCTCAGAGTGACAAATCCATCCTCATCGGTCAGCAGTTCTTCCCTCACATTCGGGAGGATGATGCAGGAACGGTTTTCGGGGCAGGAAACCCGGAAGCCGGCTTTGACGGTATTGCCTTCGACAGTTATATATTCTGTGGTCACCGTGATGTTTTCATCCTGGTATACGGGTGCCTGGGTTTCAGGTTCGGATGCGCCGGTGTCTTCCGACAGGGCCAACGGGACTGTGCTGATCATGAGCATCAATGCCAGGCAGAATAACAGAATCTTTTTCATTTGTCCTATGTTCTCCTTTGTGTGTTGTCCGGAATCTCCCCTTATTCCTCTGCGGATAACTGCAGGCTGATGACTCCCTGGATATAGTCACTCAGTTCCTTTATCTCAATCCCTATTTGCAGAAATACATCGAAGTTAACCCTGATATTCCCCATGTTTTCAATAATGGTAAACCCGGCAGTCTTTGGGAAGCTGTCTGCCTTCAGGGGAACGGAAACCGTGGTCAGCGGTATGAGCGGATTCTCCGGATCCTCTGTCGGGAAGAGGGAATAAAGGGAACCGTCATAGTTTTCGTCCAGATTCCAGACGAATTCGCACAGGGTACTCTGTTCCGGGGCACAGTCATACATCATTTCTCCCGCGCCGGTTTCTTTCAGTTTCCTCATCGCATCAGGTGAATCTGCATCGGTCAGCAGTTCCTTACTGATATTCGGGAAGATGATGCAGGAACGGTTCCAGGGGCAGGAAACCCGGAAGCCGGCTTTGACGGTGTTGCCTTCAACAGTCATATATTCTGTGGTCACCGTAATGTTTTCATCCCGGTATACGGGTGCCTGTGCCTCCGGTTCGGATGCGCCGGTGTCTTCCGACAGGGCAAACGGGACTGTACTGAAAGTGAGCATCAGTGCCAGGCAGAATAACAGAATCCTTTTCATTCGTTCCATGTTCTCCTTTGCGTGTTCATCGGGAAAAGTATCCCCTCATTTATACAGACGCAGGATGAGGGGATAATTGTTTTGGGAAGAATGAAAAGAATCCTTTTTTGTGCAAAAAGGTGGGCTGCCTCACGGAGTGAAGCAGCCCTATGAAGAAATGCTGGCTGATAATTACTGATGCAGGTGCGGATTGGGACGGACGGGATTGTTGGTCTTGTTGGTTGTCATTGTGGTATCACCGCAGGCACCGCATCTCCATCTGAAGACATACACGCCGCCGCTGAATGAACGGCTCTGCAGAGCCCAGCCATGGCTTGCGCCCCTGGGATACTGCGTCTGACGAAGTCCGCATACAGTGCAGGTTCTTTCCTTGATTCCGCCGGACGGATGGCAGGCTGCCCGCCTGGTAACCCAGGTGCCGGAGTGATCAACAGTGGGGGTGGTCCTGTCACACAGGGCCTTGCCGCAGTCCTGGCATACCAGCCAGTCCCAGCCGGTCACCTGGCAGGTGGCCTGGCGCTTGTTTACCCATGCGGTATGGGAATGACTGCAGGAATTGGGGTCTACATATGCCAGGGCGGTTACGGCGATGGAGGCCAGCAGGACCGCGGCCAGCAGCAGGGCAAATATCTTCTTCATGGTATTTCTCCTTTAGTTTTTGTTTCTTTATATTTTGTCTGAATCATTCACGGATCAAAAGTACGGGGAGCAGAGTACCCAGCGACTGTTCTTCGTTTCGGTGATCCTGTGGGTGGTTTTGGTGCACTTAACGACTCTGGTTCTTTCTTCATGGTATTCCCGTTCACAGAAGCCATCCGGGCGGAAACGCTTTCCGGCCGACTTGGTTTCCCACTGAGTATAGGTCACAGAGAGCAAAGCTCCGTGGAGGCATTCGGGGCAGGACTGTTTGGCGGATACACAAACCGGGATTAACAGGGCAGCAACGAGAACCGCCAGGCACAGCAGAGCGATAATCTTCTTCATGGTACTTCTCCTTTTTTCTTATTCTTTTAATTCAGTATTTTTCTTTTTGGCTACCCGTTCCGATCTGAAGGCGCCTGTCCACCTGACCGACCGTTGATTTCTTCCTGGTGTGTTTGCCTTCCGTTCGGAAGCTTTGAAACGTTTCATCATAGGAGACGAAGCAAAAGCCATTTTCGGAAAAAGATTTTGCAGTTTTTTTGTATTCCGGTTGTTTTTTGGAATCACAAAACAGAGGAATGCCTTCTGCTGAAAGGGTTTCAGCCGATGGCATTCCTCTTGGGTTTTCTGCTTTTCAGGTAAAAACGGTTGTTTTTTCTCTCCTTCAGGCTGTCTGGAGCTTCTCCAGCATCCAGTTCTCGGAGTATTCCAGGTAGTCCCTGCAGAAGTCCTGGTAGTCAGTAAAGCCCAGCAGGTTCATCTTGTTGGGCAGCTGGGACAGGGCTTTGAGGAAGCCTTCCCGGTGCCAGGGCAGGACCTTGCAGATGATGAGCCGGTAGCCGTTGATGGGGTTTTCGAATTCCCGTTCAAAGCGGACGGAGATGTTCTGCCGCTCAAAGAGGGAGTCCGCCAGGTGGTCCTCCAGGTCGATATAGGCATAGCGGCAGTAGAGTGACGGGGATACTGTCAGGTTGAACCAGTTTTTCTGTTCGTAGTTCTTCTGTTCCATGTTTTTCTTCTCCTTTATGCCTTCCGGCCCGGTGGTCCAGGCGGTTTCGTTTTGCAACAGCTTCCGGTGGCATATTCAGTATGGAGGAGAATGTGTTGCAAAAATACCTCCTTTTGAAAAAAAAGTGCACCGGGCCGTGCATTTCAATCTGAGTTTTTTCGATGTAATAATGACAAGGATGCAGGGATAAAGGTTTTTGAGGTTGAAAAATAGCAGACTGTATTCTTCCAAGGCTGTCATTTATTCCTTTTGGGTTCTTTTATATGCTGTATCCGGATAACCGGAATACTTTCGGACCCTCCGGTTATTTGGGTAAGGCAATGAAAAAGATCCTTTGTATTGTTTTGCTGGTCCTCCTGCTGCCGGCCCTGGCGCTGGCGGACCTGGAGGCCTTTTTTCTGGATGTGGGCCAGGGGGACTGCACCGTCATCCTGTGTGACGGGGAGGCCATGATCATCGACGGCGGACCGGCTTCGGCGTCTGATCTGGTGTATGCCTTCCTGCGGGATACGCTGGAAGTGAAGGAACTGAAATATGTGGTCTCCACCCACCCCCATGAGGACCATCTTTCCGGGCTGAACGCGGTGCTGAATGCCGTGCCGACGGACCTGGTGCTTTCCCCGGTGACAGAATGGAACACCAGACGGTTTGAACGGTTTATGAAATACGCCCGGAAGCAGGGCGCGCCGGTGGTGGTCCCGGAAGCCGGGGACCGGTACAGCCTGGGCGGCGCCGTGGTCACGGTGCTGCAGTGCTGGCCGGAGGCGGTTGCCTGGCGGGAGAATGATGTGAACGATATGTCCATCATGATCCGGGTGGATTACGGGAAGACCTCGCTCATCGTGACAGGGGACGCGGAAGAAGCCTCCGAGTATATGGTGCTGGACAGCGGGCTTCCGCTGAAGGCGGATGTGCTTCGGGTCGGCCATCACGGGAGCACGTATTCCACCTCCGCACCGTTCCTGAAGGCTGTCTCCCCGGCATATGCCGTCATCTCCTGCGGAGAGGGCAACATTCCATCCGCACAAGCGGGTGCTGAACGCCCTGAAGAAGGCCGGCATCACCCTGTTCCGGACGGACCTGCAGGGAACGGTCAGGATGGTGAGCGACGGAGAGCGGATTGTGCTTGGCTCGGAGAAGGCCGCCGCGGCGGATGCGCTGTTCGCCGCGCCGGGCACGAAAGCAATTCACAATTCAGAATTCATAATTCAGAATTAGGGAACGGAATATCCGGTTTCCCGGAACGGCGGGGACGGTTCTCTTGTTCCACATGCGTGGAACGGCAAAAACCGTCCCCTTGTTCCAGCGGCCTTGCTCAGGATGGCACCGGGAGAATATTGCAGGATAATTTCCCCGGTGTAATTCGTTAGATGAGTACCGGGAGAGAACCGGGATTTTTTTGCAGGACATGTTTCCGGATCGGGTCCGGGATGATACAATAGAAGCAGAAAAGATAGAAAGAGGAAACCGCCATGAAGAAGATTTCCAGGATTCTGACACTGGTACTGGCGCTGGTGCTGGCTGTGGCCGGTGCGGGTGCCGAGATGGCCACCTGGCAGGAGGTCGGCACGAAGGTTGCGCCGCTGGCAAAGGCGCACGGGCAATATACTGACTGGGACCTGGAAACCAAGATGGAGCTGATACAGCTGCTGGAGGACCTGGGCGAGCTGTATGATATCGATGAGGTCGGAACGCTGCTGGGCGAAGAGTCCGACATGCTCGACAACGACCGGAAGAACGAGCTGTGCGACCAGATCATGGCGCAGTTTGTCGGCGGCCGGGTGGAGACGGTCACCCTGAACTCCATCCTGGAGACGCTGCACGGAAACATCGGCAGCTGGACCATGCGGGACCGGAAATGGTATTCCGACCTGCTGACCCAGAACGGCATTGAGAATGAAACCGGCACCAACTATGTCCTGCCGGAGAACAACGAGCTTTCCCAGGACAAGGCCACCGAACGGGCCCTGAACTTCCTGGCCAGTATGGGTGCGGAATACCTGGATGAGTGCCGGATCGACGCGACCCTGTCGGAGGAGCCGGAAGACGTATATGACGAAATATACCAGGTTGCCTATAAGGGACGGCGGATCTGGACGATCCTCTTCGACCCGGGCAAGGACGAGAAGAAGGTCCTCGACGGCGGCAAATGCAAAGTGCTGATGCTTGCCTCCGGCCCCGTTGTGGAATACCAGACCCCCGAGCTGACCATGATGCACATGACAGGGCTCCTGGCCGCCGCTGACGGTGTTTCCAAGGAGAAGATCCTGGCCATCGGCAAGGAAGCCCTTTCTGAAAAGACCAACATCCCCGCGGATACCCTGCCCGATGTCAAGGCATATTACGGATACATCAACAGCAAGGATGAAGTGGTGGCCCATGCCCCGTACAGATCCCAGCTGTGGGTGGTGCACTGCGCGCTGCACATGTATGCCATGCTGACCGTCGACGGCGAGCTGATTTATGTGCAGTCGTATGATTCACCATTGGTGAATGCGAAATAAGCAAACGGGCACTGAGGTTCTCAGTGCCCGTTTTTAATTCATAATTCACAATTCATAATTTATAATTGTAGTTACTGAAGGCAAGGAGAACGAGATCCTTCGACTACGCTGGCGCTTCGCTCAGGATGACAAACCAAATGCTTTGAATTATTCATAGCGTTGTGGTGTCATTTCGACCAAGACCGCTTGCGGTCGCGTGGAGAAATCTCGTTCTTTTTTATTTGGGTGAAAAAAACACGCTGCAGCACTCGTCATACAGGTGAAGGCGAAAGAAACACCGCGGAAAGTCCAGGGCCCGGACCGGAGCGCGAACGCCGAAATAAAGAATAACGATCGATGATAAATAAAGCTATTGGAAAGGATGGACAAAACAATGAAGCGGTTTTTGACGATATGCCTGGCAATCATCACCCTGATGATCCTGACTGTGAACGCCCTGGCGGAGACGCCCCGGTGGAAGGAGGCTGCGGAACAGGTCGCGCAGCTGGAGGGCAGGCACGGTTACTATGACAAATGGAAAACGAAGACCAAGGTGGAGCTGGTCAGAATCCTGTCCGAGGTCGGCGAAGTGCAGGGCAGCGATGTGGACAAGGTCCTGAGCAAAAAGACCAAGGACAAGAAAAAGGGTTCCCTGTGCGATAAGATCATGAAGGAATACGTAGGCGGTTCCATTGACCTGGTCTGCCTGGAATCCATTATCTACGGCCTGCACGGGCAGGACTGGACCATGGAGGACAAGGTCTGGTACAACGAGATGCTGAAGCGGAACGGGCTGAGCTTCGATTCGGATGCATGCTATACCCTGCCGCGTGAAGGGGAACTGAGCGAGAAGGAGATCATTGCCCGGGGCCGGAATTTCCTGTGCAGCATCGGTGCCACGCAGGTCAACCAGGCGAAGCATGTTGAAGCGACCTTTGAGGAAATCAAGGAAGACCTGTTTGATGATGACGGCACCCAGCTCTATGTCAAAGGCACGCGCTCCTGGAGCCTGATCTTCGAACCCGATCCGGAAAAGGATCCCAACTACAGCACCCTCTGCACGATCGACCTGTCCCCCACCGGGGAAGTCATCGGGTACCATGTGCCGGAGTTCACCTGTATCTTCGTGTGGGGCAGGCTGCCGGATGAGAACGCCTGCCCGCAGGACATGGCGCTGGACACCGGGAAAAAGGCACTCGCGCAGGCGGCAGGCGTTGATGAAAGCCAACTGTCCGGAGTCAAGATCTTCTTCGGGGAGATCGACACCAAGGATGAATCCTTCGCCCACTGCCCCTTCAGGCAGCATGTCTGGGCAGTCCTCGCCGAGCCGAATTACTATGCCCTGCTCTCCCCCGGCGGCCAGGTGATCTACGCCGGCAAGCACGGCCAGTATGTCAACGGCCGGTGGCAGGCGGCGGAGTGATGTATTCGCCTGCGGCGAATGTGAAATATCGGCCTTTGGCCGATGTGATATATCGACTTCGTCGATGTGATATAAATTTGCTTCGCAAATTTGTGAAATATTGGCCTTACGGCCAATGTGATAGTTACTGAACAACAAAAAGAACGAGATTTCTCGACTTCGCCTTCGGCTTCGCTCGAAATGACATCAAAACGTTATGAATAACCCGTAACGCTCACGTTGTCATTTCGACCAAGACCGCTTGCGGTCGCGTGGAGAAATCTCGTTCCCTTTTTCTCGTTCTTTTTCTCGTTCCCTTTTCCTTACTCCCCGTCAGAGAAGAGCGGTATGACCTCCTCCGGAGTTACGTCGTCGATTTCCAGCAATTCATAGTCATAAATGTAATAATCACTTATCACATCCTGCATGTCCGGTGAGACGCGGAGATAAACTTCCTTCCCCAGCGGGCGGCACATCCGCAGGCTGGTATGGCCGTCCTGTTTGATAATATACATGGCCTTTTCCATTCCGGGAATGGAGACATCCTCTGTCTGGGGAACTTCTTCCGGAGAATAAATGATCGATACATCCGGACCGCCGATCAGGCGGGACATCAGATTGGTTTTCTGCCCGTCCTTTTCCAGGGTGACATAATATTGGGTCAGGATCTTATCCTCCGCATCAATTGCATAGTCCTCCCGGATGTATTCACCGTCACGCTCACTGCCGACCAGATGATACTCCGCGTCCCGTGCGCAATTGAAGTATACATTCACGTTTGTCACAGTCCAGCTGTCAAACAGCTTCCCGGGTTCCGGATAGCCGGAAGCCGCCATGATTTCCTTCAGTTCGTCTAATTCGATGATGTCACACATATGCATGCTTGTGTAAGGATCACCGTCAGCATCCCTGTAAACTGTAAGCATACCGGGCTTAAAGGTTGTCCTGCCGTCCAGGGCATTCAGCTCTTTCTCTTCTTCCGCTGTCATGCCCTCCTCATATACTTCCTGCTCTCCTCCCCATGAAACCCTGACCATTTCCCGCCCGTTTTCAGCCGCAGCAATGCCAATCAGCAGCGCGGCGGCCAGGATCATGGCAGCTATATGCCTGCAGGTCACGCGGAGCGCTTCCCGGGTACTTTTTCGATTCTCAGTCTTCATGTAGGTTTCTCCTCCGTTTCCGGTGATTTCCCCTATTAAACGTTTGAGCCGGAATAAAACTTCCGCCGGGAAGGCGTGCACCCCCCATCGGTTCCGGGGGCACGCCGGTGAAAAAGGAGAACGAGATCCCTCCATGCGCTTCGCTTAGTCGGGATGACACTCTAAACGTGATGGCTAACTCATTGCGTTGTGGTGTCATTTCGAGCGAAGCCGAAGGCGGAGTCGAGAAATCTCGTTCCTTTCTGTCATTTCAACCGGAGCGTCAGCGGAGTGGGCGAAGAATCGATGACTGCCAGTGGCAGAAATTTCATCGATTCTGAGGTCAACCGAAAGGAAGTGAGCTCCACAGTGTGGAGTCGCGACCATTGAGGTTGCGGGTGAAATCTCGTTTTCTCCCCTGTCATTTGAAACATTTTTCCCGTCTTTTTCGTCTATAATGATGGAACAGTTGCCTGCGGGCACGCAGGAGTATATACTATATTAGTTAGGAATCTTTAGGAAGGGGGGGTACGCGGAATGGCGAAACAGCAGCCGAACCAGCGGGGCTATATTCCTCAGCAGGTGCAGCAGCCTTACCAGGGACAGCAGCCATATCAGCCGCAGCAGCAGCCGTACTATCCCCCGCAGCAGGGCTGGCCCCAGCAGATGTCGCAGGGCTACCAGGGACAGCCGCCCTTCTCCGGCCGGCAGGGCTATATCCTGCCCCCGCATCCCCCGGTCAAGCCGCAGAAGAAGGAACCGAAAAAGAATAACATCTGGATCTATATCCCCGTGGCGGTCCTGGTACTCATCCTGATTGCCGGTGCCATCGCAGCCCTGAGCCAGGGCGGCAGCAAGCAGCCGGCGGATCCTACGGCTGTCCAGCAGGCTGCCAACGGCCAGACACCTGCCGGACAGGCCGCCGTTACGGCCGAACCCGATGCCGCGACCATCCGGTCCACGGTGGAAGCCTATAACGCGGCCTTCTGCCCCGGCATCTATGTAAACGGCATCCACCTGGGCGGCATGAGCCAGCAGGAAGCGCGCAACGCCGTGAAGGAGCAGATCCGGCAATCCAACAACGCGTGGAGTGTGAAGCTGTCCTACGGGCAGAGCTTTGTCGTCATTACCTCCGACCTGATGAACTTCACCACGGATGTGGAAGGCGTCCTGGCAGCTGCCTGGGGCATCGGCCACACCGGGGATGAAAACCAGCGGTACCAGGACATGCTCCGGCTGCAGCAGGAACCTTACAGCGCCAGCACGGCGCAGCCCATCGCCGGCGACACCAGCATCCTTGACACCCATCTTGCGGAGCTGAAGAGCCGGGTGGACCGTGCCCCGCAGGACGCAACAATGTATGTGAGCAATCCCAGCGATATCGACAATCCGTTCACCTTCACGGATGAAGTGACCGGCCTGTCGCTGGATACGGATTCCCTGCGGCAGCAGCTGTACCAGATGGTTTCCGTCATGCAGAGCGGCGAGCTGGACCTCAATACCTATCTCCGGCCCATTGAACCCAATGTCCGGAAGCTGGACCTGATGCAGAAATTCAGGGTGCGCGCCACCGCCACGACCAAGATCGCCCACAATTCATCCGAAGACCGGAACCATAACATCCGGCGCGCTTTTGAAATCCTCAACGGCACGATGATCGAGCCCGGCAAGTCCTTCAGCTTCAACAAAGTGGTCGGGGAACGCACCTGGGAAAGAGACTTCCATCAGGCACCGGAGATCGTATCCGGCGAAATGGTGTATGAAAACTACGGCGGCGGTGTCTGCCAGGTCAGCACCACCATTTACCAGGCTGCTGAATGTGCCAGGATGCGGATCGACAAACGCCAGGTCCATTCCGAGGTTGTTTCTTATGCGGAGCCCGCCCTGGATGCCACCGTGTACCTGACCAAGAAACGGAACAAGGACTTTGTCTTTACCAATACATCCGGCAGCAGCATCTATGTCTTCGGCACCGTGGAGAAAGATCCGACGGCTAAGAAGAACAAGAACAAGGCGCTGCGGGTCCGGGTCGTCATTTACGGCGAGGATATGGGCGTCGAGTACAGCCTGAAGTCCAAGGTTATCCAGACACTGGATCCCCCGTCCACACCGGAATACACGAAGGATCCCAACGCGGTGTCCGAAGCCAAGGAAGGCTGTGTGGCACAGGCTTTCCTGGTCAACAAGAGCACCGGCGAGGAGATGTACCTGAACCAGTTCGAGTACAAGGCCAAACCGGCAAGGGTGCTGAAAGAAAACTAAATGCATTCGGCTCCGCCGAATGTGATATATCCTGCTTCGCAGGATGTGATATATCGGCTTCGCCGATGTGATATAAATTTGCTACGCAAATTTGTGATATATTGGCCTCACGGCCAATGTGATAGTAACTGAACAAGGGAACGAGATCCTTCGACTACGCTGACGCTCCGCTCAGGATGACAACGTGAGCTTTACGAGTTGTTCATAACGTTGTGATGTCATTTCGAGCGAAGCCGAAGGCGAAGTCGAGAAATCTCGTTCTTTTTCTCGTTCTTTTTTCTCCTTCCCTTTCTCGTTCCCTTTTTTCTCCTCTTGACTTAGAGCTAACTTTAATGTTTATAATGTTATCACCATCCAACAACGAGAAAGGAATAACGTTATGAAAAATATCAATATCGTCAATGGACCGCAGAACGCCTCCGCCATCATCCTGGGATGCATGCGGATGCCCGTGCTCTCCGTGGAGGATGCTGCTGCCATGATCCGCACCGCTGTGGAAGAAGGCGTCAATTTCTTTGACCATGCCACCTGCTACGGGGAGAACGGCGCGGCGGAAACCCGCTTCGGCGACGCGTTTCCCCTGACCGGCCTGCGCCGGGAGGATGTGTACATCCAGAGCAAGTGCGGCCTGCATTTTGACCGGAAGGAATTCGACTGGAGCCGGGACGATATCCTGGCCTGCGCCAATGACAGCCTCCGGCGCCTGAAGGTTGAATACCTGGACACGCTGCTGCTCCACCGCCCGGACCTGCTGTTTGATCCGGAGGAGGTTGCGGAAGCCTTTGACACCCTGTTCACCCAGGGCAAGGTCCGGTACTTCGGCGTCAGCAACGTAACCCCGGGCCAGCTGGAGCTGCTGAAGAAGTATGTGAAGCAGCCGCTGGTCATCAACCAGCTGCAGTTCTCCCTGGACCAGAGCCAGCTGATTGACCAGGCCCTGTACCTGAACAACCTGACCACCGACCGGTCCATTGACCGGGACAACGGCATCCTGGATTACTGCCGCCTGCACGATATCACCATCCAGGCCTGGTCGCCGCTGCAGATCGGCATGTTCAAGGGCTGCTTTGTGGACCATCCGGATTTCCCGGAACTGAACCGCGTGCTCGGGGAGCTCGGTGAGAAATACGGCGTCTCCAAGACCGCCATCGCCATTGCGTGGATCCTCCGCCATCCCGCGAAGATGCAGGCCATCGCCGGCACCATGAATCCCGCACACCTGAAGGATATCTGCGCGGCTGCCGGTGTGAACCTGACCCACCAGGAGTGGTACCAACTCTACCTGGCAAGCGGGAAATACCTGCCGTAAGAGTATTCGCCTGCGGCGAATGTGAAATATCGACTACGTCGATGTGAAATGTCCGCCTGTCGGCGGACGTGAAATAAACCGCAACCTCAATGGTCGTGACTGTTCCGCAATCTCGGTCGGCGTAGCAGGCCTTGCTATTGCTGCAGCCTGCTACTTGCCTCGATTGACTCGCTCAAGTCGCTTTTGCCTTTGGCAAATGCCCCACAGGGGCATCGCTTCTTTCGCT
>JAEEGL011809700.1_pt1 | contig 15171 bp, 9 predicted proteins | sample 9134231 | NCBI WGS metagenome assembly JAEEGL01 (sample SAMN16246548, study PRJNA631951) | gut metagenome | biome: gut microbiome; feature: rumen; material: fiber-attached | host: Bos | place: Iran: Karaj | collected 2018-10 | reverse complement strand
CAATCCCCAATCCCCAATCCCCATCCCCCCATAGTAATGTTAAATTTTAATTTTATTTTTTTTATTTAATTATATTTAAACTAAGAAATTAATATTTATTAATTTTCAACTAAAGGAGAACCACTAGTATAATAATCTTCCTTTTTTTTATTTCTTAATCTGAAAACAACAACTACTAAAATAAAAAGAATAAAAATCCCAACTATAATAAAAATAATAATAATAAAAGGATTGATTTTATCATTTTTCTTTGCAAAATAATAACCATTAGAATCATTATCATACATCCAATAGTGTTTATTATTCTCATATAAATTAATAAAATCATATTTTTCCCTATCTTCTTTCTTAAATCTATTCTTATTTTTCCTACATAAATCTACAATAAAATTTCCAATTAAAACATTCATTCTTAATACATTATCTTCATTTTTAAATGTGGAATTCTCCCTTCTAATATAAGGCATAGTTTCAGGATGAAATTGGCTTCCAAAAATATTTTTATTTTTTGATTCAAAAGTATTAGCAAATTCTTTTCCATTATTATCATTAGCATATGAAGTAATAGTAAGTTCGTTTTTCAATTTGTTATTATTATCATAATCATTCCTTGACAGACCAAAAGTATGATCAAATAAAATACTTTTATTATTAAATAACACATCTAAAGATTTATTTTCAAACAAAGAAAAAATTAATGAATCATTATCAAAAGTACTTTCATTTAGCTTATCTACAGTGAAACCATGAGAATATTCTTTCTTTATAATACCAGCATCTTCAGCAATTAAAGCAATAATTAATTGAAAACCTTGACAAGTTCCCCAAATAGGTAAACCAGTTTCTTTTGCTCTTTTAATAATATATTTTGCTTGTTTTTCCCATTGACAGCTTAAATTAAAATCTCTTCCTCCTCCTATAAATAATACTCCATTAACTTTAGATAATATTTCTTCTAATTCTTGATCAGAATACCATTGATGAATTGCCATTGTTTCTGCACCATATGATTCAAGAAAACGAACATTTGATCCTGCTATAAATGTTTGATTTGCATATTTATAGTCATTTTGAGGATATGAATTTCCATATATTCCTATTACTGGTTTATATTCATTGTATTCTTCTTCTGATTTTATTGTAAAAAATAAAATTATTAATAGGAGGAACTTTTTCATATTTTTTTTTTGTTTTTTTTATTATTTTTTTTTTAATTTTTTAAGAAATTTGATTTTTTCTTTTAATGGAAGATAAAAAAGATTTAATTATTTTTGATATTGATGAAACTATTACTGATCCAAATTCACTATTGTTTTCAACTGAATATTTACTATCTAAAGAAGAAAAAGAAAATATAATAAATTTTATTTCCAAGACATGGGAATATTTATTTAATTATTTTTTTGAAAAATTAAGAGAAAATAAAAAAACAAATATTGATCTTAATGAAGCAACAGAAAAATGTCCTTTAACACCAGGAATGAAGACTTTATTTGAATATTTAAAACAAAATATAAATAAATATTATATAATAATAATTTCTGGAGGATTTACTTATCAAATAAATCATTTATTAAAATATCATAATTTTAAAGAATGTATAAATGAGATTTATTGTTTAAATTCAGAAGAAACAAAAGATAATTTATTAAAAATATCAAATAGAAGAAATTATAATTGTCCAAATTGTAATCCTAGTCAATGTAAATCACAAGATTTAAAAGATTTTTTTGAAATTAAAAGAAGAGATTCTTTTAAAAACGTAATATTTATTTGTGATGGCGGGAATGATATTTGTTTAGCTAAAGATTTAAATGAAAATGATATGCTTTTTGCTCGTGAAGAACATAGATTAATTAAAAGAATTAATAATCCAAATGAACAAATAAAAATAAAATGTATTGTGAAAACATGGAAAAATGGAGAAGATATTATAAATTTATTAAAAGAATTATAAATAATCTTTGAATAATTATTTTAATAATAATATTAAACATTAAATTAACAGTTAAAAATAAATTAAATAAATAATAAAAAAATTAATGAAAAAAAGAAATCATAGAGGATCAATAAAAGTAACAAATATTACAGTAAAAGCAAGTAATGACAAAATAATAAAAGTATTATATGATTTAATAAAAAAAAAAGAAGAAGAAAAATGTCCTTTAGATTCAATATTCCAACAACAAGAAACTTTATCAATAATAAAAATGATATTATCAAAAATTCAAAAAAATGAAACTGATATATTTATCTTAACTAAATATTTAAAACAACTAAAAAACTTTATGTCTTTAATATTAAAAGGTCAACCAGAAGATTTTGATCCAACTCCTCTTTTAGAAAAAATAAGTTATTATTTAGAATGTGAAGAATATCAAAAAAATACTTTTATGATGAAAGTAGGAGACATAGGAAAAAATTTTTATGTTATCTTAACTGGAAGTATTAGTGTTGTTATTCCTAAAAATATTTCTATTCAAATGACTAGAAGACAATATATTGAACACCTTAAAATGTTATATAAATACGATGAAAAAAATTTATTAGAAAGAACCTTTTATAATAATGCAGGAACTTTTCCTGATATTAAATTAAATGATATTGAACATGAAATTAAACTTGATGAAAGAAGAATAGAAGAAGAAAAATTTCTTTTAGAATTAAATGAAGAAGAAGAAGAAAAAAAAGAAGAAAATAAAAAAGAAGAAAGTAAAAAAGAAGAAGAAAAAAAAGAAGAAAAAAAAGAAGAATTTACTTTAGAAAAATATATTAGTGAAATAAATGCAGAAAAAATTCGTATTGAAAAGTATAATTCAGTTGAAGTTAAAATTATTGGTTATTATAAAGTTATTGATTTATTTCATGGAAGTTCATTTGGAGAAGTTGCTTTAATTAATGATAATTCCCAAAGAACTGCTTCAATTTTTGTTAAAGAAAATTCAATTTTTGGAACTTTAACTTCTAAAGCTTATCACAAATGTTTAAGATCAATACAAGAAACAAATAAAAAAAAAGATGTTGATTTTGTTTTTAAATCTCAATTATTTAATGAAATATCTATTTTTTTATTTAGTCAAAATTACTGGAATTACTTTACAAATAAACAATTAAATTTAGGAGAATATTTATTTAAACAAGGACAAGAAAGAGATGAAATTTATTTTTTACATGAAGGAGAGTTTAAAATAACTGCTTATAAATTATCACATAAAAAAGTAAATTTAATTATATCTCAATTAGGTAATATTCAATTAGAAAAAGTAGATTATTTTGATATTGGAAAAGTAATTGATGTTCCTTTAACTTTTGCTAAAAGCGGTGATATATTAGGAATGGGAGATTTATTATATAATAATAAATATTTTTGTAGTGCTGTTTGTATAAGTAAAAAAGCTTCTTGTTTTGCTATTAATTATAATATGTTATTTAATATTTGTAAATATTATAAGAAAGTTTTAGATAATTGGAAAAGATTAGAAATTGATAAAAAAATATTAATGATTCAAAGATTACAAGGTATTAAATATACTAATAAAAAATCTTTATCTGGGGAATTTAGGAAAGAAGAGGAAAATTTTCTTTTTTGGGAAAATAAAGATGAAAATAATAAAATTAAAAATAATTTACTTTTAAATAAAAGATATTCTAAAATTGCAAGTTTAAAAACTATATTTAAAAGATTTGATTCTTCTTTACTTATAAATAAAGATGTTGAAGTAGAACCTAAATTAGATCCTTTTACTTTAAATAAAGTTAAGTTAGTTAGAAAACAACTTCCTAAAATTTCTTCTAATTCTATTTTTTTAACTGATATTCAAATGGATAATAAACCAATAATTAAAAGAAGAAATTTCACTATTGATAATTCAATTAATAATTCAAAAGAAAATTCAAATAAAACTCTTAAAGGAACTATAAGGAAAAAATTATATAAATTAGGAATAAATGATATTGAAAAATCAGTTTTGAAAAATAATAAAGAAGATATTATTACTAAATTAATTTTTGGTAAAAAACATAAAAATAATTCAGAAGATACTTATTGTTTTGTGAATCCAGAAAATCCTAAAGAAGAAAGTATTTTTTTCAATTCTAAGAATCCTAATTTTAAATCTCCTTCGAGTTCTAAAAAATTTTTGGATTTTAATGAAAGAAGTGTGTCTGGGAAAAAAAGTATTTTATTTAAGAATTTAAGTGGAATTAAAGAATATAATGATAAAAAAAGAAAAATTGCTTTAACTTTATCAGAAAAGTAAGATTTGGTATTAATAATGTTAATTATAAATAATTTTTTTAAGATTGTTTATAAATGGATAAGAAAAAGGTATATAAAAAATCTTAAAGATTTAAAATAATTAACACAAACTTAAACAAAAAAAGAGATTTTAATTAATTATTTTATTAATAAATATTATTAATTATTTTACCTTATAAAATAATGTAATATTTACTTACTTTTTATATTTGTTTTGATTTAATTATATATAAATATTATTAATATTTTTTTATATTTATTTTTAAAATATATATATTCAAAACCAATAATAATAATTATATACAATAACAATAATTTTTAACCATATATTTTTAACTCATAAATTTAAAAATGAAGACTTTTCATTATCAATATATACAAATAATATATAAATCAAATAAACTAATAAACTAATTTAATAAAATGTATTAATTTATCCTCCATAACATTTAAAATATTCGTTTCTACAATCCATTTCACTACATCTTTTAAGGAAATAATCATCTCTCTTTATAATTTTTTTAACCCAATCACTATCATCATAAATAATTTCTTCTTTTTGTTCAATTTTTTCAAAATTTTTATTTCTACTTATAGGAACTCTTGGAGTTTTAATAATAGGTAAACTTATATTTGAACTTTTATCTTTTCTACTCAATTCATCTCTTAAATCATTTATTTCATTATATATTTTTATTTTATCTAATTTAACTTTTTCATTTTCTTCTATTGCTTTATTTAATGTTTCTTTCATTAAATTAAGGGATTTTAAATTTTCTAATTTAATTTGTTCTAAACTTTCACTTAATTTTTTATTTTCTTTTTTTAATGTATCTAATTTATTTAAATTATCTTTAGGATAATAAATATAATGAATTTCTTTCATAGAGTTATTTAAAGGATAATTTAAATTTTCTGATTCTAAATTTTTTAAAACTAATTTTTTTCTAATATTATCTCTCATTAAATCATTCATTACTTGATTATGTCTTTGAATTTTAAACATTTCATCTAATTCTAAATCATTAATTTTTTGTTGTTCACTTAAAATTCTTTTTGAAATTTCATCAGTTGATTTTTTCAATTTTTCTAAAGCTTTAATTCTTATGTTTTCTTCTGAATCGAGTTTTGGAGTATTAATTATATTAGGAATTAAAGGTTTAGGTTTAATTTGAGAAAAAGGATTAATTTGTTGAAGTGGTAAAGTATTTACAGAGCAATTATTATCAGATGTATTTTTTTGATTAATTTTAATTTCATTGTTTTCTTCTTCTTCTCCATCATCTTTTCTAAAAAAATATTTTCTTCCCATTGGATCAATAAATGTATTTCTTCTAAGACTTAATGAAGTGTTTTTTACAAAATGATAATATGGATTATCTAATTTTTGGTTTTTTGAATTATAATTGTTTCTTTTTTTTAAAGTATAAAAATTGAACATTTTGATATTTTTTATATGTTGGTTATAAAATTATTTTTATTCTTTTGTGTTCTTCTAAATATTTTTTATTTATTTAATCACTTTTAATTTTTTATACATACTAATTATTCTTTATTTTATTATTAAAAATATTAAAAATTCACAATTATAATTTTTTTTTTGTAATTATAATAAAAAAATTTAAAATGTCAATTGTAATTCATAAATCAAGTACAAACCAATTAAGTGAAAATTCACATCATAAGCATTTTACAAAACTTCCTGAGTTAAAAATAAAAAACGGGAATAATTATAATGAATATTCTCCAACAAGAAGAAATAGATTTGTTCCTTCATTTAAATCTCCTGAAGAAACACATAAAATAATTATAACTAATGAGAACTCAATTGGAAGAGTAAATACTTTTAATCCAAATTTATCTAATTTAAAAGGAAATAATGAATTATTTCTATCAACAGATAGAGAATTAAGTCCTTATACCAATATAAGAAAAACAAAATCAATTTTAAAGAAAAATAGCTTAGTTAATAATAATAATGAAGAACATGAACATGAACAACATAAATCTGTTAAATTTGCTTTTGATGAAAATAATCAACCTTTGAAAACAGTTTTTTTAATTGATAATAATAAAAATAAAATATATTTAGAAAGTGATAAAAATATTGATGACAATTCAGAAAATATAAATGAAAAAAAAAATGAATTAAATAAAGAAATCTGTAAATGTGAATCGTGTTATATTTTTTAATACTAAGAAAGGCGTATTATATATTATAAATATGTTAAATATCAATTAAATATAATTTTTATATTCTATGTATAAAAAGTTAAAACAATAAGCAAATAAAACTTAAATAATTAAAAAATCTAATTTTAATACACAATTAATAAGAAACTTTCTTATAAAAAAAATAAATTAAAAAATATATATTATTAAAAAAAAATAATTATTTAAAAATGTCATCTAATAACACAAGAATATTCGTTCATGATCTTCCTCCAAAAATAAAAGAAGATGAATTAGGAATTTTATTTTCAAAATGTGGAAAAATAGAAAATATAACATTAAAAAATAGATATGCATTTATAGAATATTCCACAATTCAAAGCACTCAAAATGCAATAAGAAATTTTAATGGTTATTTCTTTCATGGATATAAAATATATGTTGAATTAGCAAATCCAAGAAGTGAAAGTGAAAGATGTTATAAATGCGGTGAATTTGGTCATTCTGCAAGAGTTTGTGAAGAAAAAGGAAAATATTCTTATGATTTAAATTCTAATAAAAATATTATTAGTAGAGAATATGATAAATATTCTAGTATTTTATTAAGGAGAAAAAGATTTAAGAAAATTAGAAAAAATCCTAAAAGAAGTTTTTCTATTGATTCTTCTTTTGAAGATATAGAGTACAAAGAAAAAAAACAACAAGATTAAATGATTTTGTTTCATATTTATTATATTTTTTTTTTGTTTTTTTATTAGTTTTTATTATATAAAAAAGAATCTTAATTAATTTCATTTTAAATGTTTGATATAATATTATGCCAAAGATTTAAAGATTATTCTTAAATAATTAAAAAATTAAAAAGCAAATTTTTTTGGAGATGGTATTAAAAATATTGTTTTAAAGTTTTTATCGTATTTTATATGAAAAACAATTTGAATTAATTAAAAAAGCAAGTTAAATAGTAAGATTTTATTTATTCTTTTTTCAGTTAAATGTTTATTTTTTTCTAAGGATCATCAGATTTACAGTTTTTTTCAATAAATCTGATTCATTCAAAATTTATCATTCTCTTTTCAAGTAGTTGATTTATTACTAATTTAATTCATATAGTATTGGAAATTAATATTCAAATTTTTATTCTTTGTGTTTATTTTTAAATATATAAGTAATTCAATTCTTTTTTAAGTTATAAATTAATTTCATTACTAATAATTTAATAAACCATTTATTATGATAGAGTAATTTATTTGACTTTGATTATAAATTAGTTTAATATAAACTTTTTGATATTACAACTAAATTAAATAGAAAATCATTAATATAAATAAAATATTCATGCCTAAATTATTAAATTAATTTAATATATAAGTTTCATAAAAATTATATTAGAAATAATTAAAATAATTATTTTTATTAATTGAATTAAAAAAAAGTTTTTAATTCTAAACCTAATCAATTAAAAAAAATTATAAATCCTAAAGAAAAATGCAAAATAGAAATAATAAATCAGTAAATAATCAATCCAATCAGTCATTGAAACAAAGTTATCAAGAAATATCTCGTATACAAAATTTAGTTCAAAAATGTAATAGATTTAACGAAGATTTAGAAATATTAAATTACATTAACAGTGGAAGTAGTGGAATAGTATATGAAGGAAGAGCAAGGAAAGGTTCAAAGAAAAAAGTTGCTTTAAAATTTATATTAAATTGTCTTTTAGATTCAAAAAGAGATAAAAAAGAAAAAGAAAAAATAAAAAAAAGAATAAATAATGAAATACAATTTTTAAAGAAATTAAAACAAAAAAATATAACTTTATTACATGGAGTATATGAAATTCCCGATGATAATTCATGTATGGTTTTAGAATTAGCAAAATATCATGATTTAGAACATTTTCAAAAAAGTTTAATTCAAAAAAAAACATTAAGTGAAACTTTATTAGTATATATATCAAAGCAAATATTAGATGCATTATATTATTGTCATCAAAGTCAAATAACACATACAGATATTAAACATCAAAATGTTTTAATTGATGAAAACTTAAATATTAAATTAACTGATTTTTCAGTTAGTTTCACTTACGCAGGATTTGAAAAAAATAAAAAAATGAATCTTCCTTTTGCAGGAACTAGTTTATTTATGTGTCCTGAAATTTTAGGTCATAAAGAAATTTTCCCTATTGAATGTAATAAAATTGATATTTTTTCTTTTGGTATTTTATTATATAATTTAGCTTATGCTGAATATCCATATAACTTAACTTTTAAAGATAAAAAAAATTTCAAAGATATTAAAACGAAAATAGAAAAAAATGGTTTGGTTTTTCCTAAAAAGTTTAAAAAATTTTCTCCCTATTTTACTAGATTTTTAAGTTGTTTACTTGAAAAAGATATTACTAAAAGAATTTCTATTAATGATGCTTTAAAAGATCATTGGATTAAAGGAGCTGATTTAGTTTTTCAAGAAAAAGAAAAAATTAATGATTTAGAAAAATTTTTGGTTAATATTATTACTGATAATATTAGAAGCTTTAATAATTATTTACTAGATATAAAATGATGATTGATTAAATATCTAATTTTTCAAAAAATAAGATTTTTTAGAGATATTTATTTTAAATTGGATTTTATATAAAATATTAATTTTTTTCCTTAAATAAATTAAATAAAAGTAAAATATTTTAGAAACAAACTTTAGTGAGTTAAAAATATTTTAAAGAAAGTAAATTTATAAATCAATTATTCAATAAAAGTTTAAAACGAATAATTTAAAATAATATATATTAAGTGAAAGAACTATTTTTTTCAACAAAAAATTATAATTTCCAATGCATACTTTTTATTAATAAATATTTATAAAAAAATGAACGATTCTTTCCTAATCAACGAAACAATACCAGTGATAGGAATAGATTTAGGAACAACCTTCTGTTGTGTAGGAACATGGAGAAATGGAAAAGTAGAAATAATAGTAAATGAAGAAGGAGGAAGAACAACACCATCAGTAGTTTCTTTTAAAAAATATCAAATTGTAGTAGGTAAAAATGCTAAAAACCTAATGATAACTAATTCAAAAAATACAATATATGATTCTAAAAGACTAATAGGAAGAAGATTTGAAGATTCAATAGTTCAAGAAGATATGAAAAATTGGGATTTCATAATAGAAAAAGATCATGAAAGCGGAAAGCCTGAATATGTGGTTGACTTTAATAATAAAGTTAGTAGATATTATCCAGAAGAAATATCAGGAATAATATTAAAGAAAATAAAATCATTTTCAAGTGATTTTATTGGTTCAATTGCTGAAAAAGCAGTTATTACTGTACCAGCTCATTTTACAAATGGACAAAGAGAATCAACTAAAAAAGCAGCTGAATTAGCTGGTTTAAAAGTTATTAGAATAATTAATGAACCTACTGCTAGTGCTATTGGTTATTTACATACCATTCAAAATGAAATTAAAAAAGAAAGACAAATACAAAATAAGGAAGAATTTGAAAAAGAAAGAACTATATTAGTATTTGATTTAGGAGGAGGAACTTTCGATGTTTCTATTGTTAAATATAAAAATAAAAATTTTGAAGTTTTAGCTTCTTGTGGTGATAATCATTTAGGAGGAGAAGATTTTACTGAAAGATTAACAGATTATGTTATTAATTGCTTTAAAGATGATGAAGGTTATGAAAATATTAATTTTAAAGATAAAAATAATAAAGAGTTATTTAAAAACTATTTAAAATTAAAAAATAAAATAGAAGAAATAAAAATTGATTTATCATTTCAAAATTCAGTAGAATTAGTATATGATGATTCTTTTTATGATAAAAAAGAATTAAAAATGAATATATTAAGAAGTGAATTTGAACAACAATGTAATGATTTATTTGAAAGATGTATGGATAAAATAAAAGAAGTAATTGAACAAGCAAAACTAAAAAAAGAAGATATAAAAGATATAGTATTAAGTGGAGGATCATCTCGTATTCCAAAAATACAAAAAATGATTGAAAATTATTTTCAAAAAAAGATAAAAAAAATAATAGATCCAGATGAAGCAATTGCATATGGTGCTACTATTGTTGCTTGCATTGAAAATGATGCAGAACTTTCTGATAATGAATTAAAAAAAATAAAAGGTATAAAAATTATTGATATTACACCTTTTCCAATCGGTATTGAAACTGCAGGTGAAAAAATGGAAGTTATTATTAAAAAAGGAACTTTATTACCTGAAATAGGAAAAACAACATTATTTAGAAAGACTTTTGTTCCTGAAAGGGATTATGCTAAATCTTATGCTGTTAAAATATATGAAGGAGAAGAGGAGGATGTTAATAAAAATTATTTGTTAGGTATGTTTAAAGTATTAATTGAACAACCTGATCTAAGAGATAAGATTATTGTTAAAATTTTAATGAATTTAGATCATCATTCAATTATTACTGTTAGTGCTTCTACTAATGAGCAAAAAAAAGCAGAAATTATTAGTAGTGAAATATACAGAAAAGAAATTTTGGAAAGGTTTAATAAGCATTTGAAAGATTATGAAAATGTGGAAAAAGAAAATAAGAAAATTGAAGAACAAAAAACGAAATATAATGATTTAATCAACAAAATCAGTGAACATATGAAAAATAATAATATTAATGATAGCAAATTGATAGGACAATTCAAAGAATTAAAAAGAAAGGAAAGAAGATTGGTAGAACCTGGGTCTACGGTATATAGCAAAATAAATGAAGAAGTAAGTCAATTGTATGAGACAGTAAAAAAAATAAAAAAATAAAATAAAATAAAATAAAATTAAATAAAAAAGTTAAAATACAAATATCATTTTAAGATAATATATATTTATATTTAATTGTCATTTTTCTTTTTCTTTTTTTTTTTTGATGTTTTTTTTTTTTTAATTTAGTTTTTTTTGTTTTTTGTTTACTATTTATTCTAAATCATTTATTATTGATTTTCACTTCTTTAAATTCTTAATTTTATATTAAATTCTCTTTTGATTTATCTTTCTTTTCGATAAAGATAGTCAATATTGATTAAATTGATTTTAACTGATTTAAATTCTTTTTTTGATATACTTTAAATGATTATTATTATCTTTAAAATCAATATTTTCACTTTTAAATAATTCGATTTAATAATCACTAATATATAAGTTAATTATTCTCTTTAAATGAGTATCTCAAAAAGATGGTAAAATTTCCTCAAATTTTTTTAAAATAGAAACATAAATTTAATTCACTTAAATTGAAAATATAATAATTTCATATCGTAATTTTACTTTTAATGATTATTTCTAATTGAATTTCATTTGTTTAAATTATGTGTGTTAAGTGTTATTCTTACTTTTTTTTTTGAATTGTTATTATTTTCATATTCTCTATATTCCAACAATTAAATTTTGTTCCGATATTTATTCCTATTATTGGGAAACATAACATTCTTTTATTTTTCATATATTTTTTTTTATTTTTACACTTTATTAATATTAAAAAAAGATAAATATCATTAAATATAACATAATTATCTTCTAAAAAATATATTAATTTATAAATGTCAAAATCAAATAATGCTAATTTATCAAGAGCAATAGGAATAGATTTAGGAACAACTCATTCATGTGTGGGAATATTTAGAAATGGAAAAGTAGACATAGCAGTAAATGATGTAGGAGCTCGTGTAACTCCCTCCATGGTAGCATTTACAGACAAAGACACATATATAGGAGTCCCTGCTAAAAATGTAATGAATCGTTATTCAAAATCAACTATATATGATTCAAAAAGATTAATAGGAAGAAAATTTAAAGATCCTATAGTTCAAGAAGATATTAAATATTGGCCTTTTGAAGTTATTTCTGATAATGAAGGAAGACCAAAATATAATATAAATATAAATAATAAAGATAAAAAAGAATATCCTGAAGAAATATCATCTTTAGTTCTTTCAAAATTAAAAGAATTTGGTTCCTCATTTTATGGAGAAGAAGTAAAAAATGCAGTAATTACAGTTCCAGCATATTTTAATAATTCCCAAAGAGAAGCAACAAAAAAAGCAGGTGAATTGGCAGGATTAAATGTATTAAGAATATTAAATGAACCAACAGCAGCTGCAATAGCATATGGTTATCAAAATAAAAGTGAAAAGCAAAGATATGTATTAGTATTTGATTTAGGTGGAGGAACCTTTGATGTATCAATATTAAGTGTCAAAAATAAATCTTTTGTTGTTTTAGCAACATGTGGTAATAATCATTTAGGAGGTGAAGATTTTAATCAATTATTACTAAAGCATTTAATCGAACAATTTAAAGAACAAACAGATGTAGATATAAGTAAGAATAACAAAGCATTGAAGAGATTATTAAAAGAAGTAGAAACTGCAAAAGTACAATTATCATCATTAAAAGAAGTAACAATAGATATAGATCAATTAGCAGAAGGAGAAGATTTTTTTATAGAAATAACAAGATCAACATATGAAGGATTATGTGAGGAAACATGGAAAAAATGTTATGAGCCATTACAAAAAGCATTAGATATTGCAAAATTAAAAAAAGAAGATATACATGATATAGTTTTAGCAGGCGGTTCATCAAGAACACCAAAAATTCAACAAATGGTGAAAAACTTTTTTGATGGGAAAGAACCTTGTAAAGCAATTAATGCTGATGAAGCTATTGCATATGGTGCTACTATTGTTGCTTGTGTTGAAAGCAATTTTAAAGATGAAGTACCTGAAGAATTAAGGAAAGAATTTGAAGATTTTGATGGATTGGAAATTATTGATGCTACTCATTTATCTGTTGGAATAGAAGTCGCTGGAGGAAAAATGCTTGATATTATTCCTAAAGGAACTAAATTACCTCAAATGAAGGAAGATCCTAAACTTTTTAAAAAAGCTTTTGCTTTATATAAAGATTTTATGACTGCTTATACTGTTGATATTTATGAAGGAGAAGAAAAAATAGCTAAAAATAATAATCATTTAGGTCATTTTAGAGTCAGTGGTATTCCACCAAAGAAAAAAGGAGAAATTATCATTGAGTTATTATTTTATCTTGATCATAATTCTATTATTACTGTTAAAGCAAGGTGTAATGATGAAATTCAACAAGAATTAACAATTAAGAAAAATTAAATAAATTTATCATTAAAATAATATATTCATTCTACAATTATTAATCATTAAAAAAATTAAAAAAAAAAAAATCTTATTATATCTATTTTATCCAAAAAACAATAAAAAAAATGACAACTCCAAAAGGCTCATCAAAATTCTTATTAGAAGACCCAATAATTGGGATAGATTTAGGAACAACATTTTGTTGTGTTGCAGCATACCATCTAAACAAAGTAGAAATAGTAACAAATGAAATAGGAAGAAGAACAACACCATCATTAGTATCATTTCGAGATGAAGAAATATTAGTTGGAGATGCAGCAAAAAACATAATGAATTCAAATGCTGAAAACACAATAAAAGATTCAAAAAGATTAATAGGAAGAAGATTCAATGATCCAATAGTTCAAGAAGATTTAAAAAAATGGTCATTTACAATAAAAGAAAATGAAGTAAATGGATCACCTCAATATATAATTAATGTAGATAATGAAGAAAAAAGATATTATCCAGAAGAAATATCATCAATGATATTAAAGAAATTAAAATCATTTTCTCAAGATTTTTTAGGAAAAGAAGTAAAAAGAGCTGTAATTACAGTTCCAGCATATTTTAATAATGCTCAAAGAGAAGCAACTAAAAAAGCAGGTGAAATGGCAGGATTTACATCAATTCAAATATTAAATGAACCAACAGCAGCTGCAATAGCATATGGTTATCAAAATAAAAGTGATCAAGAAAGAATAGTATTAGTATTTGATTTAGGTGGAGGAACTTTTGATGTATCTATTGTTAAAGTTTATAATAATATTTATGAAGTTATTGCTGTTAATGGTGATAATCATTTAGGAGGTGAAGATTTTAATAATTTATTAGCTGATTATATTGTTCAGGAATTTAATAACTCTACTGGTATTGATATTAAAATGAATAAAAAAGCAATGAAAAGAGTTATGAAAAGTGTTGAAGAAGCTAAAATTGATTTATCTAATTTAGATGAAGTTACTGTTGATATTGATCAAATATGTCAAGGTGAAGATTTATATCTAGTAATATCAAGAATAACTTATGAAGAGTTATGTGAAGATATTTGGAATAAATGTATTAAATTAATGGATCAAACTATTAATGAAGCTAATTTAACAAAAGATAAAATCAGTGATGTTGTGTTAGCAGGAGGATCATCAAGAACTCCTAAAATTCAAGAAATGATCACTGAATATTTTGGAAGACAACCCTTTAAATCTGTTAATCCTGATGAAGCTATTGCTTATGGTGCTATTCTTTCTGGAATATCTTCTGATTATGTAGATAAAGGAATTATTGGAAAAAAAGAAATGAAAATGAAAAAAAGTAAAATTCAAGGTATTGATGATTTAGATATAAATAAAGATAAAGGGAATTTATTAGGAGAAGCTTCTGATGATGATAATGATAATGATAATTATCATAATAGTAGTAAGAAAAAATCATATATGAAGGAAATTGAAAAAAAAAACAATTTATTAGTTTCTATGAACGATAGTAGTGAAGAATTATCTTCAAATAAGAATGACAATCTTGAAAACAGTTTGGGAAAAAATTCAAAAAGAGAAAAAT
>JAEEGL011314014.1_pt1 | contig 15171 bp, 12 predicted proteins | sample 9134231 | NCBI WGS metagenome assembly JAEEGL01 (sample SAMN16246548, study PRJNA631951) | gut metagenome | biome: gut microbiome; feature: rumen; material: fiber-attached | host: Bos | place: Iran: Karaj | collected 2018-10 | reverse complement strand
AGCTAATGGCCTTTATAAATGAGCTTGATAAAAATACCATAGATCAGATTGCTGCGGGTGAGGTTGTTGAAAGACCTGCCAGCGTAGTTAAGGAGCTGGTGGAGAATGCCGTTGATTCCGGCGCTTCAGCCATTACCGTGGAAATAAAGGGCGGCGGAATCGATATGATCCGCGTTACTGACAATGGCTGCGGAATTGAGAAAAGCCAGATAAGAAAGGCTTTTAAGAGACATGCCACCAGTAAGCTCAAGAATATTGATGATCTTTTCAGTATTCATACTCTGGGCTTCAGAGGAGAAGCGCTTTCAAGTATTTCCTCAGTGGCTCAGGTTGATATGATCACCAAGACTGCTGACGACCTCACAGGCACCAGATATACCATCAATGGCGGTGATGAGGCAGGTTTTGAGGAGATCGGAGCTCCCGACGGAACCAGCCTTATTATCAGAAATCTTTTTTACAATACCCCTGCAAGAAAGAAATTCCTTAAGACTCCTCAAACTGAAGGAAGCTATATAGGAGATGTCATGGAGCATCTTGCCCTTGATAATCCCACGGTTTCTTTCCATTACATCAACAACAAGGAAGATAAATTCTCAACTTCCGGTAACGGAGATCTGAAGGAGCTTATATACAGGATCTACGGAAGAGATGTTTCTGTAAGTCTTGTACCTATCAAGGCTGAGAAAAACGGCATGACTCTTGAAGGATACCTGGGAGAGCCATCCATTAACCGCTCCAACAGGAACTTTGAGATATTCTTTGTTAACGGAAGATATGTCAAGGACAAGGTTATTTCCAAGGCTCTTGAGGAGGGTTACAAGCAGTATCTGATGATGCACAAGTTCCCTTTTGCGGTGCTGCATCTTCGCATGGATCCCGAGATGGTGGATGTTAACGTTCATCCCGCCAAGCTGGAAGTAAGGTTCAATAATCAGGCTGCTCTCTATGACTTTATCAAGACCAGCGTAGAAGAGACCCTCAGAAATAAAGAGATGATTCCTGACGCTCTTCTTGGAGATGACATGAAGGAAGCCAAGAAGGAATTAAAGAAGGAAGCAGCCAAGATCTCGATTCCTGAAGAGAGAAATGTAGAATCTGAGAAGGCTGTGAGCGTTCAGAAGATTGTTACTCCTGATAAAAAGGCGGACCCTAAGGATGAAGTCTTCTTTGAGGATGAGGAGAAGCCTAAGGCAGCCGCGCCAGCGTCTGTTGAAGATAAAAAGAAACTTGCTCCTGAGCCCTTCGAGAAGCTCAGGTTCGAAGAAAACAAGGTTAAGGAAGATGCTCCTGTTTATGCCACAGGGGTAAAGGAAGAACCCATAAGGATACAGGATGCTAATAAATCAGCTCTGTGGTCCAGGATCTTTGGAGATGCGGACGGTCGCAACGCTGAAAGAAGCGAGCATCCATCACCCATCATTAAACAGCAGGAAGCCATTGTGGTTGAAAAGCCCATGCAGCTTAATCTTTTTGATGAGAAAGTCCTTACCAAAGATAATGTTAAAGAATATGAGATATTAGGACAGATCTTTGGAACCTACTGGATCATCGGTTTCAAGGACAAGATGTTTCTTGTGGACCAGCATGCAGCTCATGAGAAGGTCAACTATGAGCGCATGATGAAGAGGTACAAATCAGGAGATATACTTTCTCAGATGGTCAATCCTCCTGTGATCGTAACCCTCACAGCTGCTGAAGAATCACTGTTTTTATCCTATAGGCAGTATTTTGAGAAGCTTGGCTTTAATATCGAGAACTTTGGTGGCCACGAGTACGCCATGAGAGCTATTCCCATAGATCTCTTTGGCTGCGAGAGTGAGAAGACCATGTTTACTGAGATTCTTGATGAATTGTCCCATGAGACCGGTCTTGACAGAACTCCTGATGTTATCAATTACAAGATAGCAAGCATGGCCTGCAAGGCTTCTGTTAAGGGCAACACCAGAATGACCAGGGAAGAGATGGAAGCTCTTCTTGATGAACTTTTAACCTTGGAAAATCCATATAACTGCCCCCATGGAAGACCAACCATTGTTTCCATGAGCAAGTATGAGATTGACAAGAAGTTTAAGAGAGTTGTTGAATAATGCAGAAACTTATCATTATTACCGGCCCTACAGCGGTTGGAAAGACAAAACTATCAATAAATCTTGCAAAGGAAATTGGCGGAGAGATAATCTCCGCTGATTCTATGCAAGTATATAAATATATGAACATCGGCACGGACAAGATAACCCCTGAGAAGATGGCCGGGGTTCCCCACCATCTTATTGACTTTCTTGATCCAAAGGAGGACTTCAACGTATTTCTTTTCCAGAAAAAGGTTAAGGAAGCTATCGCAGATATTTCCTCCAGGGGAAAAGTTCCCATTATCGTAGGCGGAACAGGCTTTTATATCCAGGCAGTTATCTATGATATTGATTTCACTGAGACCGATGAAGACGAGACCTACAGACATGAGTTGGAGGAGAGAGCAAGGACTGAAGGCGTTCATGTGCTTCATGAGGAGCTTCGGGCTGTGGATCCCGAATCCGCTGAGGCTATTCATGAGAATAACTCCAAACGTGTCATCAGAGCGCTGGAATATTATCAAAAAACCGGGAAGCCTATCTCACAGCATAACAGCGAGCAGCATGAGAGGACATCGCCCTATGACTTTAAATGCTTCGTATTGACAGATGACAGAAATACGTTATACTCTCGCATAGACAAAAGAGTCGATCAGATGATAGAGGAAGGTCTGGAGGATGAGGTTAAAAAGCTTCTTGAGATGAACATTCCCAAGACAGCCACTTCCATGCAGGGCCTGGGCTACCGGGAGATGATAGGTTACCTTGAAGGAGAGTATGATCTTGAGAGGGCTATCTATCTTATCAAGAGGAACACAAGGCATTTTGCCAAGAGGCAGCTCACCTGGTACAGAAACAGGGATGACAGCATCTGGATCGATAAGTCACAATTTGACAGAGACGACGATAAAGTTTTGAAAGAGATTTTGAGGATTTATGAACAGTAATATTTATGAGGCGCTTGGAATTTCCAAGGAAGTATATGAATTTGGCGAGAAGATTTTAGAGAATCTTGCTCCACGTTTTAAGAAGATTGATGAAAATGCAGAATACAACCAGCTTAAGGTTCTGAAGGCAATGCAGGACAACAAGGTTTCTGAGGCATGCCTTCTTGGTACCACCGGATATGGTTACAACGATATCGGAAGAGAGAAGCTTGAGGCTGTTTATGCCTCTGTTTTCCATACGGAGGATGCCCTTGTAAGACCCCAGATCACCTGCGGAACCCATGCGCTGGCACTGGCACTTATGAGTAACCTTCGTCCCGGAGATATGCTTTTTTCTCCTGTGGGCAAGCCCTATGACACTCTTGAAGAAGTAATCGGAATCAGAGATTCCAAGGGCTCTCTTAAGGAGTACGGTATTGAATACTGTCAGGTAGACCTTCTTCCTGATGGCGGCTTTGATTTTGATAATATTAAAAAAGCTCTGCTGGAGCATGACAATATTAAGCTTGTGACCATCCAGCGTTCAAAGGGCTATCAGACAAGACCTACACTTTCAGTTGAAAGAATCGGAGAGCTTATCTCATTTATCAAGTCAGTTAAAAAAGATGTTTACTGCATGGTAGACAACTGCTACGGTGAGTTTGTCGAGACTATTGAGCCCACAGATCTTGGAGCTGATATGGTCGTTGGATCTCTTATTAAGAATCCCGGCGGCGGTCTTGCTCCTATAGGCGGATATATTGCAGGAAAGAAGGAGTGCGTTGAGAATGCTGCATTCAGACTTACTTCTCCCGGCCTGGGTAAGGAAGTAGGAGCTTCCCTCGGAATCCTGCCTCAGTTCTATCAGGGCTTTTTCCTGGCACCTACTGTAACAGCTTCAGCTCTTAAGGGAGCGATATTTGCTGCAAATATTTATGAAAAGCTTGGCTTTTCCGTACATCCCAATGCTACGGAGAATAGATTCGATATTATCCAGGCTGTTACCTTTGGCAAGCCTGAAGGTGTAATTGCCTTCTGTGAGGGCGTACAGGCTGCGGCACCTGTGGATTCCTTTGTTGCTCCTGAGCCCTGGGATATGCCGGGATATGATGCTCAGGTTATCATGGCTGCCGGTGCCTTTGTTTCAGGCTCATCAATAGAGTTGTCGGCTGATGGCCCCATCAAAGAGCCTTATACAGTATTTTTCCAGGGCGGACTTACATGGCCCCATGCCAAGCTTGGCATCCTGAAGACCCTTCAAAGCCTGGTAAATGCTGGGCTTGTGGACAAGAAGAATTTAGAAGTATAAGTTTATAAAGGTTTTTCTTCACACCATATGATTTTGTGTTAATATATTTAATGAGTCTTTATGTGATCGTCCGGAAAACGTACAGAGGACTTAATGCACAGTTCATTTAATTCGATGATTGCTGAGGGCGGCGTTTATAAGGAAATGCTTCCCTATGAGAGATTTTTAAGCTACGGACCTGAATGTCTTACAGATGCTGAGCTTTTGGCTGTTATTATCAGAACAGGCACCAGGGAGGCATCACCGGTGGATATCGCCGGCAGGATCCTGAATCTCGAAAAAGGCAAGGAGAGCGGACTTAACAGCCTCTTCAGCCTGTCTGTTGAGCAGCTCAAGCAGGTCCGCGGTGTAGGCGAGGTCAAGGCAGTTAAGCTCAAATGTATAGCTGAGCTTGCCAAAAGAATGGCTTCCCAGAGAGCAAAGAGCTCACTTGACTGTAGCAAAGCATCCCATGTAGCTGAGTACTACATGGAAAAGATGAGACATGAAGACAAAGAGAAGGTTATTCTTCTTTGTCTGAATAATAGGAGTAAGCTGATAGAGGAATATCTTTTGGCTATAGGAACAGTGAATTCTGCTTCATTATCGCCGAGAGAGGTCTATATAAAGGCTCTAAAGTGCGGCGCTTCGGCAGTTGTTTTACTCCACAATCATCCGGGCGGTGATCCGACCCCAAGCAGGGCGGACATAGCAATAACCAATAAGATCAGAGAAGCAGGTAGTATGATAGATATTTACCTGTTAGATCACATAATAATAGGAGACAGATCCTACATTAGTCTCGCAGACAGGGGACTTTTGTGGAAATAAGGAGGAAGTTTTGGCTAATATTTTCGGAATCGACCTTGGAACAAGTAATATTAAGATCTACAACAGAGATGAGGACAATCTCACTGTTGAGAAGAATATGATTGCCATAGAGAACAAGACCAATGTTTTTGCTTATGGTAATTCAGCATATGAAATGTATGAGAAGGCCCCTGACAAGATCAAGATCTCATATCCCCTTAACAGCGGTGTTATCGCTGATATCGAGCATATGGAGACCCTTGTTAAGCTTTTCCTTACAGATCAGATGAAGGGCAATGTTAAGCCCTGCGAAGTATACATCACTGTACCTAAGGATGTTACCGAGGTTGAGAGAAGAGCTTTCCATGATCTTATCAATGATGCCGGAATCAAGGCCAAGAAGATCATGATGGTTAAGAAGCCTCTTGCTGACGGCCTCGGAATGAATATTGATGTTATGAATTCCCAGGGTGTACTTGTTGTTAACGTTGGTTATGACACCACTGAGATTTCTATTCTTTCACTTAGAGGTATCGTTGTAAGTAAGCTCATCAAGGTTGGCGGCAAGAAGTTTGATGAGTCCATCAGAAACGTTATCCGTAAGGAATTTGGACTTCTTATCGGTGAGAAGACCTCTGAAAACGTTAAGATTTCCCTTAAGGAGCTTGAGAAGGAAGGCAAGGAAGCTGTTGTTTACGGAAGAGACATCGTTACAGGACTTCCTGTTGAGAGAAAGATTCCTACAGACCTTCTTAACCAGGCACTTATCGAGAACTTCGATGTGATCCTTGACAATATCAAAGCTGCTCTTGAGAAGACCCCACCGGAGCTTGCTGCAGATATCTTCAAGCATGGACTTTATCTCACCGGAGGTGCTTCACAGGTTTGCCATCTGGCACAGAGACTTTCAAACGGTGTAGGACTTAATGTAAATATCGCTGAGAATCCTATTGGGTCCGGTGCTCTTGGTCTTGCCAAGATCATCAGGGAAGATCAGTATAAAGCTCTTGCATATGGAATTGAAGAGGATAAATAATGAGTCCCATTATCAAGAGAAGAGGAGAACGATTTACTCTGCCAAGTAAATATCTCCTCTTTATTTTAACATTATTATGTACAGGAATGATTGTCATTACCTTTAATACCAACCTGTTTACCGGACCTTTGAATTCGTTTACAGGTATTTTTATTGTGCCCTTTCAAAAGGGTATCACCACTGTGGGAACATTCCTTAAGCAGTCAGGAGACAGACTTTCTTCCATAACACAGCTTTTATCTGAAAATGAGAGCCTTAAGAAGCAGATCGACGAACTGACAATTGCAAATACCAATCTTGAACAGGAAAAGTATGAGCTCACTGAGCTTCGAGAACTCTATGGCCTTGATGCTCAGTATGAGAACTACAAGAAGACCGGTGCCAGGATCATAGCCAAGGACGCCGGTAACTGGTATTACTCCTTTGTTATCGACAAGGGAAGCGATGACGGCATTGCAGTGGATATGAATGTTATTGCCGGAGCCGGGCTAGTAGGAAGAGTTATGGATGTAGGTCCTGACTGGGCCAAGGTTCAATCTATCATCGCCGATAACTCTGCGGTTTCAGGAATGGTGCTTTCTTCCTCAGACAACCTGATAGTTACCGGAGATCTTGAGCTATACAGGCAGGGATTTATCAACTTTTCCAAGCTTGTTGACGATGCGGACAAGGTAAAGGTGGGAGATAAGATTGTTACCTCCAATATCAGTGACAAATATCTTCCCGGAATACTTATAGGATATATATCAACCCTTGACGATGATTCAAATAACCTGACCAAGTCAGGTACATTGACACCTGCTGTAGACTTTGAACATATGAATGAAGTTCTTGTTATCCTTGAACTTAAGAAGAACATTGACGGATAAGGATTGTAGATGAACATTAGAAGAATTCTTACCAATTTCATCCTGATAATCATATCTTTCATAATGCAGACTACAGTTTTCAGAGTTCTGGATTTTGGCGATATAGCCCCGAATCTTCTGATGATACTGACTTCCGCAACAGCATTTATAAAAGGCGACAGAGAAGGCCTATTGTGTGGTTTCTTCTGTGGCCTTCTTATTGATGTGTTTTTTGGCACATATATCGGATTCTTTGCTCTGATCTACATGTATATCGGATTCATAGTAGGCAAGTTCCATGAGATATTCTTTTCCCAGAACCTGGCTATTCCTATCATGTTTATCACTATTTCCGATTTTCTGTTTGGGTTTGTGTGCTATGTACTTATGTTTTTGTTCAGAACCAAGTTTAATCTCGGTTATTACATGATGAATGTCATAATTCCGGAGATGGTTTATACAGCCATAATTGCGATTTTTTATTATCCTCTTATTCTGCGTATCAATAACAGAATAGATGAGAAGGAAGAAAAGGAAGCTAAGAAATTTGTTTGATGAATTTAAAGAAAACCTGATTAAATTCATAACGTCCAGAGCTGTTATGGTCTGTGGAGTCTTGATTGTGCTGGCCTCAATCATGATCTATAGACTTTTTTCCCTGCAGATAATAAGTGGTGAGTCCTATCTTGACTCCTTTAAACTCAGAATCAAGAAGGAAAAGAGCATTCCTGCAGCAAGAGGTAATATTTACGACAGAAACGGCAACATTCTTGCCTATAACGAGCTTGCCAATTCTGTTACCATCGAGGATGTTTATAAATCCGGATCAGGTAAGAATAAAAAAATCAATGAAACACTGAATAACCTTATCGATATTATCGAGAAGAACGGTGACAGCGTTGATCAGGATTTCAATATTATCATCAATGACAGCGGCAACTATGAGTTTACTGTGGAAGGTAATTCTTTGCTTCGTTTTCTTGCGGATGTTTACGGTCATTCTTCAATAAACGACCTTAAGTATGAGGAGAAGACCAAGTCAGCCACTGAAGTTGTGGATGACTTGTGCAAGAATTTCGGAATCGGAGACTATGCCGTTGAAGGTGATAGTTCCTCCTTTACTCCAAGACTTGGATACACCCCTGACAGGGCTTTGAAGATCCTTACGGTAAGATTTAATATGAGTGCCAACTCATTCCAGAAATATATTGATACCACTGTTGCCTCAGATGTCAGCGATAAGACTGTAGCTGATGTTATGGAGAATGCTGAGATCCTTACAGGTGTATCTATCAATGAGAGCACCGCCCGCAAATATGTTGACTCTGTGTATTTCTCACAGGTTCTTGGATATACGGGTAAGGTATCAGAGGAAGAGCTTTCTGAGCTTATCCTGACTAATCCTTCCTACGGCATTAACGATACTGTCGGTAAATCCGGTATTGAGCAGGCTATGGAAAGTGTTCTTCAGGGTAAAAAAGGCTCTGAGACTGTTTATGTAGATAACACAGGACAGGTAATCGAGACCAGTAACTATGTGGATTCTGTTGCGGGTAATGATGTTTACCTGACCATTGATAAAGACCTTACAGAGGCCTGCTACAACATTATTGAGCAGTCCCTGGCAGGAATTCTTGTTTCCAAAATACAGAATGTAAAAACCTATACATATACATCAACATCCAGCTCCAGCAATATCGTTATCCCAATTTATGATGTATATTTTGCCATGTTTGACAATGATATCATCAATATCAATCACCTATCTGCCATGGATGCCAAGGACAATGAGCAGGCTGTTTATAACGCTTTCTTAACTAAGAACGAGAGTGTTCTTGAACAGATAAGGCTTGAGCTTACTGAGAAGGCCACAGCCTATGATCATCTTTCCAAGGAATATCAGTGGTATATGAGCCATATTGCTGCAATGCTTTATTCCAAGGGCATTCTTGATTCTTCCAAGGTGGACAGAGAAGATGATATGTATATTGCCTGGACAACGGATGAAACCATATCACTGGCGGAATATCTTAAATATGCCATTGCCATGAACTGGATCGACGTATCCAAACTTGAGATAGACAACCAGTATGCTGATTCCGAGCAGATCTTTAATCAGATAGTAGATTATACAATTAAGGTTCTTGAAAAGGACTTCGATTTCCAGACAAGAATGTATAAGTATCTGCTTCTTGACGGACAGATCAGCGGAACACAGGTATGTAATGTGCTTCTGGAGCAGGAAGCCGTTACCCTTGATGAAACTGAACTTTCCCTTTGGGAGAGGGGCGGAGAGACTGCCTACAGCTTCATGATAAGCAGGATTGAGAAGCTTGATATAACACCGGCACAGCTTGCGCTGGACCCTTGTACCGGATCCATGGTCATCACTGATGTCAATACCGGGGATGTGCTGGCTTTGGTTTCATATCCCGGCTACGACAACAACATGATGGCCAACGGTGTAGATGCTGCCTATTATGCTAAGCTTAGAAGTGATAAGTCCAATCCGCTTTATAACTACGCAACTCAGCAGAAGACTGCGCCGGGATCAACATTTAAGATGGTATCCTCCACAGCAGGACTTAATGAGGGGGTTATTGGCCTGGATTCTATCATCTACTGCGGTGGTATTTTTGATAAGCTGGATCATCCGCCTCGCTGCTGGATATATCCCAGAGGACATGGTGGTCTTAATGTCTCCGGCGGTATCAGGAACTCCTGTAACGTATTCTTTTACGAAGTGGGTTACAGACTGGGAATATCAGGAGATAAGTATAATTCAGACCTTGGTCTTGAGAAGCTTGCTAAATACGCAGACTTGTACGGCCTTACAGAGAAATCCGGAATTGAGATTGCTGAATCAGAGCCTCAGGTTTCCAATCAGGACTCAGTAAGATCAGCCATCGGTCAGGGTAACCAGGCTTATACCACAGTGGGCCTTGCAAGATATGTAACTACCGTTGCCAACAGTGGAACCTGCTATAATCTTACACTTATCGATAAGACAACAGATTCCAGCGGCAATCTTCTTGAAGAGAATTCTGCAGAAATAAGAAGTACCATTGAAATGCCTGATTCCTACTGGAATGCGATCCACCTTGGTATGAGACAGGTGGTTCAGGACAAGGCATACTATAATAACCTGGGAGTTAATGTTGCCGGCAAGACTGGTACAGCACAGGAGTCCAGCAACAGGCCCAACCATTCGCTCTTTGTATGTTATGCGCCCTATGAGAAACCTGAAATAGCTATAGCAACCAGAATTGCTAACGGATATACATCCAGCTATGCGGCTCAGATTACCAAGGACGCCCTTGTATACTACTTTGATCTTCTTGATGAGGATGAGATTATTTCCGGTACAGCCCAAACCTTGCAGGATGGTGCTATAAACGCTGACTAATTTTGAGATTTACATCAAAGGAACTATTTTATGATTAAGAAGTACAGGATAATTGATTATGACTTCGCCCTTGCGGTGATGTCTATAGCTCTTACCATAATAGGAATATTCGCCATAAGTTCCGCGCAGCCGACCTTTGTCAGCAAGCAGATTGCGGGACTTGCGGGCGGTATATTTCTCATGATTTTTTTATCCCTTCTTGACTATACTTTTCTTATAAAGCTATATATTCCCTTTTACCTTGTGAATGTAGCTTTGCTGGCTTTGGTAAAATCCCCTTTGGGAAGCAGCACCAATGGTGCCCAGAGATGGATCAATATTATGGGAATCACTTTTCAGCCCTCAGAGACAGCCAAAATTTTATTGATTTTATTTTTTGCTCAGTTTATTATGAAATATAAAGATAAAGTTAAGTATTTGGGGTTTGTTTTAATCTGCCTTGTACTGTTGGCGGTTCCTCTTGGGCTTATTGCAAGCCAGCCTGATCTTTCCACCTGCATTATGGTTATGACGATTTTCTGCTGTATTATGTTTATTGCCGGTATCAACTGGAAAATTGTTGCAGCTGTTCTTATGGTGTCAATACCTACAGTATTATTCGTTATTTATAATGCTGTACAGGGAGAGAGTAGTCTTTTGGAGCCTTATCAGCAAAGACGTATTCTTGCATGGCTTCATCCTGAAGATTATGCCAATTCAGAAGCTTATCAGACCATCAATTCCATGATGGCAATTGGTTCAGGGCAGCTCTATGGTAAGGGCTACAATACCAATGAGATCAGCTCTGTATTAAATGGCGGATTCATTTCCGAATCTCAGACGGACTTTATTTTTACTGTTATCGGCGAGGAATTTGGCTTCGTTGGTGCATTTATAGTTGTTTTGCTTATTTTATGTATTTCTGTGAAATGCTTTTTAATATCCTTAAAAGCCAGAGACAAGGCCGGTGAGATCATTGCAGCCGGTGTTGGAGCGTGGATCGGATTTCAGGGATTTATTAATATTGGTGTTGCAACGGGAGTAATCCCCAATACCGGAATTCCGCTTCCTTTCGTAAGTTACGGCCTGACTTCGCTTCTTTCTGTCTATATGGGTATAGGATTCGTTTTAAATGTCAGGCTGCAGAGTAATAAATATAACCTGGGGAGGATATAAGTAAATGAACATCGCACTTATAGCACATGACGCAAAGAAGAGACTCATGCAGAATTTCTGTATTGCCTACAGAGGTATTCTCAGTAAGAATGATCTCTTTGCCACAGGAACAACAGGAAGACTTATAGAAGAAGTAACCAATCTGTCAGTACATAAATATCTTGCAGGTCATTTGGGAGGTTCACAGCAGCTTGGAGCTGCCATCGAACATAATGAGATCGACCTTGTTATCTTCCTTAGAGATCCTCTTACTGTTAAGTCACATGAACCTGATATCAACAATGTTATGACACTTTGTGACATGCATAATATTCCTGTCGCAACTAACCTTGCTTCTGCTGAACTGCTTATTAAATCACTTGACAGGGGAGATCTTGAGTGGCGTGAAATGTATAAATAAGCTTACGGCTTTATTCTTAAGTCTGGCTGTATGCATATCTTTATCCGGCTGTTCCGGATTATCATATTCATCCAAATATACATTGGATTCATCTGAGGCGGGAAACAGACAGAGTCTTGTCTATCCAACCTATGCCTCAGATATTTGTGTTGTCAATTCTGATATAGAAGGTGCTGATCTCGCCCTTGATGAGGGGCTTAGCGCCGGTCTTTTTGATCTCAGGAACAAAGAAACTTTATATGCGCTTAATGTTAATGAGAAGGTCATGCCCGCCAGTCTTACCAAGGTCATGACCGCTTATTGTGCGCTCAAATACGGAAGCCTGGATCAGGTACTTGTGGCAGGCAGTGACGTGGGAGTAACTGAGAGCGGAGCTCAGAAAATAGGGCTTAAGCAGGGGGATCGCATGACTCTTGACCAGGCCCTCAGAATACTTCTTATTTATTCAGCCAACGATGTTGCTAACCTTATAGCTTCCAATATTTCCGGTTCCATTGATGAGTTTGTGGAGCTTATGAACAGTGAAGCCAGGAAGCTTGGAGCCACCAGGTCTCATTTTGTTAATCCTCATGGTCTTACAGCAGAGGAGCATTATGTCACAGCCTATGACATGTATCTTATGTTTAATGCTGCAATGCAATATGATACCTTCAGTGAGATCATAAATATGACTGAATACACCACAACTTACCTTGATTCTGCCGGGGGAGTGAAGGAAGTATCTATTTCAACCACCAATGGCTATCTTGCGGGCAAAAGCACTGCGCCAAGCGGTGTTACAGTTATCGGCGGCAAGACAGGAACAACCCAGGCTGCAGGCCACTGTCTGATACTTCTTGCAAGGGATACCAGCGGCAATCCCTATATCAGTGTGATTATGAAGGACAGTGACAGCGGAACCCTTTATACAGACATGTCCCAGCTGCTGTCGGTCATCACAAAGTAGCATGAATACTGGCTTTTCAGCCTTCTTTATAAAAATTTAATAACGTTTGTTTTATTTTTATAATTGTGCATTTTAGGTTGTCTTTTGTACCTGCATAACTTATAATTAATACATCAATTAAATCTTTACTTGATGGAGGGTATGCCAATGGTTCAGTTAATAGTTGGGAAAAAAGGAAAAGGAAAGACCAAATGCTTATTGGACAAGGTTAATACCGAGGTTAAGAACGTACTCGGCAGTGTTGCTTTTTTAGATAAGAACACTAAGCATATGTATGAATTAAATAACAAAATCCGTCTTATAGTAGTTTCTGATTTTATGATTTCAAACCCCGATGAGTTCATCGGATTCGTAAGTGGTATTATTTCTCAGGACCATGATCTCCAGCAGATGTATTTCGATAGCTTCCTTAAGATTGCATGTCTTGAAGATGCAGACATGACAGAGACCATCGAGAAGCTTGAAAAGATTAGTGAGAAGTTCAATATTGACTTCGTACTTAGCGTTTCTATGGATGAATCAGAACTTCCTGAGGCTGTTAAATCAAAGGTTGTTGTATCTCTTTGATGATTTAGTTTTTTAATATGATTATTCTGATAAGCCGCGGAAATGCCGCGGCTTATCTTATGAGGATTAACGGGTATTGCTCCCGTATCATGAAAAAAGGATTTGGGGAATGGCAAAAAGTTCAGGCCAAAAGGTAACTAAATATCCCGGTAACTTAAATAATCTCAACATTGGAATGATCTTTTTTATTGTAATTGCAATATATGTGGTCATCAGTGTTGTGACCTATTTAAGAAAGGATCATATTGTTGGCTACGAAGTTAAGGAGGGTGCTTTATCCTCCAATAACATCTATGAATCTATAGCTCTCAGAAAAGAGAAGATCATTGAAACTGACAGCGCAGGTAATGTTAACTATTTTGCTTCCGAAGGCGGAAGAGTTGCAGTAGGCAACCTTGTTTATACTGTAGATGAATCAGGTAAACTTCTTGATTATCTCAAGTCTCAGGGAACTGAGGAGGTTGCTCTTTCCGACAGCGATATGTCTGAGCTCAGATCTCAGATTGTTAGTTTTCATTCGACCTTTGATGAGCAGTCATTTTACACTGTATATGATTTCAAGGTAAGTCTTGACGGTACAGTGCAGAAGCTTTCCAATAACAGCATTCTTCAGAACATTCAGTCTCTTAATAATTCCGGCGGCGCACTTAATTCCATTGGTTATAAATATGCCCCCGATACAGGCATTGTTATTTATTCCTTAGACGGTTATGAGGAGAAAACTCTTCAGGACCTTAAGGCATCAGATTTTGAGCAGACTGATTACGAGAAGACACAGCTCATCAATAATAATCTGGTCAAGCCCGGTGATCCTGTATTTAAGCTCTGCACCAGCGAGGAATGGTCTGTAGTTATCAAAGAGAATGATCAGGCCAAGGTTCAGGAACTTCTTGATCTTCAGTACGTGAAGATAAGATTTATCAAGAATCAGGATGAATCCTGGGGGAAGGTTTCAAGCTTTACCAATGATGAAGGTGATACCTTTGTAGCATTTACCTTCACCAATTCCATGATCACCTTCTGCAGGGACAGATTTTTAAGCATTGAGCTCATTACTGAGGATGAGAAGGGACTTAAGATTCCCAATTCTTCTATAGTTAACAAGTCCTTTTATCTTTTGCCAAAGGATTATGTTATTAAGAACAACGAGAATAATTCCGGTGTGCTTCGTAGTAAATATGACGAACAGGGCAATGAGACATCTGAATTTGTCAATCTTTCAATTTATAACGAAACTGAGACAGAGTATTATGTAGATACCTCGCAGCTCAGATCCGGAGATAACCTTATCAAGCCTGATTCCAACGACAGATATATTGTCAGCAAAACAGATACTCTTGTAGGTGTTTACAATATTAACAAGGGATATGCGGATTTCAGACAGATCAGGATCCTCTACAGCAACGAAGAGTATTCAATTGTTAAGTCCAATACCATGTATGGTCTTAATGTTTATGACTATATTGTGCTGGATGCTTCCGTAGTTGATGAAGATGGAACCTCGATGTATACGAATAATAGCAACGCCGAATCAGCTGCAGATAGTTCTGTGGAATCTGACACTGAGGAGAGCGATTCGGCAGAATCCAATGAAGATTCAGCTGATGACTCAATTTCAGAATCTGAAGAAGCCGCATCGGAATCAACTTCTGAGTGATTAAAAGTTGACAGATTGCGTAAAACTACGATAATATTATTAGGGTTTTTGTTGGGAATT
>JAEEGL014259567.1_pt1 | contig 15172 bp, 15 predicted proteins | sample 9134231 | NCBI WGS metagenome assembly JAEEGL01 (sample SAMN16246548, study PRJNA631951) | gut metagenome | biome: gut microbiome; feature: rumen; material: fiber-attached | host: Bos | place: Iran: Karaj | collected 2018-10 | reverse complement strand
GCCAGCTTCATCAGACCCTTGAGGGCGTCGGTGGTGCGGCCCTTGGACATCGCCTCCAGCATCTTGCCCACGGTGATCAGCGTCGGGATCATGGCGGCGGACTCGAAGTACAGGTTCATGCCGTACTTCATCACGGTCCCGTGGTCGCCCTCCCCCTGGGCCAGGATCATCAAAAATAATTCCACCAGGGAATACCCGAAGGAGGCGCTGGAGCCCAGGGCCACCAGGGTATCCATGTTCGGCGCCCCGCGGAAAAGGGAGCTGAAGCCGGAGGTGAAGAACTTTCCGTTGATGACCATGACGGCCACGGCCAGCAGCAGCTCGAAGAGCCCCAGGAACACGTGGTTGTCAAAGGCCTTCGGGGCCGGCCAGCCCCACATCCCGTGGCCCATGGAGAAATACATGAGGATCAGCAGGATCGGCACGGAGAGCCAAAGCCGCTTTTTCAGCTTCGGGGTCTCGTGATCCTTCAGGGCCTCGGCGTCCGCCCAGGAGGGGGCGCCGCCGGCCTCGTTTTTTTGCGCCGCGTTCTTCGGCTTCGCGCCGTAGCCGGCTGCCTCCACAGCCTTGACGATCTCCGCGGGAGAGGCGGTCCCCTCCACGCCCATGGAGTTGGTCAGCAGACTCACCGAGCAGCTCGTCACCCCGGACACGCCGGACACCGCCTTTTCCACCCGGGCGGAGCAGGCGGCGCAGCTCATGCCCGTGACTTGATATTGTTCCATCCTTCGCTTGCCTCGCTATTTCATCAGCTTTTTCAGGATCTCCATCAGCTCGTCCACGGCCTCGTCCCGGCCGGCGCGGATGTCCTCGGTGACGCAGCTGTGCAAATGGCTGGCCAGCAGGGTCCGGCAGAAGCCGTTCAGAGCTGCCTGCACCGCGGAGGCCTGGGTCAGAACGTCCGGGCAGTACGCGTCCTCCTCCAGCATCCGCTGCAGGCCCCGGACCTGCCCCTCGATCCGCTTCAGGCGGTTCATCAGCTCGCGCCGCTCTTTTTCATCCCGCAGCTTTTTGCGCACGGTGCAGCACGGTGCTTCGGTGATCTCGGCCATATCCATCGCTCCTTTCGATACCCCACTGGGGTATCTCTCTTTGCCTGCATTATATACCCGCAGGGGGTATTTGTCAAGAGGCGCCCGCGTTTTTTTCTGATCGAGTTTGCCGCGATCACAGAAGCGCGGGCTGCGGCAGGTAACGAAGCCCCGGAATGATTGCGGAGTATGCAGGCCTCTTTCATGATTTTCCCTTCCCGTTCGCGTTCTCCGCAGGCTCAGCTGTGCGCCGCTTCGCTTTGCTCCTGCGCGGGGCGTGGAAGCCTGCCATCGATGCGGTTTTTTCTGTTGCTATTCTGTGCTGATTCTGCTATACTCTGATCAGAAGCTTTCAGAAGAATCTCTGAGGAAGATCCTGGGATCATCCAGCCCTCTGAGGGGACCCGGGGGCGCGGCGTCGCCCGTTTCAAAAGAATTGAACAAACACAAGGAGGCAAAGTATGAACAGATCCAACAACGCTGAAATGGAGTTTTGCGTAAACCATGTGCCGGCGTCCGATGATCGCTGGCTGCGGATCATGGACGAGGAAAGCGTCAGAAAAGCCCTTCGCTTTCACCGATCCTTTCCGGAATATGAGGTCACGCCGCTGCAGGTCCTGAAAAGGATGGCGTCCTACCTGGGGATCCGGGGCCTGTATGTCAAGGATGAGTCCTATCGCTTCGGCTTGAACGCCTTCAAGGTTCTGGGCGGCTCCTTTGCGATGGCCAGCTATATTGCCGACCGCATCGGTCAATCCGTGGACGAACTGCCCTACAGCGTGCTTTCCTCCGCCGAATTCCGGGAGCGGATGGGTCAGACCACGTTCTATACGGCGACCGACGGCAACCACGGACGCGGCGTAGCCTGGGCCGCCCACCGGCTGGGTCAGAAGGCCGTCGTGCGCATGCCCCGGGGCTCGGCGGAGACCCGTCGGGACAACATCGCCAAGGAAGGCGCGGAGGTGAGCATTGAGGACCTCAACTATGACGAATGCGTGCGCCTGGCGGCTTCCCAGGCAAAGGCCGATCCGAACGGCGTCATCGTACAGGATACCGCCTGGAAGGGCTATACGAACATTCCGGCCTGGATCATGCAGGGCTACGGCACCCTGGCGCTGGAGGCCGACCGGCAGCTGCTGGCAAACGGCGTGGAACGGCCGACCCATGTGATCGTGCAGGCGGGCGTTGGTTCCCTGGCGGGGGCCGTCGTCGGCTATTTCGCAAACAAATTCAAGGGAAACGAACCGATCATGTGCGTCTGTGAGGCCGGCTCCGCGGCCTGCCTGTACCGGTCCGCGAAGAAAGGGACCGGAAAGACGGTGAAGGTGGAGGGCAAGCTGGACACCATAATGGCCGGCCTGGCCTGCGGCGAGCCCAACGTGATCGGCTGGGATATCCTCCGCAACCACGCCGCCGGCTTTGCCGCCTGCCCGGACTGGATGAGCGCCCAGGGCATGCGCATGTACGGCGTTCCCCTGGCCGGCGATCCCACCATCATCTCCGGAGAATCTGGCGCCGTGACCATGGGCTTCCTGGCCTCCGTTACAAGATACCCCCGGTATGCCGGGATCAAGGAAGCGCTGAAGCTGGATGAGAATTCCGTCGTGCTGTTGATCTCCACGGAGGGAAACACGGATCCGGTCCGCTTCCGGGAGGTCGTCTGGAACGGCCTGTACGGGATCCGGCACCGGGGCGAGGAAGTGATCCGGTAGCTTTCCCGGGCAGGACTGAAAAAGAGACATCCGTTTGGATGTCTCTTTTTCTGCCGCGGGAGGATTCATAGCTGCCGGGGCAGGAGGGCGGCGCAGTCTGCGGGGCCCTGACGCAGCATTTTCAGGCCGTGGAGCAGCGGCCCGAAGACCGGCTCCAGATTCTCCAGGGCGGCCCTGGGGCTCCCGGGCAGGTTGACGATCAGGGTCCTGCCGCGGATCCCGGCCGTACCCCGGGACAACATCCCCCGGGGCGTGATCTGGATGGCACGGGCCCGCATGGCCTCGCCCACGCCGGGACAGAGCTTTTCACAGACCGCGGCAGTGGCCTCCGGGGTGACGTCCCTGGGAGCGAAGCCGGTGCCGCCGGTGGTGAGCACCAGGGCGATATCCTCCTCCGCCGCCCGGCAAAGGGCCTCCATGATCCGTTCCTTCTCATCCGGCACCAGGCCGCGGCTGATCTCCGAGAAGCCGTTTTCCCGGAGCCAGGCCTCCAGGGCGGGGCCGCTCAGGTCCTCCCGCTCCCCCGCGGCGCAGCGGTCGGACACCGTCAGAATGTGGATGTGAGTTTTTTCCTCCAAAACGCTTCCTCCCTTCCCCGCTCGCTCCCCCGTCATTTTCCGAAGGGGCAGACGGGATAGCGGCAGCTCTCGCAGCCCAGGCAGAGCCCGCCCTCGCCCAGCACCACAAAGTCCCGCTTCTCCATGGGCAGATTGGCGGCGATCCGCGGCAGCGCCAGGTCGAAGATCGTCGCCTTGGCGTACATGACGCAGCCGGGCAGACCCATAATGGGCGTGTCGTCTTCAAAATAGCCCAGCAGGAACATGGCCCCGGGCAGCACCGGCGCGCCGTAGGTGACGATCCGGGCCCCGCTGGCCTTGATGGCCCCGGGGGTGTTGTCGTCGGGATCCACACTCATGCCGCCGGTGCAGAGGATCATATCCGCCCCTTCGGACCGGGCCCGGTCGATGGCTGCGCGGATGTTTTCGACTCCGTCGCCGGTCAGCTCCTGATAGATCGCGCTGATCCCGTAGGCTTCCAGCTTTTGCAGCAGCACCGGGGTGAATCTGTCCTGGATGCGCCCGGTTTTGACCTCGTTTCCGGTGGTGAGGATGGCGGCAGTCTTGCGCTGGTAGGGCGCCAGCCGCAGGATGGGCTCGCCGCCCGCGGCGGCCTCCGCCGCTTCCAGCTTCTTCTCGTCGATGATCAGGGGGATCACCCGGGTGCCGCAGAGCTTGTCTCCCCTCCGCACCGGCGTATAGCCGTGCCGGGTGGCGATCATCAGCTCGTCGATGGCGTTGACGGCGTTCAAGCGCTCCGTATCCACCAGAAAAAGGCCGTCCCGGGCAGCCCGCAGCTCGATCTTGCCCTCCCGGATCTCCGAGGCCTCCATGCCCTCATTTTGGCAGAGCCTGCAGAGCCGCTCCGCCGCCTCGTTTTCGTGGAGCATTCCCGGGCTCATCTCCCAGACGTAAAGATGCTCCTTGCCCATGGACAGCAGCACCGGGATGTCGGCCTCCGTGACCACGTGGCCCTTGCGGAAGCGGGCGCCCTTGTATTCCCCGGGGATGATCTGGGTCAGGTCGTGGCACAGCACATGCCCGACGGCCCGGGTGGTTTCGATCAGCTTCATAGGGTTTCCTCCAATCGGATTTCGTCGCCGGGGCAGATCGTGCCTTCCTCCAGCACGATGGCGAAGATGCCCTCCGTGGGCATCACGCATTTGCCGGCAGCCTGCTTGATGGCGCATTCATTGTGGCACTCCTTGCCGATCTGCGTCACCTCCAGAAGAGCGGGCCCCACCCGGAGCCGGGTCCCGACGGGCAGCGTCTTGAGCTCGATCCCCTCCGTCACGATGTTCTCCGCGAAGGCCCCGGGGCTCAGGTTCAGGCCCGGCTGCCGCATGGTGTCGACGCTCTCCCGGGCCAGCAGACTCAGCTGCCGGTGCCAGTTGCCCGCGTGGGCGTCCCCCAGGATGCCATAGCTCCGCTTGAGCTCGATCCGGGGCACCTCCCGTTTCCGGACACCCCTGCGCTCGCTGATGCAGACCGCGATCACGCTTGCCATGTGAATCCCTCCCGCAGATAGTCTCCGCTCTTGCCGCCGGTCTTCTCCACCAGGCGGATGCCGGTGATCTCCATGTCCTTTTGCAGGGCCTTGCACATATCGTAGATGGTGAGGGCGGCGGCGGACACGGCGGTCAGCGCCTCCATCTCCACCCCGGTCTCCCCCCGACACTTGACCTGGGCCAGGATCTCCACCGCCTCCTCCCGGAGGGCGAAGCGGACGTCCACCCCGGTCAGCCCCAGGGGATGACACATGGGGATCAGCTCCCAGGTCCGCTTGGCCGCCATGACAGCTGCCACCTGGGCCACGGCCAGCACGTCCCCCTTGGAGACGCCTCCCGTGCGGATGGCCTCCACGGTGGAGGCCGCCATTCGGACCGTGCCCAGGGCGGAGGCCGTGCGGAAGCTCTCAGGCTTCCCGCTCACGTCCACCATTCTGGCGCGGCCCTCCTCGTTGAAATGCGTAAACTCCATGCCCTTATCCTCCGATCTGATACATGGTCCGGGGCGTCTCGCTGCCCCCTCGCTCCCTGAGCCGGTGGCAGGGCGGCTTGGCCGCGATGGTTTTCGCGATGGCCGCCCGCAGAGCCTCCCCGTGCAGGCCCCGGACAGAGAACTCCGCCTCGGAGTGCAGGCAGGGCTTCAGCTTCCCGTCCGCCGTCAGGCGGATCCGATTGCAGCTGTCGCAGAAGCGGCGGCTCAGGGCCCGGATCAGACCCACGGTGCCCGGAGCCCCCGGCAGACGGTAGCGCTCCGCCACGCCGTCTCTGTCCAGCGCCTCCAGCTCCGGCAGCGCCCGGAGCACGCAGTCCGCGGAGACAAAGCGCTCCGGCGGCATGGCGGCGCCGACTCCCAGGGGCATCAGCTCGATGAAGCGCACGCTGACGGGACGGGTCCGGGTGAGCTCCGCCAGGGCGGGGATCTCGTCGAGATTGAGACCGCCCAGCAGGACGGTGTCCAGCTTGGTGTGCCGGAAGCCCGCCGCTTCGGCGGCCTCCAGCCCGGCCAGCACCTCCTCCACCCGGCCGCAGCGGGTGATCTCCCGGAAGCACCGCGGGTCCAGAGCGTCGAGGCTGATATTGAGACGGTCCAGCCCGGCCTCCTTCAGAGGCGCGGCCAGCTTGGGCAGCAGGCTGCCGTTGGTGGTCATGGTGAGCTCCTCGATCCCGGGGACAGCCCGAAGCATCCGGCAGAGCTCCACAATCCCGGGCCGTACCAGGGGCTCGCCCCCTGTCAGCCGCAGCTTGCGGATTCCGCAGTCCGCCGCGGCGGCGGCCAGCTCGACGATCTCCTCCAGACGAAGCAGCTCCGCATGGGGCCGCTTCGGGACTCCCTCCGGCTCCATACAGTACACGCAGCGGTAGTTGCAGAGATCCGTCACGGAGATCCGCAGATATTCAATTTTCCGTCCGTAGGAATCCAGCATACCGCATTACTCCGTCAACAGCAGAATTGCCTCCGATGAGAAATAGACCGTAAGCTCCGCATCCGCCGCGGGCGGCGCGTGCAAGCCCTTGTCATATTCCATGCGCAGCAGCCCGCCTCCGGGCGTCCGCAGCATGACGATGTAGGAAAACACATTGTCGATCACCCGCTCCACCCGGCAGGACAGGGCGTTTTCCGCGGGCTCGAAGTCCAGGCTGTGGGCCCGGACCCCCACATGGCTCAGACCGGCGGGGATCGGCCCCGCCGGGCGAAGGCACACGCCCCAGTCGGCGCACCAGAGCCCGTCGCTCCGACGCACCGCCCGGGAGAAATTCTTGCAGCCGGAGAGTTTGGCGGCGCTGAGGGTCCTGGGCGCCCGCATCAGCTCCTTCACGGAGAGGATCTCCCCGGCGCGGCCCTCGGTCAGCACACATACATTCGGACACAGGCGGGTCACCTCGTCCCGGCTGTGGGAGACGAAGAGCACGTCGCCGCCGAAGCGGTCCAGCAGCTCCATCAGCTCCAGCTCCAGCTTCCACTTCAGGGCCTCGTCCAGGGCCGAGAAGGGCTCGTCCAGCAGCAGAAGCTCCGGCTCGCTCAGCAGGATCCGCGCCAGGGCGACCCGCTGCTGCTGGCCGGCGGAGAGCTCGCTCGGGCGCCGGTTTTCCAGGCCCTCCAGGCGAAAGGCCGTCAGCTTTTCCGCGATTTTGGTCCAGCGCTCCCTCTGGGGCAGTCTGCGAACCGCCGCGTTCAAATTCTGCGCCACCGTCATATTGGGAAAAAGCGCGTACTGCTGGAACAGATAGCCCACCCGCCGTTTCTGGGGCGGCAGATCGACGCCTTCTTCGCTGTCGAAAAGCACCCGGCCGTTCAGCACGATGCGGCCCCTGTCCGGCTTCTCGATGCCCGCGATGCACTTGAGGGTCATGCTCTTGCCGCAGCCCGAGGCGCCCAGCAGGGCCAGCATGCCGCCTTCGCTCTCCAGAGAGACGTCCAGCGGGAAGCTGCCCAGCCGCTTTTGGATCCGAACCGAAAGGCTCATGGATGCGCCTCCCTTCCCCGGAGCGCCCGCCGCGGGCCTCTGTTCCGCCGTTCCAGCAGATTGACCGCCAGCATCACCACGGCGGAGAGCAGGATATTCACCGCGATCCATCTGAGGGCCAGGGCGTCGCTGCCGATGCGCCAGAGCTGATACACCTCGGTGGCGATGGTGGCCGTGTGGCCCGGCGTGTAGCCGGCGACCATGGAGGTGGCGCCGAATTCGCCCATGGCCCGGGCAAAGGACAACACCACCCCCGCCAGGATTCCCTGGCGGCAGCAGGGCATGCGGATGCGCCAGAATATATACGTGTTGGAGAGGCCCAGGGTCCGTCCTGCCTGGGCCAGAGTCTCGTCGAAGCTCTCAAAGGCGCCCCGGGCCGTGCGGTACATCAGCGGAAACACCACCGCCGACACGGCAAAGATCGCCGACCACCACTGCATCACCAGCTTCTGGGAAAAGGTGCCGTAGACCCATTTGCCCAGGCCCCGGTTCGGGCCCAGCACGAGCAGCAGCAGATAGCCCACCACCGTAGGCGGCAGGACCAGGGGCAGAGTCAGGATCACGTCCAGCACGCCCTTGAGCAGGCGGGGCAGCTTCGCGATATAATAGGCGGCCGCAATGCCGCTGAAAAAGACGATCACCGCGCAGATCAGCGCGATCCGCAGGGAATTCCAAAACGGAAACCAGTCCATAGGCTCCTCCCCTTGTCAGAATAGGCCCAGGCGCCAACAGTCCTTGTCTGTATACTATACTACGAAATACGAAAAAAGGGAAGTCTTTTCACTTCCCTTTTTTCACGCCATGTTTATTGGACCGGTGTGAAGCCTACGGCTTCAAAGACCGCGGAGGCCGCCGGCGTCCTGAGGAAATCCAGGAAGGCCTGGGCCTGCTCCGGGTGCCGGCTGGTCTTCAGCACCGCCGCCGGGTAGATCACCTGGCCGCACATCTCCGCGGTGGCGGTATCCACCACGGTCAGGCCGGCGGAGAAGGCGTCGGTCTGGTAGATGATCCCGCAGTCCACGGCATTCTCGCTGACCTGGGACGTGACCTCCTTGACGTTGCTGCCATAGGTGATGCAGCCCTTTTTCGCCAGCTCCCTCTCGTCCAGGCCGAACCAGCTCAGGATCTTCTGGGTGTACTGGCCCACCGGGACGTCCTCGTTGCCCATGGCCATCAGGATCTCGCCGCGCTCCAGGGCGGCCTTGAGGTCCGCGTAGCTGTGGATCCCCTTGGGGTTGCCCTGGGGCACCGCCAGGGCGACCTTGTTCTCCAGCAGATTGCAGCGGCTGTCCGCCACAACAAAATCGAGCCCGTCCGGGTTGATCTCGGCTCCTGCGTTGACGTCCAGCTGATTCATCTGCTTCTGTCCCGCGGAGATGAACAAATCGCAGTCGGCGCCCTTCTCGATGTTGGTCTTCAGAGTGCCGGAGGACTCGAAGCTGAACACCAGCTTGACCTCCGGCGCAGTCTCCTTGTAGAGCGCGGCGATCTCGTTCAGCGTCTCCGTCATGGATGCGGCGGCGAACACGATCAGCGTTGTCTCCTTTTCCTCCTTCCCACAGCCGGCAAACAGGCCCAGAAGCAGCATCAGGGCCAGAATCAGTGCAACGGTTTTCCGCATGTTGTATTCTCCTTCTTCTCAGTTCGTTATATTTATATCAGAATAACGCTATTGACAGTATAGCACGCTTTCCCCCGCCGCGCAAGTATTTTTCCGCAAATTTTATCTGTTTACCGGACGGCCCGAAATACGGACGCCCTCCGCCGCCGAACGGAAGGCGTCCGTATGCGTTTCTTGATTGGGGATCAGTTATCCGCCCGGTTATAGCCGTTCTTCATGGTCTCCGAGGAGGCACGCAGGACCTTGTACAGGGTCTTGGTGCTCTGTTCCTTTGCCATCTTCGCCAGCTTTTCATTTGCCTCGGCGGCAAGGCTGTAATCCCCGCTCTCCAGCATCTTCCGATCGTACTCCAGAACCAGCTGGCGGCCCTTCGTCATGACCGCGCTCTGGTAGCGGTCGATATGCTGGACACACTGGTTGTAGCTGTGGTCCGCCAGGGCGCCCAGCAGGGCGCTGGTCCAGTAGAAATTCTCCGTGGACACGTCCAGGCTGACCTTCGCCAGGTAGTCCGGCATCTTTTCCACGCAGGTGTAGACCGGCAGCAGGGCGTCAAAGCTGGTGGAGGCGAAGCAGATCCACTCCACGCCCCGGAGCTCCACGGGCATGCCGTCCCGGATCTGGCAGACGGAGGTAACGCCGGTGCGGTTGATGCCGATGGATCGGTATTTGCCCCGGACGCCGGTGTCGTGGTTCAGGTAGGGATTGTAGGGGGTGCCCTGGTAGTTGGAGGAGAGCAGGTATTTCACGTCCTCCACCGCCAGCTTCCGCTCGGGAACGAAGGCCCAGGGGATGTCGTCGCTCTCCGGGGTGAAATCCGCCTCGGGTCCATCCCAGCGCCAGCGCCGGGGACAGAGATACCGGCCCATGAACCAGGCCCGGGGGGTGTTGTAGACATGGTCCTGATCCGTATGGGAGCCGAAAATGTTGCGGGGGTTGAATACGCCGTTCTGGTTGCAGTCCAGGCGGTTTTCGGCGATGAATGTCCGCAGGTCGGCGGAGCAGAGATGGGCCTTCTTCTCGCCGTAGGCGTCCTCCAGGTCAAAGCTGTCCATACCGAACTGGTTGGGCATAATCACCACCACGTCGTCGGGGACCCGCTTGGCCATCCAGTGGTGGCCGCCGATGGTCTCCATCCACCAGACCTCGTTTTCGTCGTTGAAGGCGACGCCGTTGGACTCATAGGTGCCGTAGCGCTCCAGCAGGGCTCCCAGCCGCAGCACGCCCTCCCGGGCGGAGCGGATGTAGGGCAGGACCAGCACCAGGATATCCTCCTCGCCGATGCCCCCGGGGACCTCCTTCTCCCGGCGGGACTTAGCCTTTTTCAGCTCCACCAGAGGGTCCGCCGCCAGGACCCGGGGATTGGAGGTAATGGTCTCGGTGGCGGTCATACCGACGCCAGCGGCGTTGATGCCCGTGGCCGCCCAGACGCCGTTGGCCGGGTTCACGCTGGGGCAGGCGGTATAGGCCAGAGGCTCCTCCGGCAGCTCCACCGTCACATGGGAGATCACGCTCTTGTATTTTCGCTTCTGCTGCTTGGGGGTGACGACGATCAGCTTCTTTTCGTCAAAATGCCCGTCGTCGGTACGGGCGATCATGGTGGACTTGTCGTTGGAGGCCTGCTTGCCCACCAGGACGGTTGTGCATGGCATAGTGATTCCTTCCTTTCTCGTCTATCGGAAAAACTGACTCTTATATTATAGCACGTTTTCCGCCGCGGCGCAACCGGAGAACCGCGTGAGTCTATTGACTATGTGGGCGAAGTTCTGTATAATGAAGCAAATCAAAACGCCCGGAGCTTTGGGGGAAAGGAGACCTCTATGGAAGCGAAGACCAGCCTTTTGCGCGTCGAAGAGGACGGGGCGTATTATCGCGTCCTCCTTCCCTGTCCCGGCCGCCGCGCTGCGGACAGCGCGCCCGCTCTGGAGTTCAAGCTTACGCCGGAAGGCGTCCTGAACTTCGACAACCGGCAGCCGGAGGCCTGCCTCTGCGCAAGGCGCCGCTCTTCCAGACTTCTCGCGGAGGAAATGATCCGGGCAGCCCAGACCCGCGTTCCCGGCGCTCTGGGCGGGCGGACCCACCGCGCCGTTGCCTTCGAGCTGCGGGTGCATTACTGCGCCTTCCGTCTTGGCGTCATCCGCAGCCATTCCGTCACCGCCGAAATCGGCAGCCTCCGCCCGGACGCCGCCGACTACGATTCCAACGCCGTCTGGTTTGAGCACCCCTTCCGCAGCGCACCCGCCATCCTGAAGGCTCTGTTCAAAGGCTAAGCCGCAAACCGTTCCAAGGCTACGCCGCAAAAAAAGGATTGCATTTCCCATCAAAATCGTTTATAATCCTTTTGCGGAAAACCCCGCAAAACAGCCAAATATCTCCGGGTTTCGCTCAGCTTGGTATCGCGCTTGGATTCTTCCGCATGTAACACCAGGTTCGAATGCTTTGGGAGCATGTAACGCCCCCCGCCCTCCGGAAAAATCCGAAACCCCGAAATCCCTTGAAAAACCTCAGTTTTTTGCCCCTTCCCCTCTCGCAAATTCCCTCGAACATAGGCCTTTGCCCACATGTTTGACCACAACTGCAAAAAATCGAATATCCGGGTGTAGTTCAGTTGATAGAACGCTTGGTTTGGGACCAAGAGGCCGCGAGTTTGAGTCTCGCCACTCGGACCAAAAAGCTCCTACTATATCAATAGTAGGAGCTTTTTGAGTTATTTAAACACGGTGATCATATCTTCTGGCAATATTTTCTTGTATTTTGTTTGTATTCCAGACCCATGCTGGCGTTCGAGGAGAATGCTATATCCTTGATCAATTGTTGCTTTAGGAAAAAAGTTTTCTTGGCTTAGCAATGTTCCGGTTCCAAGCATCTCCGTAGCCAAATCAATATTTACGCGAATCACACATGAGATATTTTTATTAAAGTCGTACCCAGTGTCCTTTCCTCTAACAATCCAACCATGCTGCGAACACGGTCTTAAGAAAGTCGACGGTAATGCTTTTCTAAGGTCAATTGTATATGTTTCTTCACCCAAATAAACTCCATTGATATTTGGTGTATTAGTGTCTGATACATATAGGAATAAAAACAAATGATCGCTCTTTTCCATTTTTTCAATCATTTCATTATTTTCCTTGATGCACTTACATTCTTCTTCCCATTTCTTGTGGGTCCCCTTAAATTTGGCTCGTTTATTCTTTTTTACTATTTCCTCAAACGTAATCGGAGCTTTTTTGGCATGCTCTGATAATTCTGCCATTTTATTGTCGGATAACACAGTGGTTTCTATAGTTGGTTCTTCAGGAAGCGGCTTTTTCTGAACGATATCACTTTTTGTAATATTCTCTTCTTCTAAGCCTTGAAAACCGTTCTCTCGGATTCTGTACCTCATGTTAATCTTATCCATCTCATACAGACCAAACCAAAGTGCTGTCCAATGATTATCAACAAAATCTACACAATATGTATTTGCTCCATAGTGTTGTAATGCAGCTTCTACAACCAAGTTTTGAAATAGTTGCCATCCGGCTATATCCGAATTCTTTAAACCAAAAAAGCTATTGCAAGGGCCATCATTTATTATCCCAGATATTGCTTGATTCAAACGCTTTACGTTCTCCTCTTCTTTGGTTTCGTCATGTTTAATACTTGGGATAACGCGCTCATATAGTTTGCACTGCCCTCGGTAGAGTACAGTTCCATTCCCTGCATTAATATGTTTTATATATCCTACTAACTGGTTTAAAGAATGCATATTGGGGACATCATAAACAGGGATCTTATACTCCCCCCATGTTCCCACAAATAGAGCTCCTTGAAAATCTGTTGCTCTCGGATAAACAACCATTTTTCTCTCCCTTTCATTTTGTCCGAATTTTCTATATGTTTACTCCATGCTCTAAACGGACAAATCGCATATTTCTCTATCTTTGGTTGATTAAATCATAGCAAAAACCGAGGCAGAAGTCAATTTCTTCTATGTCTTTGTTTATTGCGGTGTATTATTTATCTGGATTAAATATATGTCCGATATTACCCTCTTTGATTATCAACAGCAACAATAATGTCCCGATACGCATCGACAAGCGCCGGATATTGTCGTAGAATTTTAAATATTTCTCGTTTGGTCCACCAGTCAACATCAAACTTTTTCTTTAATGACATCAAGTGGTCAATCAATGGCACGGTTATATCTGACGTAACTGCTAAAAGATAGCCCGTTGCTTCATAAAAGTCAAGGGTATCTCTTATATCGGTGACATGAGATTTATTTACACTGTTTTGATACGCTTTGCACTGACAGATTGTAAGTATACGGCAGTCTCCTTGCTTCCTGTGGATAATAATATCTCGCCCTCCATCTGGATTATTGGTTCGTCCGACAAGACGCACTGTTGAATCAGGTTGCTGGTATTCAATGATATCAGCAATTAATTGCTCAAATCTGGATGGTTTGACAGGGAAAATCCATTTGAAGTCTCTGTTTACATGAAGCAGTGCATTCTCTTTTGCTTGCCTGTCAAAGATTAATTTTTCCTCTTCAGCAACATATGAATGGTGGTAATCTCCAGCAAAAACCCAAATATAATTACTCGATAGCAAATATAATCTGTTGCTTTGACAAACCAGTGTGTATTGATTAATTGAGAATTGGTCAACAACTTCGTTAACTGTATCAAGGATTTCCTTTGCAATATAATTGGTGCATAGGGCTTGATCTGAAAATGATGAAAACAAAAGCGCTCCGGTAACTCCAGTTAGCAATTCATAAGAATAGGGTTGAATGAGATAGTTACAGTCATAGTAGTTGTTGAACAATGATATATATCCTATGCTTGAATTATAGTAACAACTACTTTCCTTTCGGATAACGTAATTTGAGCACGCGCCAAGGTACTCAATTATAGATTTATCTTCGGCATCGACAAGATCATTTGAAATGGAACCAAAAATTCTACCATGTACGCCAAGAAGAAAATTAAAAAATTCAAACGAATCTATTACCTTTTCTGCAAACTCTGACTCTGCAATTGTTCCAGTGTAATTGTTGCTTTCAAAGATAATCTCTGCTCTGTTTATTTCTGGCTCCGTATCTAAATAGTTGTATGTGCTCACAAACACAGGCTCATTGAATTGTTTTAGTAACAATGCCATCGTTTCAGTAAATAACATATATAGATCAGATTTGTCGCCTGGAGCATATGACCGACAAGTCTTCCAACTTATATTATAGTCAACACTTTCGTCGCTTTTCAAAACATATTCTACATCCAAGCAGAAAGGCACAATGATTTTCGGATGGCGAAGCCAAAATACAATTTCGTCAACCTGTTCACCAATCTCTATTTTCACATGACTCTGATCATGGATACTCTCTATCTCAGTTCTTATTGCGGAAAGTAATTTTTCTCTTCTCGCAAGGTAGTTATTGACTGCATCGGAAGTCTCTCTATATGCTGATGAAATTGGCTTGTCGGTCAATTCTTGAATTGCAATCCAACTGTATAAGCTATTTTTGATCTGATACGTCCACCGAAATGCATGGCATAGAAATAGCACTTGATGAGTGCATCCATCTTCATTGGTTTCAAAGAGGATTTCGTCAAAATCAAAAAGGACCGTTTCTTTCCCAAATTTCTCTTTAATGTTTTTCTGTGCAACTTCTATCGATTCAGCAGAAGACTCCGGTAACATATACGAAATCTTTTCCTGTGATTCAGGCTTATGATAAAGCAAAATATCATAACCATTACTTATTAGGCACGTAATATGTACCATATAATCCTCCTCTATTATTCATTCGGCATTCTCTTTTCACGGCCTGTATGTACTGTATCTTTGTTTAGTTCCTATGCCAACTGTTTTTAGAACCGCCCCGGCGTCTACAATGAGGCCTGGGCGGTTTATATTGAACGCTTATTCTTCCTCTGTCTCCGGCAGGTTGATTTTGCCGTGCTCTTTCTCGAAGGCTTCGATCTCGCGGCGGGCCAGGTAGAGGACCTCGCCGTTGATGGAGCGGCCTTCGTAGGCTGCCAGGTATTTCAGCTTGTAGTGCAGCTCGGGGTCGATATGGATGCCCAGGTGCTTGTTTTTCTGCTCCATTTTGGTTCCTCCCAATTATTCTTTGTACTTAAATTGATTTTAATTCAAGCACATGGTATAATTGAGGAAACGTACTTATTCTAAGTACAAAATATTTGGAGGGCACAATGGAACAGACTGCGTGTTTTATCTTCCGGCCGCGCCGGATCGAGGAGCTGCGGGACTTTGGGATCGGGATGCTC
>JAEEGL017151527.1_pt1 | contig 15173 bp, 14 predicted proteins | sample 9134231 | NCBI WGS metagenome assembly JAEEGL01 (sample SAMN16246548, study PRJNA631951) | gut metagenome | biome: gut microbiome; feature: rumen; material: fiber-attached | host: Bos | place: Iran: Karaj | collected 2018-10 | reverse complement strand
GCGATGCGCCCCTTCACACGGCCCTGGCGCACACGGCGGCGCGGTTTGACCGTAATCACATTGACATTGGTGACCTTGACCTTGAAGGCTTCTTCCACTGCCTTACCGATCTCGATCCTGTTAGCCTTTGGATCAACGAAAAAAGCATATACGCCGTTTTCACGCAGCGCAGTGGCTTTTTCGGTCACAACAGGCTTAAGAAGAATTGTAGTGTAATCCATGTCCATTCCTTTCGGGGAGCGATTACTTCAATCTCGCTTCCAGCTGGGGCAAAGCGTCCTTCAGCAAAACGAGCTGACTGCAATTAAGCACGTCATACACATTCACGTCATCCGGAGTAACCAACTTGATTCCCGGAATATTGCGCGAAGCCAGCAACAGTTTTGAATCCGGTCCGTTTTCGGCAGAGCCGGCGACCACAAGCGCCTTTGTAAGACCAAGGTCCTTCGCTACTTTCGCAAAGAGCTTCGTCTTGGCATCGGCAAGGTCGATCGCACTGACGACCATAAGACCGTCTTCAAGCCTGGAAGAAAGCGCCATGCGCAATGCAAGGCTGCGAACCTTCCTGTTGACCTTAAAGCTGTAATCCCGCGGCTGGGGTCCGAAAATGATCGCACCCCCGCGCATCAGCGGAGAACGATTCGAACCTTCGCGGGCATTGCCCGTTCCCTTCTGCTTAAAGGGCTTCTTTCCGCCGCCGGATACGAAGTGGCGGGTTTTCACCGCATGCGTTCCGGCACGCAGTCCTGCACGGTAAGCACGAACCACAAAGTTCAGAATCTCCGGCTTAACCTCGACTTCGAACACTTCAGGTGCGAGGGAAGCTTCCCCTATTTCCTGACGGCTCTGATCGTATAACTTTACAACAGCCATTGCTTCATCTCCTGCATTTCGCACTACTGCTTGCGGACCAGCACAAGACCGTTCTTCGGTCCCGGCACGGCGCCCTTGATGAGGATAACATTATCCTCCGGACGTACTTCGACAACCGTCAGTCCAAGCTGCGTGACGCGCTCAGCGCCCCATTGCCCGGCCATTTTACGACCTTTGATGACATGCCCTGGGAACGTGTTGTTGCCGATAGATCCACCGGAACGGTGCACTTTCTCGTCGCCATGCCCATCATCGATGCCGTGAAAATTCCAACGGCGCATAACGCCCTGATAACCCTTACCAATGCTGGTTCCCGTAACCTTTACGATGTCACCTGCGGCAAAAACGTCCGCAGTGACGACCTGACCGACTTCCATCGATGCAGGTTCAGCAAGCCGGATCTCCCTGGTCTCACGGCACGGAGCGACGCCGGCCTTTGCAAAATGACCGCGCATTGCTTTTGTCGTCTTTTTTTCAGCCACTTCTTCGAAAGCAAGCTGAAGAGCATTATACCCGTCTTTTTCGACCGTTTTAACCTGGGTCACGGGACAGGGACCAGCTTTTACCACGGTTACGGCAACCGCGCTGCCATCATCAGCGAAAATACGGGTCATACCCAACTTCCGCCCAATTATACCCATCTTCTCAGACATGACGCCCTCACTAAAGCTTAATTTCCACATCCACGCCTGCGGGCAGCGAAAGCTTGCCCAGAGCGTCCACGGTCTGCTGCGTGGGGTCGAGGATGTCCATAAGGCGTTTATGCACCCTCATCTCGAACTGTTCACGGGACTTCTTGTCCACATGCACCGAGCGTTGAATCGTGTACTTATGGATATTGGTGGGCAGGGGAATAGGCCCAGCCACCGCAGCGCCTGTATTGCGCGCCGTGTCCACGATTTCCGCCACAGCCTTGTCCAGGATGCGGTAATCGTAAGCCTTAAGCTTAATACGGATACGATCACTGCCAACTGTCGTCATTGCGAATCTCCATTTTCTGGCAAACCCGCTCCGGCTGATCCTCTAAGAGCTATTTCAACCGGAGAATGCACCGCCGGAGGCGGCTGGCCGGGCAATCCCGGCCATCTCAGCGCAAAGATTCGTGTTCACCTTACAAAAACCTGTGCGCACTTTTTCCTACACCCAAGTCAGGAATGCACGGGAAGAGCCCCGTCTTTGCGGCGGAACAGCTCATATTGATGATATATAGGGGGGGATAAGAAGCGGACACACAGCAACCGCTCAACCCAACATATCATACTTTATGAGAAGCTCCGGTCGCCTTCCTGATATACGGGATTTCTCCCGCTAAACAGGTGGTCCCACAGACCTCACATACCCGGAAGACGAATTGCTCGGCTTCCGATAAACCTCATGCGCCCTGGTGACGCATTACGGTTTGACATCTTAGGCATGCGAACGCCTGCGAATGTCAAACTCTCAAAATTTGAGAGTACAGCAGGACAGACAACTGTCCTTCCCTGCCATACAGGGGAAGCCCATTTAAGGGCGAAGGATGTTGTATGCCCTGACAACGGCAATGTCAAGTTTTTTTATTTGATCACCCGATTTTTTTTCATCGGCGGCGACTAACGTGCCTCTTTATCAGAAACATATTTTTCATAATAGCGGTTTTCCGCTTCCGAATCACCTATCACAAAAAGTTCGTCTGCCTCTGCAAATTCACGCCTTGGATCGGGATTGATGAGCATTTCCCCGTCTGCTTTTTTAACGGCGACGACATTGCACCGCGTGCTTTTGCGGATGCCGCTGTTGATGAGATTTTTCCCGGCAAGGGAAATACCGGCCTTCGAACGGAAGATGTTCAGCCCTTCATTAATCATGAACACCCGTCCGGGCTCCAGAAGATTAATGATCCTGTTGGACACCAGAGAAGCCAGGGAAAGCACTAGCGTGGCTCCTGCGGAATGGAGGACGCGCACATTGCGGTCGAGGTTGGTCCTGCTGATGATCTGGACATCGGGACGCAGCCGCCTGCAATAAATGGTGAGGTAAATATTAATGTCGTCGTCATGCGTCGTGATGATGATGGAAGGGGCCGTTTTGATGCCGGCCCGCTCCAGCGTGGAAGGATCAGCGGCGTCCCCCACCTGCACACGGATGCCCGGCATCTGTGGAGCGACATTGAGCTTGTCCACCACGACAACGTCCACTCCCCTCTCCCTGAGAGCCAGGGCGGCCGCAGCGCCGACCCTTCCGCCTCCCAGGACCAGCACAGGGCCCGACTGTTCAGCCTTATGTCCGCTGGACACGCTCTGCGAAAAAAGCTCTATATGCTCGGGCGATCCTGCAAGGACCATAACTTTCTGATCTTCGAGCACCGTATCTGCGGAAGCCAGCTCAAACACGCCGTGGTCCCACAATCCAACAATATTTATGCCCATTTTCCCGCGCAGATCGCACTCACGGATCGTCTTGCCGCTCAGCGTAGTATGCTTGACCTGCGCCTCTGCAATGACGAGGGGACCGAACACGGCGAGCTGGCTGACGCTGAGATCTCCCGTTGCCACACGCCTTGTGAGCGAACGCCCGAGCAGCTTGCGGAACTGAAATACCCAGGTGCATCCGGCGAGCTTCAGGATATCGATGGATTCATCCTTTTCCGCACGGGAAACCATGGGGACCGTGCTGTTCAGCTCACGCAGGGTAAAGGCGACGTTCGTGTTGCGCACATCCGTGTCAAGGGCAACCACCATACGCGCCCATTCAGCGCGCAGGCTGCGGTACACCTCCACATCGTCGTAATCGCCGACGACGGCATGAAGCCCCTGATCCATAAGCCCGAGCGCATCCTGCGTGCTGCCGCAGAGCAGCACATTGGCAATGCCGTAACGCGTCAGGACCTGCGCAAGGTTTTTCGATATGGGGCTCAGTCCGACAATAATGACATGCCCGTGCACCGTTGCGGGCAGACTATGCTGTACCTCACGCCGCTTCTGCGCCTCAATCCAGGGATTGTAAATGAACTGCAGAAACACAGAAGGCAAAACGATAAGCAGCCCCACAAGTCCGGAAAGCAGGACGATGACTGAGAAAAGCTTCCCAAGATCCGACTGGAACACGATGTCGCCGAATCCCAGAGTGGACATCACGGTGAAGGTCCAGTACACGCCGGTCATCCAGCTGAACTCCCTCCCCTCCCAGAGCATCACCAGATGGAACACGACGCTGTAAAGCATCACGATGCAGAACAAGACAGCGGCAAAACGGGCCACATAGAGAACATTTCTCCTGTTTTCCCGCGTTTTAATCAGATGATTCAGCCTCTCCGTGATGAAGCCCATGAAACCTCCGCGCCACTGCGATGTCCTGTTTTCCCTTGCCAGACGTACGGAAGAAATGCCGTATGCCGTCATTTGCTAAAAAAGAAGCCCCCCGTGAATGATCCGGGGGCGCAAAGATGGTCAGCAATGCATCATCCTAAAGACCTTTCTCCTGCATGTATGCGACCAGATCCGTTAAACGGCAGGAATATCCCCACTCGTTATCATACCAGCTGACGACCTTGGCAAGCGTTCCTTCCTGGATGAAGCAGTATTCCGACTCCACAATGGACGAGCGCGAATCGCCTTTAAAATCCATGGACACAAGGGGCTTGTCATTGACCCCGAGAATGCCGCGGAGATACGTCTGAGAAGCGCTGCGGAAAGCAGAAACCAGATCCGCCGTTTCAGCGGATTTTTCCAGAATGACAGTGAAGTCCACAACAGATACCGTGGGCGTAGGAACGCGCAGGGCATATCCGGTGAAGCGCCCTTTCAAAGACGGGATGACCTCGGCAACTGCCTTGGCAGCACCCGAACTTGTGGGGATGATATTGAGTGCGGCGGCCCTTGCACGGCGCAGATCCTTATGCGGCAAATCGAGTATGCGCTGGTCATTCGTATAGGAATGGATGGTGACCATGTTGCCGAGCTTCACGCCGAACTCCATATCCAGCACTTTGACCACGGGCGCCAGGCAGTTTGTCGTACAGGAAGCGTTGGAAAGGATATGGTGTTTTTCTGCATCGTACATATTTTCATTCACGCCCATGACCACTGTCAGATCAGGCTGCTTGGCAGGCGCAGAAATGATCACCTTTTTCGCACCGCGCTGGATATGGACCGCCGCCTGCGGAGCCGCACGGAAAATGCCGGTGGATTCAATGACGACGTCAATCCCCAGTTCTTTCCAGGGAAGGCGAGATGGATCTCTTTCTGCAAAACAGGCGACATCCCAGAGATTCCCGGCCTTCACGCTGGTGAATTCAATCCCCCCGATATGGGATTTTTCCGGGGAAACACTGCATTCGAACGCAGACGGTCCGTACACAGTATCATATTGCAGCAGATGAAAATTCGTTTCAGCGTCCATAAGGTCATTAATGGCTGCAATTTCCATTCTGTCCTTATAACGCCCGTACATCGCACGGAAAACCTGACGTCCGATGCGACCGAAACCATTGATGGCAACTCTGACTTTCTTCATACTATTCCTCAGGCAGAACGGGGTCCTGCACGAAATTCCGCAACATTTAAAAAACTGCCTTTGCGGAAGGCGCACGGCAATTATGCCATAGCAGGCGGAGAATCACAATACAAAACAATGCCCCGCCGGGGGGAGACAGCAGTCTCATCTTGCCGGCATCCACGTGGACAGGCGTGCCCGCCGCACACACTGAAAATTTATAAAAAAATAAAAAAAACAATGTATTAAATTAAAAATTCAGCATGTTAATAAATTCGTGACAAATCTTTCCGGAACAGCTAACATATCACAAAAACATTGTACCTGCAGAGGTGAACGCCATGAATATGGAAACATTGCCCCAATACATGCCGCACGTCATAGCAGCAGCAGCCATAATACTCCTGGCTCTTTTTCTTATCTGGTGCCTTGCACGCCGGAAAAAACGCAAAAATGCTTCCAAAGTCGTGGTCCCCAAGCTCTCGGAAAACCGGGGTGTTCTTTATAAGACCGGAAAATTCATATGGTTTATCATTGCAGGGATATTCCACGTCTTTCTTTTTCTGCTGAAGCAGATAATCCCCAATATGATCCTCGTCGAACGCCTGCTTATTGCTGCAGGCATAGCCGCCATAGCCTACACCCTGATATGGCCGCCCGTGAAATATCAGTACATCGGGCTCGGGGTATTCCTTTTGATCACGTCCATCGTAGCCCATGCCTACAATGACGAAATGAAGCGCGGCAAATAACAGCTCAAAACCATACCGGAAAAAAGCTGCCCGCAGGCAGCTTTTTTATTTTAAACCAAGCCAGGGCAGCACGGAAAAGCAGAAAGGAGAAACAGTCCTGAACGAGAAAAGTTCCCCCATGAAATGTTCCTGCCCGTCCTGCCCTGTTTCAAAACTATTTTACGACCATAATGCGGCGGACTTCCTCCAGATCTTCAGGCGTATCCACGCCCGGCCCCATAGCCTCCGTCTGCAAAACGCGGATGGTAATGCCCGCCTGCAGCACACGAAGCTGCTCCAGCTTTTCCGTATTTTCCAGGGGAGAAGAAGGCAGCTGATTAAAAAGCATGAGCAGCCCGCGGCGGTAGGCATACATTCCAAGATGTCCGAAATACTGAGGAGAAATGCCGCCCTTGCGGGGATAGGGAATGGGACTGCGGCTGAAGTAAAGAGCGTTGCCGTTATGCGCACATACGACCTTCACCAGATTGGGATCCTGAGCTTTTTCCACGCTCACAGGATAGCACAGCGTCGCCATCTGCAAATCCGGATCGCGCTGCATCTCAAGGACCAGCCTTTCGATGACGGAAGGTTCGATCAGCGGCTCATCTCCCTGGACATTAATATAGATATCTGCTGGATACCGTTCCGCTGCTTCAAGGATCCTGTCGGACCCCGACGGACAGTCCGGACTTGTCATGCAGACATGTCCGCCAAACGCACGCACGGCTACGGCAATGCGGTCGTCATCCGTGGCAACAATCACGTCATCGAAAAGAGAAACGCTGCGCACGCGCTCATACACATGCTGGATCATAGGCTTGCCGCAAATATCGGCAAGGGGTTTTCCGGGGAGACGCGTCGAGGCATAACGGGACGGGATAATGGCTATAACGCTCATGGCAAAGCCTCCGCACTTTTTTTGGAAACAGCATCAAACTGACGGATGCGCTCCAGAAACGCCGGCAGATCCTTGATGGCCAGCATATTGGGTCCGTCACAGGGCGCCTTGTCGGGATCGGGATGCACTTCCATGAATATCCCCGCAACGCCGACAGCGGCAGCAGCCCGGGCAAGCACAGGGACAAACTCCCTCTGCCCGCCGCTGCAGGAACCTTTTGCACCGGGAAGCTGCACGGAATGGGTGGCGTCAAACACCACGGGAGCAAAACGTTTCATGATCTCCAGCCCGCGCATATCCACGACCAGATTGCCATAGCCGAACGACGTGCCCCGCTCGCAAAGCGTGATTTGATCGTTGCCTGAGGAACAGGCTTTCCTGAGCACGTTTTCCATTTCCCACGGGGCAAGAAACTGGCCTTTTTTAATATTGACAGGCTTGCCGGTGGCAGCAGCCGCCATAATCAGGTCCGTCTGCCTGCAAAGGAACGCCGGTGTCTGCAGCATGTCTGCGACTTCGGCAACGGGTCCGGCCTGCTCAGGCGCATGGATATCCGTCAGGACGGGGATATCCCGTGCTTCTCGGACTTCAGCCAGGATGGAAAGCCCTTCTTGCATGCCGACCCCGCGGAAACCTGCTCCGGAACTGCGGTTGGCCTTATCAAAGCTGGACTTGTAGATAAAAGGAATGGAAGCCCTGCCGAAAATCTCCTTCAGAGCGGCTGACACTTCCAGGGCATGGTTCCGCCCCTCGATAGCGCAGGGACCGGCTATAAAGAAAAGGGGAGCGGCGTTGTCAACCTTAAACAATTCCCTGCCGCCAAACCGAAAGCTAAACACGGCGCCTCCTGTCATCTGAGCGGAAAATCCGCGGCGGAAAATCCGCCGCGTCAACTGCTGTAAAAAAAACAGATCCGGAACGGACGGCTATGCTCCAGGCAAAGCCATCAGCCTCTTGCCGCTGCGTCCAGCTGACGGCGGCCCTGGCTCGCTTCAGCCTCCAGCTCGCTCTTGCGTGCATTGGAAAGGCCGAGAGATGCCGCAAGCGCATCCAGGTAAGTCCTCTCCATGAACTGGTCAATATCGATCACGCAGCATGAAAGCCGGTAAACGTCCTCCGCCTGCTCCTCAGAGCGCACATCCCTTGCGATCGAGCGCGGATCAAGCGGCTCCTTCTGCATCTGCTCAAATTCGCGGTTCACGTTCTGCCCCTCGAACAAATTCTGGAGCAGAAGGCTCATACGCTGGCGTTCGGCAGCATCAATGGTTCCGTCCGCACGGGCAGCAAAAATCACGGCCCGCATGATCAAAAGCGACGTGGGATCAATGGCGATCCTGCCGGAAGAAAAAACATCTCCCCGTCGGTCCATGCGGTCCATCTGTCCGTACGACGCGGACTCGGCAGCTTCAGCAGCCTCAGCCTGCTTTGCCTGGGCCCATTTCTTGTAAAAATTCAGGGCGACGGCGCCCATGCCGAGAAGGGCAGCATTGCGCACCATGGAATTCCCGCCGGCGGATCCTCCGGTCATGTTTCCGAGCAGGGCGCCGAGAGCGCCGGCCCCAAGAAGTCCGCCCATGCCGCCCGGCATGCCGGACTGGGCATTCCTACCGGCTGTCCTTACCGCACCGCCCGCACGGCCGTTCATCTGCTGAAGAGCTCCGCCAAGAATTTCACTGTTGAGCACATCCAAGATAGACATGAAAAACCTCCAAAGTTTGTTGTTCTTCCTGCGTAACTGCATAGCACGATACATAAATACGGGCAAGAGGCTGCAAACGGAGATGCCCACCACCTTCTCTGACCTGTCAGCATGACAGTCAGCAAAATCACACTTTTTTTACACAGTTGCAAAAGGATACATGCAGGGCATCCCGCATCACCGCAGCTTTTCCTGTTTACCGCCGCTGGATAAGTGATTATACTGCAGAAGAAATGAAAAAATGCCTGGCTTTTTGCCCTTACTTTCATACCCACGAGGCTATCATGAAATTCTTTTCAGGAACGACGCTCTATGATCCCGCAAGGTGCTTCAACGGCTACACGCTGTGGTCTCCCCTGGCAACCGCCATGTCAGGCGCAGACACAGCATGGCAGAGGCACGGAACAGCAAATCTGATGACCATGCGCGGAGAAATCGTGCATACATGGGACCTGCCCTTCCCGACATTCTACTGCTATCTGCTCCCGGACGGGCATTTGCTCGCCGGCATGCGCACTACGGAGACAGCGCCCATGCGCCCAGGCATCCAGCCGCATGCCATGGGCGGCACCATGGGCATACTTGCCGAACTTGACTGGGAGGGAAACATACTCTTCCTTCATAAGGATCTTGCGTTCCACCATGACTTCAAAAAATTGCCGGACGGCCATTACATCTACCTTGCCTGGGAACTTCTTGATCCGTCAACGGCAAAAAAAGTCCGCGGCGGCATCAAGGGCTCGGAACATGCCGACGGCTCCATGTGGAGCGATGTGTACCGCGAAATAGACTCCTCCGGCAATGTAGTCTGGGAATGGCATGCCTCCGAACACCTTGACTTTGACCGCGACATCATCGGATGCGTCCACACCCGTGAAGAGTGGAGCCATATCAACGACCTCTGGGCCTGCCCCGACGGAAGCATCATATCCAGCTGCCGTCATCTGGACGCTGTCATTAAAGTGGACAGGAAAAGCGGAGACATCGTCTGGAAATGGGGCTCGCCATCCTATCTTGACGAGGACGGACTGCAGCTTTCCCGTTCTTCCGATACGCTGGGCGGCCCGCACGATGCCCATGTCATCCCGGACGGGCTCCCCGGCGCAGGCCACATGCTCTGCTACGACAACGGAATGTACCATTACATGTCCAGAGCAGCCGAAGTTGACATGAAAACAGGCGCCGTTGTCTGACAGTCCAGTCCGCAGAAAGGCTACGTCCAGGGAAGAGTCCCGTTTTCATGCTTTATTTCCGGAGCGCGGCGCCAGCCCAACGGCAACACCGTGATCTGCGAGGGCGGCAACGGCCATTTCTACGAAGTGACCCAGGAACAGGACGTGGTCTGGGAATACTGGCGTCCCGAATGCGACGACACCTCCACGCCATGGCCAGTGTTCCGGTGCTTCCGCTATGCGCCGGACTTCTGCCCGCAGTTTTCAAGTCTGCCCCGTCCTGAAGGCGAAGGCATATTCTGATGCATTGCCCGTCAATGCATCCCTGTTTATCCTTATGAATCCGCTGTGAACAGGCAGCCACAGCGGATTCAGGAAGGCATATTCTTCTTGCGACTTTTTCCGCCTTGCGTCATAATGACGCAGAGGGACATATGCCTGCCAGAAACCTTTCCCATGTTTTTTTTCTGTTTTACCGTGCGCTCTGGCGCTTGGCGAATCCTTTTTTAAAAAGGAACGACAGGCTTGCAGACGGCTGGCAGGAACGCATAGCCGATCCCAGCTGGCTGGGCGGCGATTTTCCTTGGGCTGAGGACGGCCATTGCGTCGATGTCTGGCTCCAGGCTGCTTCAGGCGGAGAAGCAAGGCTGGCTGAAGCGATCTGCGAACAGCTTGACCCGTACGTTCCCCTGCGCATGGTCATAGCGACATGGACGAGGCAGGGGCGGGAAATTGCAGATGCGGCGCTGCTGCGCCTGAAAAGCTCACGCCCCCTCCTGCACGCCGTCACGCGCTTCACGCCCCTGGACAATCCGGACTGCGTGTGCCGCGCCCTCGACGAAGCCGCTCCCCGTGTGGTCGCTCTCCTTGAAACGGAACTGTGGCCCGGACTCATGGCAGCATGCAAGGACAGGGACATCCCCGTCATTGTCCTCAACGGCCGTCTGAACCGTTCCACTATGCGCTTCAAAAACTTTTTTCCATCCCTTTCCAGGCATATCGCTCCTCAAAAAATACTTGCAGTTTCAAAAAAAGACTGCGAGCGCTACTCATCCATGTTCCGCTGCCCTGCAGAAACCATGCCGAACATCAAATTCGACCTTTCCATGCGCAGCCTGGACACGCATCTTCCTGATCTTCCTCTTGGAAAATGCTTTCCCGAACCAGTCTTTCTCTTTGCATCAGTGAGGCACGGAGAGTATCGCCATATTCCGCGTCATTTGCATACGATCCTTGAAAAGAAAAAAGGCACGGTCATTATTGCTCCCCGCCATATGCACAGCACCGAAGACTGGCGTGAAGTCATGGCAGACCTCGGGTTCAGGACTCTGCTTGCAAGCAGGCTCCAGGAAGGCCAAAGCCTTGATCCCGGAACAGTGGTGATCTGGGACCGTTTCGGCGACCTGCCGCATCTGTATGCCCTGGCATCCGCAGTCTTTGTCGGAGGGACAGTCTCGCAGGGAGGGCAAAATTTTCTGGAGCCGCTCTCTGCAGGCATCGAACCCTGCATCGGTCCTTCCCTGGAAAACTTTTCCTGGGCGCTGCCGGGAGGACCTGACGGATCCCCTTCACTGGAAGACGCCGGACTCATTCATCTCATCCAAAAGCCATGCGGGATCATCGATGCCATGCTCGCCTATGCGGAACATCAGCCGTCAAGAAACAGCGTGCGGGAGCGCTTCCGCACATGGCTCTCTGCCCGCGTTGGAGGATCCGCCCTCGCCGCTCGGGAAATCGAACGCCATATCATCCGGCGGTAAGCGCATTTTTCAGCCGTCTTCCTCTACTGGACAGAACGCCTGGCACGGCGGTATATTGCCGCACGTTCTTCGTTTTCAAACATTCTACAAGGCTGCTGCTATGCCCGCCATCTTTTATTTTGCCTGTTTTCTCCTCCTCAGCGGATGCTTTGCTTTCCGTCCCTCCGTGCAGCCGGAACAGCCGTCTCCAACGGCAAAGGATCTGACGCCGGCGGCAAAATTCATCACGGAAAATACTCCCGGAGCGACCGCCACTGTTTTCGATGCAGCCTTTGGAGGCCAGGCACGGATTTCCGTGGAAGAAGAGTTTCCATCCGCTTCAGGAAAAATATGCCGTCGGGCCGCTGTAAGCCGCCAGTCACGGGAAACCGAATTCGTTGTCTTCTGCCGCACAGATTCCGGCTGGGAAATGATGCCGCGCATTTGGGGCGGCAAAACCGAATAGCATGCGGCAACCGAAGGCATGTCTCCCCGCCCGCAGGCGGCATGCTTTTTCCTGCGGGCAGGAGCTTCCGTGATGCGCCTTTTATTCACCTTGCTTATCCTGCTTTTCTCCGCGCCGTTCTCTTCCGCCGGTGAACATCAGGATCTTCCTGCCTTCGGCAGCAATCTTTTCCAGGGAAACTTCGCCTCTTCCGGAGCATCTTCAACCATGCAGCCGGGAGACCGCGTCCTTGTCAGGCTATGGGGTTCCCGCACGCTGGAAACTTCCTGCACAGTCACCCAGGAAGGGAATCTGGACATCCCAGGAGTGGGGAAAATATCCATGTCGGGACTGCCGCGCGGCGATGCCGATCAAATCAAAAAATCCATCGAGAGCAAGCTTCTCGTCGAAGGGATAACGGACACGCAGGTCTATGCCCGCCCGCTGGACGCTCAAAAAATTTCCGTGTTCGTCACCGGTTTCGTCAACCGCCCGGGCAGCTATGCAGGAATGTCCTCGGATAACATACTTGCTTTCCTGGACAGGGCGGGAGGCATTGACTCCCGCCGCGGAAGCTACCGGAGCATCAGCGTCATGCGCAGCGGCAGGCACATCGCCTCTGCAGATCTGTATCCCTTCATCCTCCGCGGGCAAATCCCATCCGTCCGCTTCCAGGACGGCGATACCATCGTCGTGGCAGAACAAAACCCCACCGTCAGCGCTGCAGGAGAAGTGCACAATGCCGCACGCTTTGAATTCAACAAAGATGAACTGCGCGGTGCATCTCTTGCCAGCCTGGCAGATCCGTCCCCGCAGGCAACCCATGTCAGCGTTGACGGCTACAGGCAGGGAATGCCGTTCAGCCAGTATGTCTCCCTTGAAGATTTTTTGCGCATGCGGCTTGAAAACGGTGACCGTGCCGACTTCCATGCCGACAGCAAGGGCAAGGCGATCATGATCGAGGCACAGGGCGCCATTGCAGGAGCGTCCCGCTTCCCGGTCGTTCGCGGAGCGCATCTTAAAGACGTGCTCAACTACATCTCCGTCATTCCTGAAAGGGCCAACCTCGAAGGCGTTTACATCCGCCGCATAAGCACCGCAAAACAACAGAAAAAAGCCATCAGTGACGCCCTGAACCGCCTGGAGCAGAATGCCTACACGGCAACGTCATCCAGCAGCGACGAAGCGCAGATCAGGGCGAAAGAAGCAGAAATGCTTTCCAGCTTCATCAAGCGTGCCCGCAGCGTGGAGCCGGAAGGCATAGTCGTTGTCGGCAACGGCGGCGAAACGGCGGACATTGCCATGGAAGACGGCGACATCGTCGTTATTCCAGAAAAATCCGACGTCGTCCTGATAAGCGGGGAAGTCATCATGCCGCAGGCTGTCGTATGGAGTAAAAACCGTACGCTTGACGATTATATCAAAAGCGCCGGAGGCTTCAGCAACCGTGCGGACCGCTCCAACCTCATAGCCGTCCATCCCAACGGCGAAGTCGTTCCCCGTCCGAAAGCGATACAGCCGGGCGACCAGATCCTTGTCCTGCCCCATGTGGACACAAAAAACATGCAGGCGCTCAAGGAAATTTCACAAATCCTCTATCAGATCGCCGTGGCAGCAAAAGTCATCCTGGCCCTGTAGCTGCATCTCCGGTGACGTATACGCAGAACTGAAAACGGCTGCCATCAACTTCCAAGGATAACAAAATGAAAGAATTGACCTCCATACGGCAGATCCAGTCGCTGGTCCTGGGGCTTCTTGACGAGCTGTCAGCCATTTGCAGGCAGAATAATCTGCGCTGGTTTTTCATCCGGGGCGCACTTATCGGGGCTTTAAGACATAAGGGGTTCATCCCTTGGGACGATGACATCGACATTGCCATGCCCAGGACGGACTATGACCGCCTTGCTGATATCATGCGGCAAAAAGAAAAAAACGGCGGCAGCGCACGCTACAAATTACTCACGCTGCGCGATGGAAGCGATTATTTTTACGAATTCGCCAAGTTTTCCGACCTGGCAACGCATTTACGCGAACCTGGCAAAAAAATAGATATTAGAGAACTTGGTGTATTCATTGATATTTTTCCTCTTGACGGCATGGGAGATGATCCAGAAGAAGCAAAAAGGACGTATCTGCAGGCCAACGCACAGGCACGGCGCATAGCCTCGTGCGTGAATATCAACTCCAAACTCTCGCTTGACCGTCTGCTGGTGCGCTGCTCCAGGAGGCTGCTCTATATGTTCACAAGCAGGGAAAAGGCTTTTGAAAGGGTTGCGGACAGACTGCGCAAGCAGCATCCTTTTGACACTTCAAAATATGTGGCCAGCACCTTCGGAACCCAGGGAACAGAAGATATTTTTGAACGCAGTATCTTTGAAAAAGCGCTTGACGCTCCGTTCGAAGGACGGACAGTCCCCATCCCTGCCGGATATGACGCCTACCTTTCGCGCCGCTATGGTAACTATATGGAAATGCCCCCTGAAGCACAGAGGAACCCGCATCATTTTGTGAATATCCTCTGTGAAGACGCAGTGTTCGAAGCCTTGCAAAAACAAGCCTGAACGGCAGGAGTCCCATGCAGGATACCATGCATATCGTTTTTTCATCGGATGCCAATTACGCCCGGTATATGGGTGTGACCATATTTTCCATCCTCAGGAACAGATCTGCTGACGACCGCATCACATTTCATATCCTTGACGGCGGCATTGCTGAAAACGACCGCAGCAAGCTTGTCAGCATGATCAAAAATACAGAATGTTCCGTTGAATTTCACCCCATGAACGAAGCGATGCTTGCCGATCTTCCGATCAAGATGGGCGGGCATCATGTCAGCATCGCAACGTATTACCGGCTCTTTCTGCCACGGCTGCTCGACCGGAAGCGGTGCATCTACCTTGACTGCGACATGATCATACAGGACAGCCTGAAGCCCCTGTGGGAAACGGACCTTGCTGGATGCCTGATGGCCGGCGTCAAAGACATAAGCGCCGTACGGAATTGTGCCAGGGTTTCACTGGAAACGGACGTCAATGACGGAATGCTCATCATGGATCTGGAAGCCATGCGCAGGGAGGGAATTTTGGAAAAATGCATGGACTTCGTCCGCTGTCATCCTGAAAAAATAGAATACCATGCCCAGG
>JAEEGL015104567.1_pt1 | contig 15173 bp, 10 predicted proteins | sample 9134231 | NCBI WGS metagenome assembly JAEEGL01 (sample SAMN16246548, study PRJNA631951) | gut metagenome | biome: gut microbiome; feature: rumen; material: fiber-attached | host: Bos | place: Iran: Karaj | collected 2018-10 | reverse complement strand
GCTTGTCAGGAAATATCAGTCGCCTGTACGTCGGTTCTTCCTGAATCAGACGCTGGGAGATGAACAGCTGAGTGACGACTTGGCTCAGGAGACCTTCATCAAGGCGTATGTGAATATCACCAAGTTTCGTGGTATGTCCAGTTTCTCAACCTGGCTGATGAGAATTGCCTATAATGTCTTTTATGATGAAGTACGCTCCCGTCATCAGACTGAGGATGTGGATACCTCCGTCACTGTGGCTCGCCAGACCGTTTCCGCCAATGACACGCTGAAGATGGATATCTATGCGGCACTGGCGCTTCTGAAACCAGATGAACGCACGTGTATCACGCTGCAACTCATCGATGGCTATCCGATTGATCAGATCAGTAAGGTCACAGGTATTGCAGAGAATACGGTGAAGTCGCATCTGAGACGAGGAAAAGAAAAAATGGCAAACTATTTAAAAGAGAATGGCTATGACCGATAAAGAAAATAGGATGATAGAGGATTTCTTCAAGCAGGCTGCCCAGCAGCAGATTGAAGACAATGGCTTTACAGAGCGGGTGATGCAAAGCCTGCCTGACAGGAAGGGACAGACGGTCAGGCGACTGTCGCAGTTGTGGACCCTGTTCTGCATCGCTGTGGCAGGTGTGCTGTTCTTCATGTTTGGAGGCTGGCAGGTGGTGACAGGTCTGTTCTTCGCAAGTCTGCGGGTGACCCTTAGCTGGCTGGAGGTGCAGATGGTGACGGCTACGACAACAGAGATTCCCGTCAATCTGTGGGCTGTCCTGCTGCTGCTAGCTATGGTGCTGGTTTATTTACCTTATCAAACAGCCCGTAAGTTGTCCGCAACACTATAAACTCTGTACGTCGGTTTAACTGATGGCAGAGCTCCTGCTGTTCCTCAGGGAGCGTGGTGATGAAAGCTTCATTGAGCGTATTACCCTCCTTGAGGAACGGATATTTTTCTGCCACCTTCCGTTTGATACGCTTTGGCTTAGCCTCACCATAGCCTTTAGGCGTCAGACGGTCGGCTGCGATTCCATGCTGGATCAGATAGCTGACCACATTCTGTGCACGCTGCTGTGACAGGCGTGCGTTATACTCGTCGGAGCCTCGGCTGTCGGTATGTGCCGACAACTCAATGGTGACGTGGGGATTCTCGTTCAGCAGCTTTACCAGTTCATCAAGGGCTGTCTGTGATTCAGGGCGCAAGGTTGCCTTGTCGAAATCGTAGAAGATGTTTTCGATGAGCACGGGCGCAGAGATATTCGCCAAGGGGAACTGCAAGACGTATTCTTCCGACTTCTTCACCTGCTCTACGTGTAACTGCTCCTGATGGTTGAGATAGCCCTTACAGGTTCCGAGGAACACATAATCCACACCGGGCTGGATCTCCTGCGTGAACGAACCGTCGCCAAGGACATTCAGTTTCAAGTTGGTTCCGTCGTTACCCACCATATACACCTGGGCGGCAGGCAGTTCATAACCGTCTTGCTCATACACCCAGCCCTTGACGGTCTGTACGATCTCTGGGTTATAGAAGCTATAGATATGGTCGTAACCTCGCGAGTCGCCGCGATTGGAGGAGAAATAGCCTCGGTTATGCCGTCCCTCGAAGGTCATTCCGAAGTCATCGCCTTGAGAGTTCAGGGGTGTTCCTGGGTGCTCAAGTGTCGTGGCATCCTTCTTGAGGATGTGAATATCCAGACCGCCTAATCCCGGATGTCCGTCGGAGGAGAAATAAAGGTCGCCATTAGGACGGAAGGTCGGAAACATCTCGTTGCCTGGTGTGTTGACTGGGGCACCCAGATTCTCTATGATCCCCACCTCATTATTCCCATAAAGACGGCAGCGCCAGATGTCGTATCCACCTAATCCGCCAGGTATGTCACTCACGAAATAGAGCCATTCGCCATCAGGGGATACGGCTGGATGTGCAAAACTGTGGAGCGTATCTTTTGAGATGATGAGCTCTGTGGGTTTGCTCCAGGCAGCATCAGAACGATTGGAGATGACGATGGTAGCATAACGGGGATAGTTAGGATCTGTCTTGCACTGGGTAAGGTACATGGCCCGTCCGTCGGGTGTGAAGCAGCAGGCACCCTCCTCAAATTCGGAGTTCAAGTCGGAATCAATCGCCTGTGGCTTGCTCCATCTGCCTTGGTCGTCTTTCTGAGAGAAGAAGATATCAGCCGCCCTGGTGCCTGTGATGCCACTATACTCATCGCCTTGAGCCTGATTGCGGGTAGAGGTGAAATAGAGCTGGTCGTTATCATCGCCTGCCAACATGGGGGAATATTCAGCCCGACGGGAGTTGAACAGCCCTTCACGCTTGACGGTGTAGTCGGAACCAGCCTCTTTCCATGATGGTGCCATCTCTGCTGATTTAAGACCGTTCTTGGCCAATGCCAGCATGGGATTTCGCTTGAACTGCAGACTGTCGATGGCTATCTTGAATTGTCTGGTAGCTTCTTTGTAGTTCCCGTTACGCAAGTGCAGTTGACCGAGGTAGAGATGCGTGAAGGAGTCTTGCTGATTGTATCTGACGGTATTGTTGTAAGCGGTAATGGCCTTTTTTGTAAAGTTGATGCGACGATAGCATTCTGCCAGCTTCTTGGCACGCTGACCTTTGAGTGCCCGTTCCTTGTTGGGCGTCTGACGATAAGCCTTTTGGTATTGGGTGGCGGCATCGAAATACTCACCGATGGCATAGAACTTATCGCCTTTCTTCATAGCCTGATCTGCTCCGCAACTGATCATCAGTACGGTGGCGATGGCTATCATGAATATGGTGAGGCATCTTTGCATATCATATTAATAACGATATGACTTCTGATTTATTGCTTCTTGCCTTTTTTCTTCTTGGGTGAATCCTCTGAGGTAACGGTGATACGACGGTTGGTTGGGTCGCTTATCACATCATGGACGATATCAGCCACCTGTTGCTTTAACTCGTTGATAAACTGCTGGGCATCGTATTTCTGATGCTCGATGTCACGCAGCTTCTTCTCCCAAATACCTGTGAGTTCGCAACTCTTCAAGAGTTCCTCACGGATCAGATCGATGAGTTCAATGCCTGTCGGTGTCGCTACCAGACGTTTCCTCTCACGTTTGATATAGTGGCGCTTGAAGAGTGTCTCAATGATGGAGGCACGCGAAGAGGGACGCCCGATGCCGTTCTCTTTCATGGCAGCTCGTAGTGTCTCGTCCTCAACGAACTTTCCCGCTGTCTCCATGGCACGGAGCAGAGAGGCTTCGTTATAATAAGGCGGTGGGGTGGTCCATTTCTCTGAGAGAGTCGGTTTGTGCTCACCGGTTTCTCCTTTGACAAAGGAGGGTAGGGTACGCTCCTCATCGTCTTGTTTCTTCTCATCGTCGTCGCTGTCGGTTTTTACTTCGGTCTTCTCTCTGACGATGCGCCAACCCGGATCAAGGATCTCCTTACCAGTGACTTTGAATTCGATGCCGTCCACCTCTCCAAGTACCGTTGTTGTGGAGAATTTACAGTCGGGCAGGAAGACACCGATAAAGCGGCGGGCTACGAGATCAAACACCTTCCGCTCAGCATCATTGAGGTTCTGCGGAATGACGCCTGTAGGAATGATGGCGTGGTGATCGGTCACCTTTGAGGTGTCGAAAACACGCTTCGATTTCTTGAGAGCCTTGCCGCCAATAGGTTTGATCAGCTCAGCATAAGGCGCCACACCACCGAACTTGGTCTGATAGAGTCCGTTCAGAGTCTGAGGACATTTGGCGTAGATATCGTCGGAAAGATATTGTGTATCCACACGGGGATAGGTGGTGTATTTCTTCTCATAGAGACTCTGGATGAGGTTGAGCGTCATCTCTGCCGAATAGGCGAACTTGCGGTTACAGTCCACCTGGAGTGAGGTGAGGTCATACAGCTGAGGAGGCTGTTCCTTTCCTTCTTTCTTCTCAACCTTTGTTACCGTGAAAGGTTTGCCTTCAATCGTCTCAAAGGCTTTCTCTCCCTCTTCCTTACTAGTGAACTTACCCTTGGTGGCGGTAAAGGTAGTGTCGCGATAGACGGTTGCCAACACCCAATAGGGTTCCGGCTTGAAGTTCTCTATCTCCTTCTGGCGGTTGACGATCAGGGCGAGGGTAGGGGTCTGTACGCGCCCGATGCTGAGCACCTGACGATCCTGTCCGTATCTGAGGGTGTAGAGACGTGTGGCATTCATGCCTAGGAGCCAGTCGCCAATGGCACGCGAGAGACCTGCCAGATAAAGGGGCTGGTAGTCTGACTGGTCCTTCAGGTTCGCAAAACCTTCGCGGATGGCCTCATCAGTCATAGAGGAGATCCACAGACGTTTGACAGGACAAGTGGCCTGTGCTTTCTGCATCACCCAGCGCTGGATGAGTTCACCCTCTTGTCCGGCATCACCACAGTTCACAATGCCATCGGCAGCCTGCATCAGTTTCTCGATGATGGCAAACTGTTTCTTAATGCCGTTATCATCAATCAGTTTGATGCCGAAGCGTTGGGGCACCATCGGCAGTTGGGTGAGTGCCCAGGGTCTCCAGGCAGGGGTATAGTCACCAGGTTCCTTTAAGGTACAGAGGTGTCCGAAGGTCCACGTCACCTGATAGCCGTTACCTTCCATATATCCGTCGTGAGAACTGTTAGCTCCCAGAATGCGCGCAATATCCCGAGCTACACTCGGTTTCTCAGCGATACATACAATCATTTCTGTGTTTCTTGATTTTGTTTTGCTGCCTCTTCCGCACGCAGCAGTTCATAGTCGTTGATCTTCTTGAGATAATGTTCGCGGAAGTCTCGCCAGTGATAATAAGGTGCACAATCAGTAGCTATGGGCAACCTGGCCTCTTTCTCATTGAGCAGCACCTTGAAGAGTACGTCCTGATCCTCTGGATCCTTTCGGTAGAATACTAGCTGGATGTTTGAACTCATCGGGAAAATAGCGGAACTCATCCAACCCTTTGCTTCCAGTTCTTCCAGGTTGTCGGTCTCTAAATCATAACCATTGACGCCCATCAGACAAACCAAAGGTAAGATCACGGTATCATGACCGAAACGCATCTGTACGCCAGGTTTCTCAAGGCGGATGCAGCTGTCAGCATCGTTGATGATCTGTCGCAGAAGATAGCGCTGGCTGTAAGGCTGATGACCGCCGTTGAGTTTACATGCGCCGTACTGGATATACCACCAAGCGTTATCATCCTGCCAAAGGCGATACAGGTCTTCTGCCGTAAAGATGTCTGTCAGGTAACCACTTTTATAAAGATGCGTATGGAGCTGGAAAAGTCCCATCTTAATAAGGAAATAGTTCAGCTGTCGCTCATCGATCACCTTTAAGACTGCGTCAGGATCCTGGAACAACAGCTTCATCAGACATGGATTACCTTTCAGCTTCTCTTCATAAGCCTCATGGGCAGCCTTGGCTTCAGGTGTCATACCATTCTTCGAAAGCAGCTTGTCCTGATGGTTCATGTACCACATGGTGTACATGGAAGCCTCCATCCTGATCTTCAAGTTCGGATTGTATTTCATCAGCTCGAGCATAGAACTGGCCATACTCAGGATGCAGCGGTTTGAGGTGGTACTATGGGCATTGATATAGGCCTCCCCTTCGAATAACTCAGGAAATCTCTGTGTCATACGAGCGGCAATCTGACGGATTTGCTGGTGCCCATAACTGGTCAGGTCACCCCATCGCAGCTCGGAATCAGCAATGATCTCACGTATCTGCCTCAGCACTTCGTTGCCAGTTGGTGTCAATTGCCCGAGACTGTCAGCGCGGCACATCATGAAGTAAGGGATATCGTAACCCATCCGCTTGTTGATATAGCGGGAACCATGGCGACCGTAGTGCGAGAGATAGAAGGGCCGCTTGCCTGCAGGGGCTGCCGTCATGGGATAATCGATGCTGTCGGGATAGAGCGCATAGTTTGTGACGGCAAATGAAGGATCTTTCCGGATGATATCAAGCGCCTGTTGGGCCTGGACAAAAGTTGTCCATACCAACATGATTGCAGTGATATATAGCATTTTGAATCTCATACCGCCTGCAAAGATATAATAAAAAAATGAAATAACCAGCCTTTAGACTGAAAAATCTTCAAGGCTGGCTGATATTCTTATCCTTTGAAAGAGGATTTGGTCTGTTCCAGAGTTGCTATCACGCGGTCACACCAAGCATCGAATTCGGGATCCTCGACCTGTAGTTCGGGGTGACTGAGCAGGTAATCAACGCAACGGCGTACACCCTCATCGAAACGGGTGGTGGCTTGGAAACCAGGTACGGCTCGTTTTAGCTTAGTGCAGTCGAACATCACGCTGACAGCTTTGTCGCCAATCAGATTACCCAGGAGGTCATATTCCTTTGGAGAGACCTCTGCAAGGTATGAGGATGACACATAATAAGGACGGAACGTGGCGCCAAGAGCCTTGGCGGCTGCAGCATAGATCTGATTCCACGTCAACTGCTCGTCACTCATTATCTGGAAAGCCTCGCCAATAGCCTTGGGATTGCCTATCAGTCCGATAAAGCCCCGGGCGAAATCTTCATTCCATGTCAGGGTCCATAAAGAGGAACCGTCGCCATGCACGATGACGGGTTTGCCTTCCATCATACGTTTCAGTACCTGCCAGCTGCCCTTGGGTCCGTGAACACTGACGGGTACACCTCTTTCACAATAGGTATGGCTTGGTCGTACGATCGTTACAGGGAAACCCTTCTCTCGGTATTCGCGCATCAGCAGCTCCTCGCATGCAATCTTGTCGCGGGAGTACTGCCAGTAGGGGTTGGCTAATGCCGTTCCTTCTGTAATGATATGACTGGCCGCAGGCTTGTTGTAGGCTGAAGCAGAACTGATATAGATGTACTGACTGGTACGATCACGGAACAGACGGATGTCGCGTTCCACCTGGGAGGGTAGGAAGCCTATGAATTCACAGACGGCATCAAACCGTGTGTCGCCGATCTTCTGCAAGACGGCAGGCTCGTCATTGATGTCGCAGATGACTTGTTTTACACTTGCAGGCACTTCCGCCTTGCGATTACCACGGTTCAATAGCCACAGGTCGTGGCCGCTCTCTGCCAATTGTCTGGTGATAGCACTGCTGATGGTGCCTGTTCCACCGATTAATAGAATCTTCATAATCTAGCTTATTGTTCCTAGTTTGTTGTTATTGTTTGCAAAGATACAAAAAAATTGGGTAGAATCGTTGATATATGAAGTTTTTTTTGTAATTTTGCAGAAAAATTGCAAGATACAGAATATAGCAGGACTTACATATATGTTTCAACTGCCTAAATTGCTCACCAAAAAGCTGTCCGTCCAGATTAGTTTGAAGGTCATTTCGCTGGTTGCTGTGTTACTCGCAGTAGCCCTCTTTACGATGCTTCATTTCTCGCGTACAACTATTAAGCAAGAAGCTGTGTTGAAGGCTGAGCAGACATTGGAAGGTACGGTGGAGCGTATCGACGAAATCTTATTGAGTGTAGAGCAGTCGACGGGTAATATGTCTTTTAATATGTATCGCCATCTCGATAAGCCTGAAATGATGTATGTCTATAGTCGCAAGCTTGTAGAGTCGAATCCGTATATCTCAGGTTGTGCCATCGCGTTCGAACCTAATTATTATAAGGATCGTGATGAACTATTCATGGCCTATTATCACCGCACTGTGACAGGCGCAAAGGTTATCAGGGCTAAGACATTTGGGGATACGCCTTATAATCAGCAGGTGTGGTACACGGAGCCGATGAAAAGAGGAACGCCCTTATGGACAGACCCCTTGAAAGATCTTGATGCGAATGGCGAAACGATTATCACTTATTGTTTGCCGATCTACACCTCGAAAGGTGAGCGCATCGGTATCATAGGTGTTGATGTAACCGTCAATATGCTTTCACGGATTGTATTGTCTGCCAAGCCCTCAGAACATTCTTATAGTGTGTTGCTGGGTACTGATGGCTCTTTCCTGGTTCATCCTGACAGTGCCAAACGTCTTAAAGAAAAGGTATATACCCAGTTGGAACGTGGCTCTGACGCCTCGGTGAAGGCTGTTGTTGATGCGATGATGTCAGGTCAGGAAGGTTATCAACAGATGAAGATGAAAGGGAAGGACTGTTATATCTTCTTCAAGCCCTTCAAGCGTAATGAGGTTCAGGGACGCTATATAGATGACTTAGGCTGGAGTGTGGGCATTGTCTATCCTGAAGATGATATCTTTGGCGATTATAACCGGTTGCTGTCCTACGTCTTGGCGATAGCTATTGTCGGCCTCATCTTGCTGACATTGCTTTGCTGTTATTTCGTTCACCGCAGACTCTTACCACTGACATTGCTCACAAACTCGGCTCAACGCATCGCAAACGGTCACTATAATGAACCGGTTCCCGATAGCCGTCAGCATGATGAGATCGGACAGTTGCAGAATCACTTCCAACAGATGCAACAAGCCTTGGCCAAGCATGTAGATAAACTGGAAAAGCTGAATATCGATTTTCAGGCACGTGGTGAGCGCTTGCGTGTGGCTTATCATCAGGCACAAGCTGCCGATCGCTTGAAGACTTCATTCCTCCACAATATGACAAATCAGATGCTTCCACCGGCTCAGATCATCTCTGATCGGGTGAAAGAACTGTGTCATATACAGACGGTGGAGGCTCAGGATCTGGATCGTATGGCAAACGATATCCAAAAACAAGGAGAAGTGGTTACCGACCTGCTTAATCATCTGCTGGAGCTGTCGAAAGAGTCAACGGGAAAGGAGGAGCGTCATGGATAAGATACGTCATTCTCTTTCTCTCAAGCTTGGCTTCATTGTGATACTCTTGGCTATCGTCGTGTTTGTAGCTTCTCTGGGTGTGATGTTTGTGCAATCCCGTTACATGCTCCGAAAGGAAGCCACAGAGCGTGTTACCAGTCTGTTGGATAATACGGTGTTACGCGTTAGTAGTTACATGAATGCGGTGGAGACGGCTACCAATTCCAATGGCTGGATGGCTCAGGAGTTTCTGAATCCCGATTCTTTGCTGGTTTTCACCCATCGTCTGGTGCAGCTCAATAGTCATGTCAGCGGTTGTTCCATTACCACCGAACCGGATGTGTTTCCGGAGCTGGGACCTTACTCTGCTTACTCCATCCGTGAAGGCGATTCTGTCGTAACGGTAAAAGAGGCAGCCTACGACTATTACAATCAGATATGGTATAAGAAACCTAAGAATCTGGCAAGGCCCTGCTGGACGGATCCCTATAATGACTATAACAGTAAATCGCTCTATTCCAAGGACATCATAGCCTCCTATTGTAAACCTCTTTATTTGGAGAATGGACGATTTGTCGGCGTGATTTCCACCGACCTGTCTTTCAGGCGTCTGAAAGAGGCGATTGCTGTTAAGCTGCCTTATCCCAATACTTATTTCGCCTTGATCAATAGTGAAGGACAGTTTATTATCCATCCGGATTCTACGAAGGAAATGAATAAGACGCTCTTTGAGGATCTTGATGTTGAAACACAGCCCGACCTGATTGCCTTAGGGCACGAGGTGACAACGGGTAGTAAGGGCCACATGCGTGTGTCGCTCTACGGCACACCATGTCTGGTATGCTACCAGCCTGTTCCTGAAACCAGCTGGTGTCTGGCGCTGGTCATCCCTGATAGTGAGATCCTTCAGACCTATTATCGGCTCGCCTATATCCTTGTGCCGCTGATCGTTCTCGGTTTGATCATTATCCTCTTGATCAGTCGGAAGATCGTGGCCCAGTCCATAGAGCCACTGAACCAACTTCTGCAACAATCACAGTTTATTGCCTCAGGAAATTATAAGGAACAGATTCCTCATACCAAGCGCCAAGATGCCGTCGGAAAGTTGCAGAACAGCTTTGCAACCATGCAGGAGTCGCTCGACCGTCATGTCAATGATATCAAGAGTGCCAATGAAGAGACAAAACGCAGTAATGAAGAATTGGTGAAGGCCACGAAGTTGGCTGAAGATGCCGACCGCCAGAAAACGCTCTTTATCCAGGATGTGACCCATCAGATCCGTACCCCGCTGAATATCATCATGGGCTTTGCACAGGTCTTGCGTGACAGCGAGGGAGAGATCCCTCATGATGAGGTGAAGAAGATTGTGGAGATGATGGAACATAACTCGATGCTCCTCTCACGTATGTTGCTGATGCTCTATGACAGTTCTGATGAAGCTGCTTCGGAAGAGCTTCAGATGCACAGAGATGAGATGGTGTCCTGCAACGAGGTGGTTCGTGAGAGCATTTCATATACAAGGGAGCGCTTCCCAGAGATCAATGTCAAGCTTGAGAGTGATGTGCCGGATACGTATCGCATCCGCACCAACGGTCTTTATCTGATGCGAACCTTACGTGAGCTCCTTTATAATGCCGCCAAATATTCTGATGGCGCTCTTGTGTTGGTGAAGGTGCAGGAGACGCAAAAGACCATCCGCTATATTGTGGAGGATCATGGGCCAGGTATGTCTGAATCCTATTATGATCTGATGTTCGAGCCGTTTACGAAGGTGAATGAGCTCTCAGAAGGTCTTGGTCTTGGTCTGCCATTGAGTAAACGTCATAGTCAGAACCTGGGAGGCGACCTAACCCTCGATACGAGTTATCATGACGGCTGTCGTTTTATCCTGGAGTTACCCAAACAATAGATACTAAGAGTAGAAATACATGAGATTATATTCCGATGAAGAACTGGCAGAGTTGCTGGATCAGGAAATATTCCACCAAATCAGTGAGGCTGCAGATCGATTAGGTCTGGAATGCTACGTGGTTGGTGGCTATGTGAGAGATATCTTCCTGGAACGTCCATCCAATGATATTGACGTGGTGGTTGTGGGAAGCGGCATTGCTGTGGCTGGGGAACTGAAACAGATGGTGGGTAAGAAAGCCCATCTGTCTGTGTTTAAGAATTTTGGTACTGCCCAGGTGAAGTTCTACCAGAAGGGTAGGGAGTATGAGGTGGAGTTCGTGGGAGCCCGTAAGGAGAGCTATAGCCACGATTCGCGCAAGCCTGTTGTTGAAGACGGTACTTTGGAGGATGATCAGAACCGTCGTGACTTCACCATCAATGCCATGGCAATCTGTCTGAATCACAACCGTTTTGGAGAACTTGTGGATCCGTTTAACGGACTGGCTGATCTGGAGGACGGCATCATCGCCACGCCTTTGGAGCCGGATATCACCTTTTCCGACGATCCCCTGCGTATGATGCGCTGTGTGCGGTTTGCCACTCAGTTGAATTTCCAGATTGAGGAAGCTACGTATGTGGCCCTTGAGCGTATGGCTGACAGGATCCGTATCGTGAGTGGAGAGCGTATCAAGGATGAGCTCAACAAGATCATACTGGCGGCTCATCCCAGTATCGGCTTCGACTATCTGCAGCGTACAGGATTGCTCCAGCTCATTCTGCCTGAACTCGCAGCACTCGATATCGTGGAACAGAAGAATGGCCGTGCTCATAAGAATAATTTCTACCATACCCTCGAGGTACTCGAGAATGTAGCGTTACACTCGGATAACCTCTGGCTTCGTTGGGCGGCTCTGATGCACGACATCGGTAAGACGAAGTCAAAGCGTTGGGATCCTTCCATCGGATGGACATTCCACAATCATAATCTCATTGGCGCGAAGATGGTGCCGCAGATTTTCCGACGACTGATGCTGCCTATGGACATGAAGATGAAATATGTGCAAAAGCTCGTTGATCTTCACATGCGCCCTATCGTCATTGCCGATGACGTCGTAACCGACTCTGCGGTGCGCCGTTTGCTGAATGATGCGGGAGAGGATATTGATGACCTGATGACGCTCTGTGAGGCGGATATCACCTCTAAAAACGAAGTACGTAAGAAACTGTTCCTCGAGAATTTCAGGATGGTACGCGAGAAACTTGCCGACTTGAAAGCCAAGGACTATGTGCGCCTGCTGCAGCCGGTGATCGATGGTAATGAGATCATGGCGCTTTTCCATCTGAAACCCAGTCGTGAGGTGGGTGTGCTGAAACAGTATCTCAAGGATGCTGTTCTTGATAATCGCGTTGAAAATGAGCGCGAGCCCCTCATGGCGCTTCTCATCGACAAAGCCCGCCAGATGGGTCTTACTCCGCAAGAGGCATAACCTAATTAACGACAAATATACCAAAAAATGAAACAAGATGCATCTTTTGATCGTAAGCGCCATATGTTCGGGGCTGTCATGGGGCCGTTGTGCGCTTTGTTGATTTGGATCACTCCCATTAGTAGCCTGAACGTTGCGCAGCATCAGTTGTTAGCCATCATGGCACTGGTGGCTATCTGGTGGATTACCGAACCTGTTGCCATCCCTGTGACATCACTATTGGGCCCTTCGCTTTGTGTGTTAGTGGGTGTGGTGCCGATGAAGACAGCCTTTGAATCTTTCGCCAGTCCGATGATATTTCTGTTTATGGGTGGCTTCCTGATAGCCAAAGGAATGATGGTAAACGGACTTGACAAACGCATCGCCTATGGTATCATGTCGATGAAGTGGGTGGGTGACTCGCCACGCCGCATCTTCCTTGCTTTGGGAGCAGCGTGTATGATCTGTAGCGGATGGATCAGCAATACGGCTACAGCGGCGATGATGTTCCCCATTGCCTTGGGACTGCTGGAGGCTATCCGCGAGATGATGGCAGCCAACGGGAAGACGATAGATCTGTCGAGCTATAAATATGCTACGGGCCTGATGCTGATGACAGCCTATGCCTGTTCCATTGGCGGTGTGTTGACACCCATCGGAACGCCTCCGAACATCATTATGATCGGATTCTTGGAGGAGCTGGCTCCACAGGCTCCCCACGTGTCATTCTTCGATTGGATGGTATGGGGCTTTGTGGCAATGGTGGCCTATTTCGTCGTGGCTTACTTGGTGCTGTGGAAGCTGTTTCCTGCCGATGTGAAGCATATTGATGGCGCCCACGAGTTTATTGAGCGTCACGCCAAGGAGTTGGGTAAATGGAACCGGGCACAGAAAAACACCCTCTTTGCCTTTGTGTTGGCAGTGACCTTATGGGTGATGCCAGGTATCCTGAGCATCATCTACGGAACGGATTCTGAAGTAGTGAAAGAATTCAACAAATTTATTCCCGAGGAAATGGCAGCAATGATTGGCGGACTGTTGTTGTTCTTCCTGCCCGTCGATTTGAAGAAAGGCGAGGTGACGCTGACTTGGAAGGATGGTTGTGCCGGCATAGAGTGGGGTACACTATTACTCTTCGGCGGTGGTCTGGCAATGGGTGGTCTGATGTATGAGACAGGCCTCTCTACATGGGTTGGCGAGGGTATTCGTGACGTGTTAGGCGGTCATCCGTCTGAATTGCTGTTCGTGTCTCTCTTCTGCGTTGTTGGACTGCTGTTGTCAGAGCTGACATCCCACACGGCGGCTACCAATCTGATAGCCCCGATAGCCATCAGTACGGCACTGTCGCTGGGCTTCAGTCCCATCCCTGTTGCTGTCGGACTGGCTCTGTCAACGTCACTGGGCTTTATGATGCCTGTATCTACACCGCCCAATGCCATTGTATATGCGTCGGGCTATGTACCCATCACAAAGATGATTAAATCAGGCGTGATTATCGACCTTATTGGCATCTTCCTGATTACCATCCCTGTGGTACTGCTACTGGTAAAGCTCGTGATGGGAGTATAAGACTAAAGAAAAAATAAAGTTTGTTAAAAGACAAATACCTATTTAATAGGTATGGTAGCTTTTTCGTACCTTTGCACGCTAGAAAATTCTAAAATTGCAATAAAATAGGTATGAAAATGAAGAAAGTTTTGATGTTTGCTGCCGCCTCGATGCTGTTGGCATCGTGTGGAGGTGGTGGCGGTCGTCCGTCATTTGGCGACAACGAGTATCCTGTAGTGACAGTGGGCACATCAAGCACCACGATGCAATCCACTTATCCTGCCAATATCAAAGGTGTGCAGGATGTTGAGATTCATCCGAAGGTACAGGGTTTTATTACCCAGATCAATGTGAAAGAAGGTCAGACGGTGAGTGCCGGAGAGGTACTCTTCGTATTGGATAACGTGACCTATCAGGCCCAGGTGCGTCAGGCCCAGGCTCAGGTGAATACCAACACAGCCACACTAAACACTGCAAAGTTGACTTATGAGAACTCTCAGAAGCTTTTCGAGAGTGGCGTTATAGGTGATTACGAGCTCAAGTCGTCAAAGAACAGCTACGAGAGTGCCGTGGCAGGTCTGGCAGCCGCTCAGGCTAATCTTGCTTCAGCCAAGGAGATGCTGAGTTTCTGCTATGTCAAGAGTCCTGCTGCAGGTGTGGTAGGTTCACTGCCTTTCAAGGTAGGTACGCTTGTTAGTGCCAGCAACACGCTGACCACTGTTTCGAACATCAGTTCTATGGAGGTTTATTTCTCCATGACTGAGAAGGATGTTCTTTCAATGGCAAAGGATGCCGGTGGTCTTAACGGTGCCATTCAGGCCATGCCTGCTGTGAATCTGAAGCTGGCTGACGGTACGATGTATGGTCATGAAGGTCGTGTTACGAAGATGAGTGGTGTCATCGATGTTGCCACAGGTTCTGTGCAGATCATCGCTGTGTTCCCCAACCCGGATAAGGTGTTGAAGAGTGGCGGCTCTGGTGCCATCATCATTCCAAAGAGCAATTCTGATGCCATCATCATCCCGCAGAGCTGTGTCTCTGAGGTGCAGGATAAGAAGTTTGTCTATATCCTCGACAAAGACAACAAGGTAAAATACACTGAGATCAAGGTCGATCCCCAGAACGATGGCAACAACTACATCGTGACTGAGGGTTTGAAGACTGGCGATAAGTACGTTACTAATGGTATTACGAAACTCTCCGACGGTATGGAAATTGTGCCCATTACGCCAGAGAAATACCAGCAGAAGATCAAGGATCAGGCTTCGGCTATGGGTGCTGGTGACATCGTGGGTGCCATGAAGAAGTAGTTAATAGTGAATAGTTAATAGTTAGAATATGACTTTTACGAATTTTATAAAACGCCCAGTACTCTCGACGGTGATCTCAATCCTCATCGTCTTGTTGGGCTTTATCGGAGTGGTCTCGTTACCTAGCGAGCAGTAGCCGAATATCGCACCGCCTAATATCATGGTGATCGGCAGATATCCTGATGCCGATGCCGAGAACGTGAAGAATGCCGTTGT
>JAEEGL011968357.1_pt1 | contig 15173 bp, 14 predicted proteins | sample 9134231 | NCBI WGS metagenome assembly JAEEGL01 (sample SAMN16246548, study PRJNA631951) | gut metagenome | biome: gut microbiome; feature: rumen; material: fiber-attached | host: Bos | place: Iran: Karaj | collected 2018-10 | reverse complement strand
GTGGGACGACTATAAGATCGCCGTGATCGGCGCCGGCCCCGCCGGCCTTTCCGCCGCCTACTGGCTGCGGACCGAAGGTTATCCGGTCACTATGTTCGAGAAGGAATCCCGGCCGGGCGGCATGCTTTTAAACGGCATCCCGAATTTCCGTCTGGAAAAAGACGTGCTGGAGAAAGAGATCGCGATCATCGAAAAGATGGGCGCCGAGATCCGCTGCGGCGTGGAAGTCGGCAAAGACGTCACGCTGGATGAGCTGCGCGCGCAGGGCTACAAGGCCTTCTATATCGCAATCGGCCTGCAGGGCGGCCGTATGGCCGGCGTACCGGGCGAGGACGCGCAGGGCGTGGAATCCGGCGTTTCCTTCCTGAAGCGCGTGAACCAGAAGGGCGAAGAACACTTCGAAGGCGACGTGGTCGTGGTCGGCGGCGGAAACGTCGCGGCCGACGTGGCCCGCACCGCGCTCCGCTGCACCAGGGGAAAAGTCACCATGCTCAGTCTGGAGCAGCGGCATGAGATGCCCGCCGCGAAGGACGAGATCGCCGAGTGCGAGGGCGAAGGCATCGTGATCGAGAACGGCTGGGGACCGAAGGAAGTGCTCTCCGAGAACGGCCGGGTGAAGGCCGTCGTCTTCAAGCGCTGCACCCGCGTCTTTGACGAGAACCACCGCTTCAGCCCGCAGTATGACGAGAACGATACGATGACGATCCCCTGCACGAACGTGCTCATGGCGATCGGCCAGTCTGCCGAGTGGGGTCACCTCCTCGACGGCGCGAAGGTGGAGCGGCGCCCGAACGGCTCCGTGATCGCCGATCCGGTGACGCTGCAGACGGCCGAGCCCGATATCTTCCTGGGCGGCGACATCTATCACGGCGCCCGCTTCGCGATCGACGCGATCGCGGAAGGCAAACAGGCGATGGTCTCCCTCAACCGCTTCGTCCATCCGGGCCAGTCGATGACGATCGGCCGCGATCTTCGGGAATTCATCGAATTCAACCGCGAGGATATCTCGAAGCCGGAGGGCTTCGACAACGCGGAGCGGCAGCGGCCCGGCGTAAAGCCCGGAACCGCCCGGGAGACGTTTGCGGATCTCCGGCTTCCGCTCACCGAAGAGCAGGTGAAGATCGAGGCGAACCGCTGCCTTTCCTGCGGCGCGACGACCGTCGACCTCAACCAGTGCATCGGCTGCGGCCTGTGCACGACCCGCTGCGAGTTTGATGCGATACACCTTTCCCGCGATTTGCCGGCCGCGTCAGACATGCATACCGCGGAGGAGATGATGAAGCTGGTCGGCCCATATGCCTTAAAGCGCATGGGCAAGATCATCAAGCGGAAGATCACCGGCAGGTCGGACTACCCGACGGAGCAGGAGTAGGCGAAAGAAGAAAACAGACATAAAGCCACGAGGCCGCTTTCCCGGCAGGATCTGCCGGGGAGCGGCCTTTTTGTACCCTTTTTCCACGGCGGCTGAGTCTTTGGCCGAGACTCCTGTGCAAAGGCCGGCCGAGCAGAGACTTAAGGGTGTTCTGCATAGAAATCGTATGGCTGACCTCCGGGGTCTGATCAAGGGAAAGATTAAATACGGTTCCCGCCTTACTCGTCGCCAGGATTATTATGAAAAAGTTTTAGAAAGGCACAGAAAAGCACCTGCCAGGTGCTAATAAGTTGAACTAGGTCAGGAAAGACCTTTTTCCTAATGTGACTATTCTGTCATTCGTTTTTTATATCCAGAATGGTATAATAAAGCTGTTTCAATTCCCCGATAATAGCAGGAAAAGAGGACTCTTATGGAAAAACTGCTGCTGGTTGAAGATGACTCCGCCTTGGTGCGGCGTTTAACGGAATATTTGAGCACGGAGGACTTCCATTGCCTGTCTGTCAGCGGTCAGACGCAGGCTGTTGCAGCAATCGATACGGAACGGCCGAATCTGGCACTGGTCGATATTACGCTGGCGGAAGGAAACGGCTTTGCTGTCTGTGCCTATGCCAGGGGGAAAGGCGTTCCCGTCATCTTTCTCACGGCTTCCGGTGATGAATTGAGCACCGTGACCGGCCTGGATATGGGGGCCGATGATTATATTGCCAAGCCTTTCCGGCCGAAGGAACTGGTTTCCCGGATCCGCAGCGTTCTGCGGCGGACTTCGGGAAATCACGGCGAGATTGCGCTGGGAGAACTGAAAGTCGATACGGGGAAGGGTATGGTATTCCGTGGTGACCGGCAGATCTTTCTATCGGCGCTGGAGTACCGCCTTTTCATGTTTTTCCTGAATCACCGGGGGCAGGTCCTGACCCGCGAACAGCTGCTGGATGAGATCTGGGACAGCGCCGGCGAATATGTGAGTGACAACACACTGACCGTCTATATCAAGCGCCTGCGGGAAAAACTGGAGGATGATCCACAGGATCCCCGTCTGATCCTGACGGTCCGCGGGATCGGCTACCAGCTGAAGGAGTAAGCGATGATCCGGAACAATAAAGAACTGAAACGGAGCCTAATTCTGCTTGCGGGCATCTGTCTGGCACTTAGCATCTGCGGATTTTTGCATTCTTCCCTGACCGGTCTGCTGGTGCTGGCGGCAGGGCTTGCTGTCTGCCTGGTTTTCCTTTTCACGGAGATCTCCCGCCACAAAAAGCTGCAGTCTTTCAGTGAGCATCTGAACGAACTGCTGCAAAAAGGTACGCCGCTGCCGATTCGTGACTACGAAGAAGGCGAACTCTCACTGCTGGCAAACGATATCCAGAAAATCACACTGCTGCTGAAAGAACGGGCGGACGCTCTGCAGAAGGACAAGTCGTTTCTGGCCGATGCTCTGGCGGACATTTCCCATCAGCTACGCACGCCGCTCACCACGATGAATCTGACCATCGGCCTGCTGCAGGAAAAGGATCTGTCCGAAGAACGCCGGGCCGCGCTGATCCGTGAACTGAATGCGCTCCTTGCCCGCACGGAATGGCTGGTGGAAGTGCTTCTCAAACTGTCCCGTCTGGATGCAGGTGCTGTCGTCATGGCGAAAGAAAGCATCTCTGTCCGGACGCTGACGGAAAAGGCCGCCGAACCGCTGCTGATCCCGCTGGAACTAAAGGGGATCACGCTGACGGCCGAATGCGGCGGGGCTTTATTCTCCGGAGATCTCAACTGGACCGCGGAGGCACTCGGCAACATTCTCCGTAATTCGGCGAATTATACGCCGGAAGGCGGCAGTATTCGGATCATGGCAGAAGATAATGCCCTGTTTACCGTGATCACGGTAACGGATTCCGGCCCCGGGATCGCAGCGGAAGACCTGCCGCATTTGTTTGACCGCTTTTATAAAGGGCGCGGCTCATCGGAAAACAGCTACGGGATCGGACTTGCCCTTGCGCAGAAGATCATTCATGCCCAGGGCGGGACCCTGCGCGCCTTCAACACTGCGGAGGGAGCCTGCTTCGAGATCAAGTTCTATAAGCAGGTATTGTGACAGATCTTTTAGGGAAAACTCACCGGATCGTCACCTGGAGAAGGTATGATCGGAGCTGTAAAAAACACCGAAGGAGTTCATATGGAAATTCTGAAAGTTGAAAACTTATCCAAAGTCTACGGTTCCGGTGAGGGAGAAGTCCGGGCGTTGGACAAAGTGTCTTTCCGTGTGGAAAAAGGACAGTTCGTGGCGGTGGTGGGGACGTCCGGCTCCGGCAAATCCACGCTGCTGCATATTCTCGGAGGCGTGGACCGGCCGACCTCCGGAAAGGTGTTTCTGGAGGGCCAGGATGTTTTCGCCCAGGATGAGGCGCATCTGGCCGTCTTCCGGCGGCGGCAGGTGGGGCTGATCTATCAGTTCTACAATCTGATCCCGGTGCTGAATGTGACCGAAAATATGATGCTGCCGGTCCTCCTGGACGGGCGGAAGGCGGACGAAGAGAGGCTGAAGACACTGGTGCGGACGCTCGGACTGAGCGGCCGGGAAAACCATCTTCCCAATCAGCTGTCCGGCGGGCAGCAGCAGCGCGTTTCGATCGGCCGGGCGCTCATGAATTCTCCGGCGCTGGTACTGGCGGACGAACCGACCGGCAACCTGGACTCGAAAAACAGCCAGGAGATCGTAGCTCTTCTGAAGCGGGCCAACCGGGAATTCGGGCAGACGCTGATCGTTATTACCCATGACGAATCCATTGCCCTGCAGGCAGACAGGATCCTGGCTCTCGAAGACGGGCATATCGTTCGGGATGAGGTGCTGCGATGAAGCTGAGCGGAAAGCTTGCCTGGCGGTCGCTTCGGAAGAATCCGGCCAGGACCGCCGTGACCGTGATCGGTGTGGTCGTTTCCTCGGCCATGTTTATGGCGGTCATGACGATGCTGTTCAGTATCCGGAGTTATCTGATCCGGGGCTTTGAATATGAGACGGGAGATTTTTTTGTGAGTTTCGACCGGGCGGACGGAGCCGGCCGTGAGGCGGCCCTGGCAGATCCGATGGTCAGGGGGGCGGCTGATTTAAAGGTGCTCGGATTTGCGCTGGCCTTTGAGGACCTCGATCCGATCGGTGTTTACGAGGTCGCCGCGGGAGACAAAACGTTCTTTCGGAGAATGTCGGTGCCGCTGACAGAGGGGCGGCTCCCGGAAAAAAGCGGGGAGATCGTCATCCCCGAGCGCCTGACGGCGGTGGCCTCCTTCCGCGGGGAAAAGGTCCCGGCGCCGGGCGATACGCTCTCGCTTCCGCTGACGGAGGAGAATATGCCGGACCACTGGATGGAGTATTACCAGTCCGGGGAGTGGCCGGAAGCGCAGGAGAAAAGCTTTACGGTCGTGGGGATCATGGAGGACCGGAACTATCGTCCGGGACGATACGGATTTTATGAGATTCTGACTTTCTCCGACGGATCGGAAGGAGATCCGCTCTGGTACCGCCTGTTTCTCAGCTGCCGGCCGGCGGACGCGAAGGCCCTGGCCGGAAAGGGATACGGCCCTTCGTCCGAACTCAATTCGGAACTGCTTTACTCCTACGGACAGATCGGTGAGGCCAACGAAGTGCAGGTCTTTGCCCTGTTTGCCGCCGTTCTCTGTCTTCTGATCGTGGCGGCGACAGTCGGCCTGATCAGAAACGTTTTTTCGGTATCCGTGGCGGAACGGACGCGGGAATTCGGGCTCCTCTCCGGGATCGGGGCGACGAAGCGGCAGATTTCCGATGTGGTAGCCGCGGAGGCGCTCATTCTGATGGCTTTGGGGATCCCTCTCGGAATCCTCTGCGGGTTTGGCGGCATCGCAGTGGTGATCCGCATTTTCCGCGATCCGCTGACGAGTCTCTTCAGTTTCGGAGACAGCCGCGTTACTTTTACCGCGGTCTTTTATCCGCTGGCAGCGACCGGATCGGCAGCTCTCTGCTCCTTGACGGTCGCGGTCTCGACAGCCGTTCCGGCGGCGAGAGCATCCCGCATCACTCCGATCGAGGCGGTCCGGGAGCAGCGGGAATACCGGAGCCGGAAAAACGTCCGTGTGAGCTCTCTTACCCGCCGGCTCTTCGGTGTGCCGGGGTGGTTGGGCGCCAAGTATTACAAGGTGAGCCGCCGGAAATTCCGGGCAGCGGCCGCGGCGCTCTCGTTCAGCCTGATCCTCTTTACGGTGGCGGCCTTTTTCTCTTCCCGGCTGACCACGACCGCGGACAGTCAGTATGTGGAGGTCTTCGATTTCGGCGTGGAAATGAGCGGAGACGGGCGGGAGGAGGTCTTTCGGGAGATCCGCGAAAGCAGCAGTGTCCGACGGTCGGCCGAAGTAACGGGGACCAACTGCTTCGCCTGGATCCGGCAGGATCTGCTGGAAAAAGAATACCGGGAGTTTGAAAGGCTTCGCCCGAGCTGGGAGGATAACGAGCCGATCCCGCAGTATCAGAATGAACAGATCGTGATCTGCTTCGTGGAGGATAAGGTGCTGGCCGAGAGCCTGCAAAAGGAAGGAATCGAGCCGTCGTCTGTCCTGAACGGAGAAGCAGCGGCCGTCGCTCTGAAGCAGTCGATGTCGGTCACGCTGCTGAACAGTGAGAACGAGAGGGAGGAGCATCGGTTTTACGGCTGGCCGCTCAGGAAGGAGGCCGATACGGTCTGCCTGAGAGCCGAAGCCTATCCTTTTGAGCTGCTGGAGCCGGGGGAGAGCGGCCGGTTCGAGGCGGACGAAGACGGAGCGATGATCCTGGTGATCGGGCGCTATGAGCTTCTGCCTGTGGAGGGGCAGATCTTCGTTCCCACGGGAAAACGATACCTGGTGAAGGCCGATGAGCTTCTCTCGGGCGGCATGGTCCGGAACGGCTACTATCTGCTCGATCCGGTCACCGGACAGCCGGCAGAGACACCGTCGGCGCAGGCCGCAGAGCTGTCGGGAGAGTTCCGCATTGCGGCCCGGCTGGAGCAGAGGCCTTTCGGTGTCAGCGTACAGATGGGCCGCTACGGGATCCTGCTGTTAATGCCGCTCTCGCAGAAGCCTGCCGATGTCCGGGAGCCGGTACTGTATCTGGAAGCGGTCGAGCATGGAAAACTGCGCGGCGAACTGGAAGAGGCCGCCGGGGCGCATGAGGGGCTGGCCTTTGGGGATTTCCGTCAGGACGAGATCAACAGACGGGGACTGGTCACGCTGGTGCGGGTCGCCGCCGCCGGCTTCGTGATCCTGATCGGTGTGATCAGCTGCGCAAATGTCTTCAACACGATCTACACAAACGTGCTTCTCCGCCGCCGGGACTTCGGCATGCTGCGGAGCATGGGCTTTACCGGGAAGGATCTGATCCGGATGGAGGCGTACGAATGTCTGCGCTACGGGGCGGCGGCCTTTGTCCTCAGTGTGCCCCTGAGCATTCTCTGCTGTTACGGACTCTGGCGGATCCAGCGGATCAGTCTCCGGGCCGCTTTTGAGCTTCCGTGGGGAGCGATCGGCCTGGGGGTCGGCTTTATCTTCCTGACCGTGGGGATCAGCACCGCCTATGCCATGGCCGTGCTCAGAAAGCAGTCCCCAATCGAAGCCCTGCGGACGGAATAGAAGGAGCTCGGAAGATCAAAAAGGGCTCTGTGTCAATAGTTTGGGGGCTCAAAAAAGAGTGAAGCACACGGCGGCTTCGCTCTTTTGAGTTTCTGCGTTCTTTATTTCTCCGTGATCGTGATCGAGATATCCCCGGTCCCCGTGGTGATCCGGCAGGTGCCGCCGGATGCAGTGTCCGGGACCCGGATCCGGCCGGTGCCGCTCTTCGTGAGGAAGACCTTCGGAGAAAGGAGCGAACCGGATACGTCGCCGGTCCCGGTCTCGACCGTCAGCTCCGCCGCGTCTGAGTGCGCAAACTTTACGTCGCCGGTACTGCGGGTGATCGAGACTGTTCCGGAGGCGGTCACATCTTCCAGCGTGATGCTGCCGGTGCTGCCGTCAGAGGTGAGTTCCGTGCAGACCACTTCGGAGAGGACCGCTTTGCCGGTAGTGACGGAGATCTCGGCCTTGCCGCAGCGGACGCTTCGGACTTCCACTTTGCCGGTCGAGACGGCAAGATCCAGGCTCCCGGCGGTCAGATCCCTTACGAGGATATCGCCCGTGCTCGTCTTCAGCCGAAGGCGTTCCCGGACGGAGGAGGCGCAGTCGATATCCCCGGTGCTGACGGTGATCCCGATGCCGTCAAAGCTGAGTTCCCCGGGAAGAAGGATATCGCCGGTACTCTCTTTGATGTTTAACGATCCGTATTCCGCCTGCGGAAGAAACACGGTGATCTTCGGGTCCGAAAAGTTGAAGAGCACGAGCCGTTCGTACCATCTGTCCGTTTGTCCGGCGCGGATTTCCAGGGTGCCGTCCGTTACGGCAGCGCTGAATTCAGCCGTTTCCGGCTCTTCGAAGACGACCCGGCAGCTGCCGTCGTCCGACAGGACAAAGCGGATATCCTCTGTCTGCGAATCGATCCTGATATCCCGGAAGCTGCCGGTCAGGGGAACGGTAACGGTCTTTTTGTCGGTCTTTTTGACGATGAACATATCGGAACCTCCCAGGGCGATGGATAAAGCGACTACCGCGATCCCGATGAGTGTAAGGCAGACCGCGATGATCAGCCAGATTTTGGCGGCTTTGCTCATTTTGTGTTCTCCTTTCTGAGAAACAGGGCTTTAAGACCCCGGACGATGTTTCTGGCCAGGGCCAGCGTGCCTTTGGCGGCTGCCAGGCAGCCGAAGAAAAGGAATACGGTCAGTCCCGCCAGCACCAGGGCGGCGCCGGTCAGGGCGAGCCCCCGCGGAACATCGCCCCGGAAGAACATCCACAGCCCGGCCGTCAGGCAGGCTGCCGCACTGAGAAGGAGGGCAAGATCCACGGCCCACAAAGACAGGACCACCGACCAGAGCGAGAGTATGAGGGAAAAGATCACGGCAAAAGCCGCAATGAGAAGCGGGAACCAGAGAGGGAAGCCCAGAATGAGCAGCAGGATCTCGCCGCCCGACCGGCGCCGTCCGCTCCGCACTTTCTCCCGGACGATGCGGGGAAGGGGCGTTTCGTCAATGACCTGCGCCGCGATCTCCCCGGGTGTGCCGATCCCGGAGACCGCCTCTTCCTCGGGGATCCCTTCTTCCAGACGGTCGTCGATCATTTCACCGTAAAAGGCCAGCCGTTCCTTCCTGTCCTGCTCCGGAAGACCGGAAAGCGCCTGCCCCAGCTGCTCCAAAAACTCTTGTTTATGCATGGCCTTTCTCCTCTCTGGTCACGAAGCGGTAGATGGCCAGGATCTCCCGCCAGTCCTCCTTGAATTCCTCGATGCGTCTTGTGCCCGCTGCCGTGATCCGGTAGTACTTCCGAAGCCGGCCGTCGTGCTCCGCCGTTCGGACCGTCAGCATGGACGCCGCTTCCAGCCGTTTCAGAATGGTGTACAGGGTCGATTCCGAAAGCTCGATATACGGCTTCATGTCCTTGATGATCTTGTAGCCGTAGGAGTCTTCGTTTCGGATGGCAGCCAGAACGCATACGTCCAGCAGACCGCGCTTCAGCTGAATGTCCATAGGATACCTCCTGTTGCGGAATACATCGTAACGCGAAGTATATGCCCTGTCAAGAGGTTTTTGAAAAAACGGGCGGCAGACTGCCCCGGAATGCGGCCGCGTCCGTTCCTTCCGTTTTTTCAGGCCCTGTGGTATGATGACAAAAAAAGAACCGGCGATGACGGATCGGCGCGTCCGGGGGCTCCCGGACAGGGCCGGGAAGAAGCAATGCGGTGAGACGGAGGAAAAGGCCGTCTTTCCGGAAAAACGATAAGGACGGCAGGGAAATGGAACTGACGGTGAGGCGCATCACGGATGCGGCGGATCTGGATAAGATGACGGCATGGATGTACGAGTGGTGGGGCCGGGCGGACCGCCGCCCGGCAGAGGCTGTCCGGGCGTTTATGGCGCACAGTCTGCAGGCGGTGCGGCTGCCGGCCACGTACGGACTGTACCGGGACGGCTGTCTGGTCGGGATGTACCAGTTCACGCTGGAAGACCTTTTCGTCCGGCCGGATATCTATCCCTGGCTGGCCAACGTGTATATCGATCCCGCCGAGCGCGGAAAGGGCTGCGGGCGGGCGCTTCTGGAATCGGTGAAGCACTGCGCGGCGGAGGCGGGGCTGAAGGAGATCTTCCTTTATACGCACCATGCGAACCTCTACGATAAATTCGGCTGGGAATATCTCGGGGAGATCGATACCGGCACCGAGCCGAGGATACAGCACCTTTACCGGATGGAGATCAGCCGGCCGGAGGAGAGCCTGCTTCTCTACCATACGGCTCCCAGTGAGATTCCGGAACCGGATGTGCGCCGGGGACGGAAGAACGCGGACCTGGGACAGGGATTCTACACGACGCCTGACCGGGATTTTGCGCTGCGCTGGGCTTCGCCGCGTCCCGGGGAGGAACCGCGGATCAATGCCTACGAACTGGATACGGAGGGATTAAAGATCCTGACGCTCCCGAGAGACCGGACGTGGTTCGACGCGCTCAGGGGAAACCGCTCCGGCGCCGGAGACAGCCTTCCCGAAGCGGATGTGATCCTCGGTCCCGTCGCGAACGATACGATCTGCGATACTTTCGGGATCCTGACCAGCGGGCTTCTTTCGCCGGAAAAGGCACTGGCGGTCCTGATGACGGGACCCGAGTACCGTCAGGCGGTGATCAGAACGGAAAAAGCGGCCCGCAGGCTGCGGTTCCTCGCCTCCCGGAAGATCACGGGGGAGGAGACCGAAGCAGCCGGAGCCGTAAAAAAGAGAGAAGAAGAGGCGTTCCAGACGGCGGCGGCCGCCATTCTTACACAGTAAGAGCAAGTTCCGCGAGATCCGTCCCTTCCTGTCCGCCGAGACGGGAGAGCGCACCCGCCAGCGCGTCGGGGCGGAAGAGTGTGCCGGAAAGGAGCTCCTGCGCGCGGGGGGCGAGCGTCTCGTCCAGCGAGTCGGTATAGACCCGCGCGGTTTCGATACGGCCGCCCCGGCAGAAGAGCAGAAGCTGGACCTCGCCCCAGGAAAACCGTTTTTCAAGGCGCAGGTTGAAGGCGGGTGCCTGGCCGTAGCACCATTCCCAGGAGGCGTATTTTTCTTCGAGAGGCCGCAGCATTTCGGGGTCCGCCGCGCTCTCGTCCTCTCCCGCGGCCGGGCCGTATTCGTCGGCAAAAGCTTCGCAGAGCGCTTCCTTCAGAGCCGGGATCGTGAGACCCGGAAGACATTCGCAGAGGTTTTTGACCCGGCTGCGGACGCTCGTGATCCCCTTGGCTTCCAGTTTTAAAGGACTGGGGTGGAGATACCGCCCCAGTTTTTCCATATCCGCGCTTACGAGCAGCGTCCCGTGCTGCAGCGACGTTTCCGGACTGTGGCGGAAGGCGTTGCCCGAAAACTTTTCTCCGGTCTCCAGAATCAGGTCGTTGCGGCCGGAAAGCTGCGCGCGGATGCCGAAGCGCGAGAGCGCCGCGGTGATCACCCCGCACTGACGGACAAGGTCGTAGCGCTCTTTCGGGAAAATGAAAGTGAAATTGAGATTCCCCAGATCATGGAAGACCGCCCCGCCGCCGGAGGAGCGGCGGGCGAGTTTCCCGCCTTCAGCCTCCAGCAGATCCGTCCGGCATTCCCGCCAGGCGTTCTGGTTGCGGCCGATGACGACCGTATTCCGGTTCTGCCACAGATAGAGGACGCCCTCTCCCCTGTTCTGCAGGAAGAGCAGTTCCTCAAAGGCCAGATTGTGCCAGGGATCGGTGCTGCGGCCGAAGATCAGACGGTTCATTCCCGCGGTCTCCTTTCTTCGGACAGGGCGGCCTTCTTTTCCGCGCGGGCGGCTTTGATACGCGGCACATCCAGCCGGATAAAGCCGACGACGATCGAGATCTCGCTGATGATCTCGGTGAGGATGCCGGCTGTCGCAAAACAGATGATATTGTAGGCCATCCAGCAGAAGCTGGCGGGGAGGGACATGATCCGCACGATCATCGTGTCGGAGATGCCGTAAGCGACGGTGGAGATGAGTTTGGCGGTGATGACGAACAGAGAAAGAGGGCCCTCCCAGGTGAGGATCCCGGCCAGTGTATAGACCGCGCCGAAGAGGATCTGCCAGGGGAGGGTGGATCGTCCTTTTTCCACGACCCGCGTGAAGACGAGGTTGCGCACGACCCCCAGAAGGCAGGCGGCGCAGCCGGTATAGGCACCCATCAGGAGATACTGAGCAGCGAAAAAAGGTTCGCTCAGGGTCCGGAAGAGAAGTACCGTCTTATGCTTTTTAAACTGAAAGGAAAGGATACACATGACAAGGCCGATATAGCCGATGCCCTGCGCGATGATCTCGGTCGTGCTCCATTCCCGGATCATGACAATTCCCTCCCTTCGCAGTTTTGCCCGTCCGGACAGGCCGAGAATAACATATTCACGGCGGGAAGACAAGAGCTCCGCAGAATCGCCGAAAGACGGGCGCATGCATCCGGAAAAATGGAAAAAGCTTGCATTCTGCCGCGTTCGTGGTATAATTCGTTATACAAATCATACCACATAGGGAGGGCTTTCATGAAGCCGAAAGGAAGATTCGCCTGGACGGCTACCGTCGGGGAAAAAGGGCAGATCGTGATTCCGAAACAGGCCCGGGAACTGTTCGGGATCCGCCCGGGAGACGTGCTGCTTTTACTGGGTGACGAAAAGCGCGGGATCGCGATCCCGCCCAAAGAGCATTTCGAGCAATTCTACCGGAAGATCCTGGAGGAGGCGGACGAATGAAGATCGTTGAAATCGAGAATCTCTGCAAGGACTACCCCTCTTTTCATCTGAAGGACGTTTCGTTCGCGCTGGAGGAGGGACGCATTACCGGCTTTATCGGCCGCAACGGCGCCGGCAAAACGACGACCATCAAATCCATGCTGAATCTGGTACATCCTTCCGGCGGGCAGATCCGTTATTTCGGGATGGACCTCGCCGGCCATGAGAAAGAGATCAAGACGCGGATCGGTTATTCGACGGGAGGCGTCAACTATTATCCGAAAAAGAAGCTGAAAGAACTGGCGGCCGTGACCAGGCTGTTCTACCCCAACTGGGACGAGGCGGCGTACCGGGAGTATCTTTCCCTGTTCGCGCTGGACGAAAACAAAACGCCCTCCGAGCTTTCGGAAGGCATGAAGGTCAAATGCAATCTGGCGATGGCCCTGTCGCACCGGGCCGAAGTCCTGATCCTGGACGAGCCGACCAGCGGCCTGGATCCCTTTTCGCGGGATGAACTGCTGGAACTGTTTCTGGAACTTAAGGAGAGAGGCGTAGCGATCCTCTATTCCACGCACATCACCTCGGATCTGGAGAAATGCGCGGACGACATCATCTACATCCGCGAGGGGAGCCTCGTCGAAGCGGCGCCGAAGGAAGAGTTCTGCCGCCGGCTCAGTGCGCCCGGAGAAACGCTGGAGGACACGATGCTTCGACTGGAAAGGAGCGCACGCCATGGCTGAGCTGCTGAAAAAAGAAATGAAACTGAGCGCTTCGGCGCTTTCCTATCTTTTCCTGGCCTTTTCCCTGATGGCCCTGATCCCGAATTACCCGATCCTGATGGGCTCGTTTTTCATCTCGTTCGGGATCTTTCAGTCCGTGCAGCGCTGCCGGGAAAACAATGACATTGTTTATTCCGCCCTGCTGCCGGTGGCGAAAGGCGACGTCGTGCGGGGGAAATATGCCTTTGCCCTGCTGATCGAGGGCTGCGGCTTTGTTCTGACGGCAGCCCTGACGCTCGTCCGCATGACCCTGCTCGCCGATTCGCCCGTGTACCGTTCGGGCGCGCTCATGAACGCGAATCTGGTCTTCCTGGGATTCGTGCTGCTTGTCTTCGGCTGTTTCAACCTGATTTTTCTGGGCGGCTTTTTCAGGACGGCTTACGCGTTCGGAAAGCCTTTCATCGGGTTTATCGTCGTGTTTTTCCTGATCGTCGGTGCCGCGGAATCTCTGCACTTCTTCCCTGGGATGGAGAAGCTCAACGCTTTCGGATTCGAGGAGATGCCCCTGCAGCTGAGTTTTCTCGCGGGCGGGGCGGTGCTGTTCACGCTTCTGACCGTTTCGGCGGTACGCAGCTCGGTGCGCAGCTTCGAAAGGATCGACCTTTAAACTGAGACGCCGGCATCATAAAAGCCCCCGCGCGGCACCGCGCGGGGGCTTTTTGGGGGTGAGCCCGGTCATCTTTCTTTTTTCAGGCAGAAGGAGCCGAACGTATTGGGACCGCAGTGGCAGGAGATGGCCGCGCTGGCGGGATACTCGATGATGCGGCTGAAAATGTGCTTGCTGTCGATGTAGTCCAGCAGGCGCTTTAGAAGGTCGGGATCCATGATGGTGTGATTGACGGCGATCCAGTCATGCTCGTATTCGTCCGCATGGCTCAGTTTGTCGTCCAGATAGGTGAACAGGACCTTTTCGAAGCCGCCGCGGTACTTTTTGCCGACTGACATGACCCCATCCCGGATGACGATCTCAGGCCGTAGCTTCAGCAGATTGGCACCGAGCATGGCGGCGGTGGAGCAGCGGCCGCCTTTCTGCAGGTATTCCAGCTTTTCGATGACAAAGTTGCCGTCGATGCGCATCTTGTAGCGGTTGAGGTAGTCAGTCAGACCCTGAAGCCCCAGATCCCTGTGCAGAGCGGCCTGCTCCGCCAGCATCGCGCTCCCGCCGGAAAGACTCAGGGAGTCAATGACGGAGACGCCGGGAAGATCGGCGGCCGCGACCGCGGCGTTCTCGCAGCAGCTGGAGATGCCGGTACTCTTGGCGATATGCACGACCTGATCGCCCTGATCGGTGAACTGCCGGAAGAAGGTCAGATACTCGTCCGGATTGGCGGCGGCGGTCTTCGGGAGGGTCTTGGTGCGGTCGTAATAGGAGAAAAGGTCAAAACGAGTGATATCCGGATAATCCGGAAGAGATTCGTCGCCCAGAACCACATAGGACGGGATTACCCGTATGTCCAGATCGGTGATCATCTGCGGCGGCATATCGAAGGTGCTGTCGGCGGTTATGATGAGCTGGTTCATGAGTTGTTCCTTCCTGCCATAGTCTCGGGACAGCTGTAAAAGCCTGCCGTCTGTCTGTTCTTTCTGTTCAGAATACTCTATTTTGTCTGAAAAGGCAATCCTTTTCAGCTGAAACAAAAGCACGGCAGAACCGGAGAAAATGATTGACAGGAGCCCCACCCTGTCGTATAATGACTCTCGCGCAATTGCGCCGCATAAGAAAGATGAATTCGGAGAAGTACTCAAGAGGCCGAAGAGGCGCCCCTGCTAAGGGTGTAGGTCGGGTGACCGGCGCGAGGGTTCAAATCCCTCCTTCTCCGCGAGGTGGAGGCCTCGAAAACGTTGATATATCAGCGTTTTCGAGGCTTTTGAAATGAACGCAAAAACTTGCACAGACTTGCACAGCTTTGTGCTTATCTTATTGAAGGGTCAAAGAGCGAGCACTTGGTTCAGTTTTTCGACAATTTCGCTGTCACGCGTTGTCGAGTAGGTGTAATTGTTCAGCGTTGTCTGCAATTGTTTGTGCCCTGCCTGCTGCCTCACAAAGTCCGGATCAAACCCATGATTGAGCAGCATGGAGATGTAAGTCTTCCTCAATTTGTGAGGAGAACGTCTTTCGATTTATTCTTCATTCCTTTCCATGCAGAGATATTTCTCCCTCAGATACCAGGCGGCTTCTGAAGATATCTCCTGATTGATTTCTGCCGAATTGATGTCGGCATTC
>JAEEGL011581390.1_pt1 | contig 15173 bp, 13 predicted proteins | sample 9134231 | NCBI WGS metagenome assembly JAEEGL01 (sample SAMN16246548, study PRJNA631951) | gut metagenome | biome: gut microbiome; feature: rumen; material: fiber-attached | host: Bos | place: Iran: Karaj | collected 2018-10 | reverse complement strand
GGAAGACTGCCGTTTTCACGCCGGACGAAGCGGTAAGCGGGCTTGGGCAAGAGGCGCTTTTGGGCGTTCGCCCGGAATTTCTGCCCATCCGCGAAGACGGTGCGCTGGACGCGTCCATCTATTCCACCCTGCCCGCCGGCATGGAGACCACCGTAAAGGCCGTTTGCGAGGGCACGATGCTGACCAGCGTGGTCTTCGGTTCCGTGGACTATCCCGTGGACGCAAGGGTGAAGATGAGCGTCACGGGCGGCAGCATTGCCCTGTTCGACAGGGAAAGCAAAGGCCGCGTGGGCGCGGGACGGCTGGAATTCGTATAAGAAGGCAGATGTTTGGAAACGGACGGTGAGGGCGTGGCGATTTTTGTAACCGGCGACACCCACGGCGCGCAGAGCCTGGGCTTTGGGTCGGTGGACGGGTTTATGCCAAGGCTCAGCAGCGACGCCTTCCCGGAGCAAAAGACCCTCGGCAAAGGGGATTACGTGGTGATCCTCGGAGACTTTGGCGGGGTCTGGGACACAGACCGGAGAAGCGCGGGCGAATCGGAAAGGGAGAGATACGCCCTGAACTGGCTGGAGCAAAAGCCCTTTACCACCCTCTTCGTGCCCGGAAATCACGAAAACTACGACCGGCTCACCGGCTGCTGTAATGAGGCGCTGCTGAACAGCTGGTTTTACGCCGCCCTGCCGCAGGGGGAAAAGGAAAAGCTCCGCCAGGGCTATCCTGCGGTTCCCTGGCACGGCGGCCGGGTAAGGCAGGTGCGCCCCTCGGTTTTGATGCTGGAAAGGGGCTACGTATTCGAGCTTTGCGGAAAAACCTGCTTTGCCTTTGGCGGCGCGGCCAGCCACGACATTTCAGACGGCATCCTCGATCCCGCAAAATGTCCGGATGAGCAAAGCTTCAAGGCAGTCTGCCGCCGGATGCAGGGGTTGAACGTGCGGGTAAAGGGACTATCCTGGTGGGAGCGGGAACTGCCCTCCGATGCGGAAAAGGCGCGCGGGCGCGAGACGCTGAGATGCTTCATGCAAACGCACGAACAGGTGGATTTCGTCTTTACACACGAAGCCCCCGCCGCCGACAAAAGGCAGCTGGGGCTGGAAATGGATGAACTCAGCCTGTACCTTGAAAGCCTGAAGGCCGAAATGCGCTACGGAAAATGGTTCTACGGACACCTGCACGACAACCGCAGGGTGAGCGAAAGGCAGTACCTTCTGTACGAGCAGATCATCAAAATTTCATAAGCGCCGGTTCGTTAACCGGCGCTCCTGGGCTGAGAAACGCCTGATTCGTTAGGGTTTCCCAGCTCTTTTTGCACCCGCGCATAGAGCAGCGGGTCCATGCGGCAGGTGACTAGCGTGCCGCTGTCGGTGTACTCCTCGCAGTCCACCTGTCCCTTTTTGTGGATCAGCGACAGCACCGCGCCCTTGCTGTAGGGGATCAAAAGCTCCACCGGGTGGCGCACCTGGGCGATGCCGCGGGCGATGGCCTCCCTGAGACGGTCGAGCCCAAAACCCGAGGCGGCGCTGATCAGTATGGCGTCCGCGGGCTCGAGCACGGTTCCGCTTTCGAGCAGGTCGCATTTGTTCAGCGCCTCGATGACGGGCTTGTCCGACGCGCCAAGTTCGCTAAGTACCTGCGCCACCACTTCGCGCTGGCGGCGGTACTCCGGGGAGGAGACGTCCGACACCACCACCAGCAGGTCGGCGTAGACGGCTTCCTCGAGGGTGGATTTGAACGCCTCCACCAGCGAGTGGGGAAGCTTGTCGATAAAGCCCACCGTGTCCACCAGCTCGCAGCTGAGTTTGTCCGGCAGCTCGATGCGCCGGGTCACGGGATCGAGGGTGGCAAAGAGCTTGTCCTCCACCAGCACGTCAGAGCCGCTTAAGGCGTTCAGCAGCGTGGACTTTCCGGCGTTTGTGTAGCCCACAAGCGCCACGGTGATCACCTCGCTGCGCTCCCTGCGCCGCCGGATCTGCTCGCGGCGCTGTTTCAGTTCGCTCAGCTTGTCTTCCAGTTCGTCTATGCGGGCGCGGATGTGACGGCGGTCGCTTTCGAGCCGCGTCTCGCCGGGGCCCCTCGTGCCGATGCCGCCGCCGAGGCGGCTGAGCGCTTCGCCGGAGCCCTGCAGCCGGGGCAGGCGGTATTTGAGCTGCGCAAGCTCCACCTGCAGCTTGCCCTCCGCCGTGGCGGCGCGGCGCGCGAAGATGTCCAGGATCAGGCTGGTCCGGTCGATCACCCGCACCCCCAGCGCGCTTTCCAGGTTTCGCTGCTGGGCGGCGGTCAGCTCCCCGTCCACGATGGCCAGGTCGATGTTCAGCGTCTGGCATTCCAGGCTCAGTTCCTGCGCCTTGCCGGAGCCGATGTAGGTGGCGCTGTCGGGGTGGCTTAAGCGCTGGGTCGTGCGGCTCAAGATCACCGCGCCCGCCGTGTCGGCGAGACTTGCCAATTCGTCCAGCGACGCGCCGCCCTCGGTGGAGATCAGCATCACCTTTTCGCTTTCGTCCACCACGCCGCCCTGGGCGATGGCGGCCTGCACGCGCTCCTCGCTGAGCTCGATTTCCTTAAGCCACGCCTTGTGGGGCAGGCGTCCGGGCTTTACGGGGCCAAGCACGCTTACGGAGAGCTGCCCGTATTCCACCTCGCCCAGAAACGCCGCGCTGATGCCGGTGCAGAGGCCGTCCTCCACGCCCACCGCGCACATGGCGTCAAAGCGCAAAAGCCTGAGCGCCTGCAGATCCACGCTGGACAGGCGCGCGTCTCCGCCCGGATGGGTGTGGATGCAGCGAAAGCCGGTCAGGCGGTCGAGGTTTCGGCGGAGGTGCATTTCCGTAAGCCCCACCTGAGAGATGGAGCCGAGCGCGACCTCCAGTATCTCTCCGTCGCGGCTCAAATAGACCATGATCTCCCGGTTCAGCTGCTGGGTGTAGTTTACAAGCAGACCCAATAGCCGCTCCGGCAGAAACAGGCTGCGGTCAAACTGCATGTCGTACAGCCTGTCCATTTCGCTTAGCAGGGCCTCTCTTACGCCCTGCGTGTTTCCGTGTATCATACGCTTTTATCGGTCGCCCCTGCGGGCGCGTGTCATATCAGGAAGCACTGAAAAATCAGGGTTTTCCTTAAATCTTCCAGATCTCCTTGCAGTACTCCGCGATCGTCCGGTCGGAGGAGAAGATGCCGGAGGCCAGCACGTTTTTCAGCGCCATCATGGAGAAGGCCTCGGCGTCGTCCCTGTAGAGCCTGAGGGCGTCAAGGCGCGCCTCGCGGTAGCTTTCAAAGTCCTTGAGGACGTAGTAATGGTCGGGCTTGTGCCAGGAAGCGCCTTCGAGCAGCGAGGTCTTCAGCTCCTTGAGCGCTCCGTCTTCGTCCGGGAAGCCTGCGTCCGTCAGGCTGTCCACCGCGCGGCGCAGGCGGGCGTCCTTTTCGTAGAGGGCCATGGGGTCGTAGCTGTCCGCGATCGCGTCCAGCTCCTCGATGCGCGCGCCGAAGATGAACTCGTTCTCCTCACCCGCCTCCTGCGCGATCTCGATGTTCGCGCCGTCCCAGGTGCCAAGGGTCACCGCGCCGTTCATCATCAGCTTCATGTTGCCGGTGCCGCTGGCTTCGGTGCCGGCAGTGGAGATCTGCTCGGAGAGATTCGCGGCGGGGATCAGCTTTTCGGCGGCGGAGCAGCAGTAGTTGTTCACAAAGCACACGCGGATTTTGCCGTTCACGGCGGGGTCGCTGTTGATCAGCTGCGCAAGGCTGTTGACGTAGCGTATCACGGCCTTGGCCCTGGCGTAGCCCGGCGCGGCCTTGCCGCCGATCAAAAACGCGACGGGCGGGAGATCCTTAAGCTTTCCGTTCTTGACATCCATGTACAGATCGTAGATGCCAAGGGCGTTTAACAGCTGGCGCTTGTACTCGTGTATGCGCTTGATCTGGATATCGAAGATGAAGCTGTCCGGGATGTCCACGCCCTGGGTGAGCTTCAGCCACGCGGAGAGCTGCTGCTTTTTGAGCCGCTTTACCTGAAGCAGGGCTTTTGCAAGCTGCGGGTCGGGCTTAATGCCGGATAGACAGCCGAGGTCCTTTATGCAGTCGCCGTCCGCTTTCGACTGAAGCAGGGCCGTAAGCTCGGGGTTGCACAGGGCCAGCCACCTGCGCTGGGTGACGCCGTTGGTTTTGTTGTTGAAGCGCTCGGGGTAGAGCTTGTACCAATCGGGGAAGAGCCTCGTCTTTACGAGCTCGGAATGGATGCGGGCTACGCCGTTTACAGAGCAGCTCATGTACACGGCAAGATCTGCCATCGATACGCGCCCGTCTTTGATCAGCGCAAGGCCGCACTGGCGCTTTGCGCGTTTGTCCAGGCGCTTCAGGATGGCGCTGATCTCGTCGCTCAGCATCCCGATCAGCTGCATGCTCCATTTTTCAAGCGCTTCGGGCATCACGGTGTGGTTGGTGAAGGCGAAGGTCTGCTGCGCCATGCGGCAGGCGTAGTCGAAGGACACGCCCTTTTGCATCAGCAGGCGGATCATCTCCGGAATCGCCAGCACCGGATGGGTGTCGTTCAGCTGCACCGCGAGGAAGCGGGGCAGCTGGCGCAGCGGCCGCCTGCTTCTTTCGTGCAGGCGGATCAGGTCCTGCATGGTGGCGCTAGACAGCACGTACTCCTGCCTTAAGCGCAGAAGCCGGCCCTTGTCGTCCCAGTCGTTGGGATAGAGCACGCGGGTGATGTCCTCGGCGCGGTTTTTGTTCAGGCTCGCCTCGTCGTATTTGTAGTCGTTGAACAGCGCAAAGTCGAACTCGTGCAGGCTTTCCGTCTGCCACAGGCGCAGCGTGCCGACGGTGTCTGTTTTATAGCCGAAGACGGGCATGTCGTAGGGCACGGCCTTTACGCAAAAGTCCTTTAAGGGCACCAGCACCGCGTCCTCCTCGCGGCGCACGCTCCAGTTGTCGTCGCCGGTCAGCCACTCGTCCGGCTCCTCCGCCTGGTCGAGGCCCTGGATCTTCTGGCGGAACAGGCCGTAGCGGTATTTCAGGCCGTAGCCCATCAGGGGCGCGTCCATGCTGGCCGCGCTGTCCAAAAAGCAGGCGGCGAGGCGGCCGAGTCCGCCGTTGCCCAGGGCGGGATCGGCCTCCTCCTCCAGCACTGTGATGTCCGCGCCGGAAGCGGCAAAGAGGGCTTTCAGTTCGTCCAGAACGCCAAGGTTCAGGAGGTTGTTCAGAATCAGCCGCCCGGTCAGAAACTCCGCGGACAGGTAGGCCGCATGGCGGTGTTTTGCATAGGTGCTGCGGCTTTTGGTCCAGGCGTCGCCCGCCTGAAGCAGCGCCGCCTGCGCCGTGGCTTCGATCAGCATGTGGGGGCTGGCCTCTTTGGGGGTGACGAAATGCCGCGCCTTCAGAATGCGGCAAAGATCCCGGTATAACAATTTGGCGTTTATCATGTTTTTTTCCTCTCTTTCTGAAATGCACGGGGTGCTGCACAAGCGCAAAAGCCCCGGGGTGGTTTGGAGGGGTCGCAACCCCTTCAATTCTAATCCGCAAGGGTGGCTTTGCCGCCCCGAGGACGTGATTTTTGCGAAGCAGAGCTTGCCCTGCGAGAGCAAAAATCGCTTCCTTGCAGTTTTTGCGCCCGGAAATCTCCACAGAGATTTCAGCAAAAACTGTTTTCCTCTTGCACATTCACCTGTGGGTTGTCGTTTTGAGAAAATAGACGATTCAGTTGATATAACCAACCGCTCAAAATGAATCTATGATTCATTTTGAGCGAGGGGCTGTGCAACAGCCCCTCAGTTTTCAGCGCCGGTGGGGATTATTCGGTCTTGTCCTCGCCCTGCTCTTCGGGCTTCTCTTCGGGCTCGGGAGTGGCGCAGGACTTCAGGAAGTCCACCACCTTCTGCATGGTGGTCATGTTTTTGAAGTAGGACAGGCTGCTTTCGGACATCTGGGCCTTGTAGTCCTCCAGGGACTTTTTGCGCTGCTCGGCGGCCTTCGCGATCTCCGCGTCCACCTCTTCGTCGGTGGCCTCGATGCCCTCAGCCTTGCGGATGGCCTCCAGCACCAGCTGACCCTTTACGCGGCTGGTGGCCTGCTCGCGGTACATTTCGCGAACCTGCTCCTCGGTCTGGCCCATGTACATCAGATAGTCGCTCATCTTCAGACCCTGATAGCGCAGGCGCATTTCCATGTCGCGCATCATGTCGTCGATTTCGCTTCTGATCATGGCGTCGGGGATGTCGACTTCGCAGCAGTCGAGCACCTTCTCCAGCACTTCGTTTTCAAAATCGTTTTCAGCCTTGGTCTGGGCGTCCTTTTCGAGCTTGGCCCGTACGTCGGCGCGGTACTCGTCCAGGGTGTCAAAGCTCATGTCGTTTGCAAAGTCCTCGTCCAGCTCCGGCAGCTGCTTTTCCTTGATGGAGTTGATCTTTACCTTGAACACCACAGGATGGCCCGCCAGGCTCTTCTCGTGGTATTCCTCGGGGAAGGTCACGTGCACCTCGACCTCGCTGCCCACGGTGGCGCCGACCAGCTGATCCTCAAAGCCGGGAATAAAGCTGCCGCTGCCCAGCACCAGGTTGTAGCCCTGCGCGGTGCCACCCTCAAACTGTACGTCGCCGTCCCAGCCCTCGTAGTCGATGTTGACCTCGTCGTCCAGCTTCGCGGGACGGTCGGTGATGTCGATAAAGCGGGCGTTGCGCTCCCTGGCGCGCTCGATTTCGGCCGCTACGTCGTCGTCGGTCACTTCGGCGACGTCCTTGCTGGCGTGAATGGCCTTGTAATCGCCCAGGGTCACGTCGGGACGCACGAATACTTCAACCGAGAACCTGAGCTCCTTGCCGCTTTCCATCTGCTCCACGTCGAGCTCCGGACGATCCACGGGTTCAATGCCGTGCTCGCGGATGGCTTCCTCGTACATGGGGGCAAACAGGTCGTCCAGCGCGTCCTCATAGAATACGCCCTTGCCGTAGTGCATCTCGATGACGTGGCGGGGCGCTTTTCCTCTGCGGAAGCCCGGAATGTTGATGCGCGATACGTTCTTTCTGTAGGCCTTGACGATCGCGTTTTCAAAATCCTCCGCGCTCACGGTGAAGGACAGCTTGACCTTGTTGCTGGAAAGCTTCTCATATGTGCAGCTCATTATGTTTTCTCCTTTTTAAGCATATGCAGATTACAACATTCTGCATTATACCACAAAAATGAGCCGTTGTTTATTATTTCAGCGTAAAAACTCGTTTATAAAGGCCGAAACTGCCGCTTTTTAACGCATTTTTCTTATTTGAAGGAGATACAAAGGCAATAAAAAACCGGCTTTGCCTTCGCAGAGTCAGTCCCTGCGCGGCTGTGCCGGTTTAGGAATTTCCAATTGTCGTCATGAAAACCATGGCTTTGTCAGCTTGATATGGTTTTTGCTGTAGGTCATAATGCCCTCGCACTGCATGCGGCTCATTTCTCTTGAAAGGGCGGAGCGGTTGGCGCCCAGGTAGCTGGCCAGGCTTTCCCGGTCGAAGGGAAGGTCGAATTCGCTGCCGTGCTGACGGGCGTAGATCGCCAGCAGGGACATCAGCTTTTCCCGGAGGGTGAGCTTGCTGAGCACCTGGACCCGGTCGTTCATGGACAGGGTCTTTTGCGTGAGCATCGATACGAAGCGCGCGGCGGGGCTTTGCCGTATGGCGTCCGCGCTGAGCCAGTAGACCTCGGTGGGCGAAAGGGCCTGGGCGTAGACGGGCGACTCCTCCGCCTGGCGGAAGCACAGTGATTCCGCGAAGGTCTGGCCGGGCTGAACGGTGGCCATGATCATGTGGTGGCCGCTGACGTCGTCGCTCATCACCTGCACGCTGCCGCTCAGGACGATGGCAAAGCGCGGCACGGGTGAGCCCAGTCTCAGCAGCGTGTCGCCCCGCTCGTAGCGGCGGCGGATAGCCATGTAGTCGCTGAGCGCGCGGGTGATCTGCGCGTCCGTCATCCCCTCAAACAGGGGTGACAGGCGCAGCACGTCGTTTTCCCGAAGGCGCTTCACCTTATCCGCCTCGCTTCCATGTAGAAGCGCTTTTCATCCGCCTCACCCATGGAAAACGCCTTTCTGGGCAAAACGCCAAGGCGCGCGACCGAGGGAAAGAGCGCGGATTTGTCGATCGTGCCAAGCTCGATGCCGACGGCGTTTTTTGTAAGGCACACTTCCTTCAGCGCTTCCTCGCCGTGCACGTAGTCGATGGAGCTTGCGGGATGGCGCTTTACGTAATCGTCCAGCCAGGGCTGCACCCGCGCCGCGTCAAGCAGCGCCTCGCCGCCCACGACGGACAGCGGCACGCGGCGAAGGCCGTCGGTAAAGCAGATGGAGCCGCCGGGCCGGACTTTCAGGCCCTGCGACGCGGTATAGCGTTCAAAATCCCCGATCAGCTCGTCAAGACCCGCGCAAAAGACCGCGCGGTGAATCGGGCGGAACAGGAGGGCGGGACAGTGCAGGTTGACCACCTCCACCAGCGCAAACCTTGCGGGATGGCAGGCCCGCGCTTCTTCCGGAAGGCCGGCCTTCTGCTTTTCCCAGCAAGCTTTGGCGGTGGCCAGGGAGTGGTTTCCGTCGCCCACGGCGAACAAAAAGCCCTTGCCCCGGGCATGCAGGCCCCTGAGCGCGGCATCGATTGCGCTCAGCGCCTGCGCGTCCTCAATTTTCCAGCCCGTCAGATGTCCGCCGCCAAGCATCAGCTCAAAATCGTAGATCGGCGCATCTTCCTTTACGCGCTCGTAGGCCGCCTCCACCAGCGTCCCCTCGGGATCGTCCGCCAGAAGCATTACGTGGGGACACTCCAGCAGCGCCCCTTCCCGTACGCGGATGCGCGGGGGCAGGCGCTCTATGATGGTGCTCTCGCTGGCGCGGACGGGCTTGTGGGTGCCCGGCGCAAAATCGTAGGCCTCAAGATCCACCATGCCCACAAGCCCCGGGCGCAGGCCGGAGGGGGTGGCGCGAAGGGTGAGCACAAAGCCACTGCGAACGCCCGGCGCAAGCGCGCCGCCCGACAGGTATTCCTCCATCGCCCGGCGCACGGCAGGCAGGCGCGCTTCGGTTTCGTCCAGGTACGCCTCCGGCAGAATAAGGCGCAGCGCGGAGGGTGCGTCCCCCGCGATCCTGTCGGCCTTCTCCCAGTACTCCTTCTGGGAGGTGTACTGGTCGCAGGCGATCACCGCCCAGCGTCTCAGATCGACCCCGGGCGCGGGCAGAAGAATGTCACATGGCTTAAAGCCCAAATCAAAGCTCATTCAATATCTCCACAAAACGCCGCCCGGAGGCGGCGCGATTTGTTCTTTGAAAAAACGCTGTTTTACAGGATGACCCTTACGCCGTAGACGGTTTCAAGGGCGCTGATTTCGTTCAGCAGCGCGGGCGTGGGCTCGCCGTCGATATCCAGTATCGTCACCGCGTGCACGCCGCGGGATTTGTTGAGCATGTTGTTGATGTTGATGTTGCGGGCCGAAACGCGGCTGGTCACAGAGGATACCACGTTGGGCACGTTTTTGTGCAGCACCACAAGGCGCGGCAGGACCTTCGGGCCGGGATCGGCGTCCGGGAAGTTGACGGAGTGGCTGATCGTGCCGGTTTTCAGGTAGGCATCCAGTTCGCTTGCCGCCATGCGCACGCAGTTGTCCTCGCTCTCGGGCGTGGACGCGCCAAGGTGCGGGATGCACACGGCGTTCTTTACGCCAAGCAGCGCCTCGGTCGGGAAATCGCACACGTAGCGGCGGAGCCTGCCGCTTTCCAGCGCCGCGATCACGTCCTCGTACACCGCAAGCTCGCCCCTGGAGAAGTTCAGCAGCGCCGCGCCCGGCTTCATGCGGCCAAGGGTTTCGGCGTTGAATTTACCGCGGGTTTCATCGGTCAGGGGTACATGCACGGTGATGTAGTCCGCGTTTTCGATGATCTCGTCCTCACTTTTGGCGTGGCGGACGGCGCGGGACAGCTTCCATGCGTTGTCGACGGAGATGTAGGGGTCGTAGCCCAGCACCGTCATGCCCAGCGCCGCGCCGGCGTTTGCCACCAGCAGACCTACCGCGCCAAGGCCGATCACGCCCAGGGTCTTGCCCTGCAGCTCCGGACCCACAAAGGCTTTTTTGCCCTTTTCAACCAGCTTTTCGACGCCCTCCTGTCCCTTCAGGGAGGCGGCCCACTCGATGCCGCCCACGATGTCGCGGCTGGCCAGCAGCAGACCCGCCATCACCAGTTCCTTTACGGCGTTGGCGTTGGCGCCGGGGGTGTTGAACACCACCACGCCCTTTTCGGCGTACTCGTCCAGGGGAATGTTGTTTACGCCGACGCCCGCCCTGGCGACGGCCCATACGCTGTCCTCGATGGGATAGGAATGCATGTCCGCGGAGCGCACGATGATGGCGTCGGGCTGAGCGCAGTCGTCGCTGAGAATGTACTCCTCTTCGCTGATGACTTCGTTCCAAACGGGCGATACGGGATTTAACAGCTTGATGTTTTTCATAGCTTAATCTTCTCCGATTCAAATTGCTTCATCACGTCGATCAGCTTTTGTACGCCCGCGACCGGCATGGCGTTGTAGATACTGGCGCGCATGCCGCCCACAAGGCGGTGTCCCTTGATGTTGGCGATGCCGTTCTGGGTGGCGAATTTGACGAACTCCGCGTCCGTGTCCGCGTCGGAGGTGCGGAAGGTGACGTTCATGATGGAGCGCGCCTCGCGCTTTGCGGTGCCCTTAAAGAGCTTGCTCTCCTCCAAGTAATCATACAGGAGCTTGGCCTTGACCTGATTGCGCATGTAGATGACGCGCACGCCGCCCTCTTTTTTCAGCCACTCCAGGCACAGCCCCGCCATGTAGATGGAGTAGGTGGTGGGGGTGTTCAGCATGCTGCCCGCCTCCGCCTGGGCCTGCCAGTTGAAAATCTTGGGGGTGTCGGGCCTTGCGCGGCCAAGCAGATCCTTGCGCACGATCACAACCACCACGCCCGCCGGGCCGATGTTTTTCTGCGCGCCGGCGAAGATCACGCCGAACTTGTTGACGTCCACAGGCTCGGAGAGGATGTTGGAGGACATATCCGCAACCAGCGGCACCGAGCCCGTTTCCGGGTACTGGGTGTAGCGGGTGCCGAAAATGGTGTTGTTGGTGGTGATATAGAAATAATCCGCGTCTTTGCTGACGTTTTCAGGCTTGATTTCCGGAATGTAGGTGTAGTTGTCGTCTCTGGACGAAGCAACAACGTTCACCTTGCCGTATTTTTGCGCCTCCACCAGGGCTCCGTGGGCAAAGTTGCCGCTGTCCACGTAATCGGCGCTGGTGTGCAGAAGGTTCATGGGAACGGCCGCAAACTGTCCCGTGGCGCCGCCCTGCAAAAGCAGCACCTCGTAATCGTCGCTGATGCCCATCAGCTCGCGCAGCAGGCTTACCGTATGATCGAAGATCTCGATATAGCCCTTGGAGCGGTGGCTCATCTCCATGACGGACATGCCGGTGGAGCCGTAAGAGAGCATTTCCCGCGCGGCCTGCTCCAGCGCCTCCTCGGGCAGCATGCTGGGACCGGCGGCAAAATTATATACTCGGTTCATAAATAACTCCTTGCAAAGCTTGATAGATGGCATTATAAGCCATCGAACCAAAAAATGCAAGTACTTACGCGGCAATTATGCAAAATTTGTTTTAAATCAGCAAATTTTAGCATTAATATGTAATTGTGGATTTGGAATAATTCAAAAATTCTCAGCGGGATGCCAGGCGGCGAGCTTTCGCGCGACTAGGGCCTTGATTTTTACGCCCTGGGAGGCAAACAGCTGTTCGTGCTCGCTGACGTAATTAGGACGCGTCCCCTCCCGGTGGAGATCGAGGGTTTTTTCCACGATTTCATAGCCCGACGCAGGAAAGTAGGTAAGGGAGGCCTCGAACAGTTCGTCGTTGTCGGTCTTGAAGCAGATTTCGCCGCCGTCCACAAGAAAATCGCGGTATTTGATCAGCTGCCGCGTATGGGTCAGGCGGTGCTTTTCCTGCCGGTGGCGCTGCGTCCAGGGATTTGGAAAATTGATATAGATGCGGCTTACGGCGTCCTCCGGCGCAAAGACCTGATCGATGAGCTCGATTTCGTAGTTCATCAGCATAAGGTTGCTCACACTGCGCTTTCCCTCAAAGGCCGCCTCCACGTTTCGCTTGCATACGCCAAGAACGCTGGAATTGATGTCGATGGCGACGAGGTTTGCGCCTTTTTCGTTCAGCGCCTGCTGCGCGGTGGATACGCCCTTGCCGCAGCCAAGCTCGACCTCCAGGGGGAGGGACGGATCCGCAAAGGCGCTTTTCCACGTGCCGCGCATTTCCTCCGGCCTTTTTACATAAAACGGGCACGCCTCAAGCTCGGGACGCGCCCACTTTTTCAGTCTCATTCTCATGGGTCAAGCCTCACGTGATCAGATGGATTTCGCTGCGGCTGCCGACGCGCACGGGGAGCTTGCTGTAGCCAATGCCCCGGGAAACCAGCAGCAGCGTTTTGCCAAAGCGCCTGCGGCCGGACAGCAGCGCGTAGCGGAAGCCGGATTCGTAGCCCAGAAAGTAGCAGGTAAAGCCAAGGGCGTTCAGCTGCCCGCCATGGGTATGGCCGCACAGCATGAGATCCGCGCCGGCGTTCAGCAAAAAGCTGAGGGGCGCGTGGCTTAAAAGGATGCGGTAGGCGTCTTCGTTTGCCGAAAACAGCCCTTCGGCGCTGGGGGTATGGGAGTAGCTGTCCTCGACGCCTGCAATTTCCACCCTGCGCCCGCCAAGGGTCAGGGCCTCACTGTCATTTAGCAGATAGCGTATTTCGAAGCAGTCGTAAATTTCCTTTTGCGCATTGCGGTCGCCCCCGAAAAGCCCGTCGTCGTTATTGCCGGGCACGGCGAAGGCGGGGGTATCCGGAAAAGCCTCGCGCAGGGCTTTTAGCGAAAGCACGAGCCCCTCGTCGTACTCGCTCATGTCCCCGCCCAGCAGAAGGAGCGCCGGTTTTTCCCTTCTTACGGGGTCAAGCGCCCTCTGCGCCATTTCGGGGCACTCCAGCCGCAGGTGCAGATCGCTGATAAACAGGATTGGCGCCGGCGCGCCCGCCTGAACGCGCACGAGGCGGGGCGGCCTGTACAGCGACCTTCCCCATTGCACGCCGCCCGCGGGCCGGGCCATGCGCGCGCGGACGCGGGTAAAATCCTTCACTCCTTGCCCCTTAGCTTCAGCACCGTGCGGGGCAGGGCGTCGCGGCTGTTGCCCCAGGGTTTATCCGCGTTTTTGTGGTCGAATTTCAGGGTGAACCACTCGATCTCCTGCTCCAGGCGCGCAAGGTTTTTCATTTCGACGTCGTTGACCATGTCGTTATACTGCTTCAGCTCCTGCCCGCTGAGCTGCTCGGGGCCGGCTTTCAAAAGCTCGGCGTAGTGCTTCAGGCAAAAGCCCTTGGAGGAAGCCAGCTGCTGGCGGAAGGAACCGTCCTTTTTCCACAGGTAGACGGTGGTGTAGACGTAGCGCTCCATGGTGGCGTTCAGCCGGTCGCAGAGGATGCAGCTGTCGGTGATGGGGCTCAGATCCACGCCCGCTGCCGGGGCTTTTCTGGAAAACAGCCCGCCCCTTGCAGGCACGGCCTGCACCGCCATTTTGCTTTCGCCAAGGCGCGCCATGGTCTGCTTTAAATACGTATGCGCCATCAGCGCCACGCCCAGACGCCGGTCGCCCACCATCATCATTTTGAAATGCCTCGCGCAAAAGCCTTTGGTGTTGACCTCAACCCGCACGTCCGGCTCCATCACGCTGCCGCCGGTAAAGGAGGTGACGTAATTGTTCTCGTTTTGCTCCCGCAGCTCGCACAGGGGACATTCGCAGTCCGTTTTGAACGCGTCCCACACGGGGATGGTATCGATGTGCTGCCTCATACCTGCATTTCCTCCTCGCCCGCGCCCGGAGCCGCATCCTCGCCGGAGCCCGGCAGGTCGCTTAAGCCCTCAAGGCCGAAGTGATTTAAAAACTTGTCGGTGGTGCCGTAAAGGATGGGTCTGCCCAGCGTTTCCCGCCGCCCCTTTTCCTCGATCAGGCCGCGGGTCAAAAGCAGCTGCACGGAATAATCGCACTTTACGCCGCGGATCGCCTCGATGTCCGCACGGGTGACCGGCTGCCGGTAGGCGATGATGCTGAGGGTCTCAAGCACGGCCTGGCTGAGCGTCTGCTTTTTGACGGGCTGCAAAAACATTTCAACGTATTTTGCGCAGTCGGGGTTGATGGAAAACTGGATCTCTCCCCCGTGGCGGTTCAAGCGTATGCCCCGCCCCTCGACCACCAGGGACTCCTGCAGCTGGTCAATCACACTCTCAAATTCCTGGCGGGTGAGGTTCAGGGCGTGCGCCAGCGCCTCGGCGTTGACGGGTTCGCCCGCCACATACAAAATGGCCTCCACCGCCGCGCACAGCTGTCTAAAGTCCATTTATCTGTCCTTTGGTTCTATCAGCATATCGCCGAAGTATTCCGGGCGGTGAAAGTCCGGCGCGGCGGTGCCAACGGCGTTCCAGCAGCCGTAATGCTCGTGCAGGGCGGGTCCGGAGCATTTGTAGAGGTTGCCCCGCATGAGGCCGCTGTCCTTAAAAGGCTTACCGAAGTGCTCGGTCACCAGGCTGTTCGGCACGCAAAAGCGAAGCGCCCAGAAATCGTTTGTGTGGCAGGCCCTTATGTCCATGCCCTCCACGCGCTCACGGTGCACGGTTCTGCCGTTTCGCCCTTCGCCGCAGCCCACGTGGGCGACGCCCATGGGATTGATTTCGATGTTCAGGTACCGCTTGTCCGTCTCGGGAAAGGGCATCAGAAACAGCTCCATGCAGCTGTCGAGGTACACGTCGCCGCCCCAGCGGGTCTCCTTTGCGATGATGGGCTCCTCCCAGGCGCACATCAGCACCTCGAGTCCGCTTTCACCAAGGCCCAGCCGCGCCTCCGTCCTGCAGCGGTAGGGGTATTTGTCAAACCAGGGATACTGCTCGATCTTTACGGGCTGGATGCTTTCCCACACCGGCCCCGGCGCGTCCGCCGAAAAGGCGCCGTCAAAGACGGTCTCGGGACAAACGGTCAATCGGCTGATTTTCATAGTCACATTTCCCCCTGATGGATGGCCTCAAGCACGTTCCATATCCCCTCCAGATCCTCTCTGGAATTGTAGGATATGATGAGCCGGCCCTTGTTTTCGTCGCCGTCGATTTT
>JAEEGL011579537.1_pt1 | contig 15173 bp, 17 predicted proteins | sample 9134231 | NCBI WGS metagenome assembly JAEEGL01 (sample SAMN16246548, study PRJNA631951) | gut metagenome | biome: gut microbiome; feature: rumen; material: fiber-attached | host: Bos | place: Iran: Karaj | collected 2018-10 | reverse complement strand
GTTTATTACAATACTAAGAAATCTTTATATGAGCACTGTTTATTATCATTGAATAAATCTTTCTCTGAACTAGGCGAAAATGGATTACCACTTATGGGTGGTGGAGACTGGAACGATGGTATGAATAAGATAGGAATTCAAGGAAAAGGTACAAGTGTATGGTTAGGTTTCTTCTTATATGCTATAACTAAAGCCTTCTTACCAATCGCTAAAAAGTATAAAGATTTAGATACTAAAGAATATGAAGAGAAATTGAAAAATCTAAAAACAGTTTTAAATACTACCGCTTGGGACAATGATTATTATTTGAGAGCATTCTTCGATAATGGACATCCAATCGGATCATCATTTAATGTTGAATGTAAGATTGATTTGATAAGTCAAAGTTTTGCAATTCTATCTGAAGTTATAGACAAGAGTAGAATTGATCAAGTAATTAGATCAGTTGAAGACAATTTAGTTGATAAGGATTTAAGAATTATTAAACTTTTAACACCACCATTTGAAAAATCACAAGATAATCCTGGATATATAATGAATTATCCAAAGGGTATAAGAGAAAACGGTGGTCAATATACCCATGCAGTATCATGGTATATAATGGCACTTATTAAATTAGGATTAAAAGATAGAGCTTACGAGTATTATCAAATGATAAACCCAATTAATAGGACATTAACTAAAAAAGATGTTCAAAAGTATAAGATTGAACCATATGTAATAGCGGCAGATATTTATAGTAATCCAAATCATCCAGCGCGTGGTGGATGGAGCTGGTATACAGGTAGTGCAGGTTGGTTCTACAACATAGGAATAACTGAAATATTAGGTTTGAAAAAAGAAGGAAATATTTTAAAATTCAAACCATCAGTACCTGATGGATGGAAATCATTTGAGGTCGATTATAAATATATGGATACTTTATACAAGATTAAATTTAATCTTAATAGTAAAAATGAAGGTATATCAGTCGATGGAGATAAGATAAGTAAGAATTACATAACACTTAAAAACGATAGAAGAATACATGCAGTTATCGTTAATGGAGGGGTAAATGATTAATTTTGATTTTCATAAATATGTAAGCAATTTTGTAAAAAAAGAAGACAAAGTAGAATATTTAACAAAAGCTAGGGAGATAAAAGCAAGATTTATTGAAGGAGATCTAAAATATTGGAATTCTTTGGAAAGCTTTATCCCAAGTAAAGAGTTAAAGAAAATTGTTAATATGACTGATTATATTAAGTCTAATTGTAATGTCTTCGTAGTTATTGGGATAGGTGGATCATACATGGGAAGTAAGGCAGTTATTGAAGCCTTATCTCCTATGTATAATAGAAAAGATCCTGAAGTTATATTTATGGGTACTAATTTGTGTAGTGAAGAGTATCATGAAACGTTAGACTATATTAGAGATAAAGAAGTAATAGTAAATGTTATTTCTAAATCTGGAACTACTTTAGAGCCTTCAATCGCCTTTGATTTAGTTTTGGATTTGATGAAAGAAAAGTATAGTGAAGAAGAATTAAAAAATAGAATTATTATAACTACTGATCCAGAAAAGGGTGATTTGAGAAAGCTTGCTGATTTAAAGGGATATGTTACTTTTGATGTACCAAGAAACATTGGCGGAAGATTTTCTTGTTTAACACCTGTTGGACTACTTCCAATGGCAGTTGCAGGAATTGATATCATTGAACTAATTAAAGGTGCTAAAGTATCATATGAGAGAGTAGATAGGGCAATTGAATATGCAGTTATAAGAGATGTTCTTTACAGGAAAGGCAAAGTAATTGAATCATTTACTGTTTATAATCCAAAATTGTATTATTTCACTGAATGGTTAAAACAATTATTTGCGGAAACTCAAGGAAAGAATAATCAAGGAATACTTCCAATATCATGTGTTAATACAAGAGACTTACATTCTTTAGGACAATTCTTGCAAGAAGGTCATAGTATTATATTTGAAACAGTAATTGGAATTGATAAAGATAAAATGGTAACTTTAGATAAATATGATATGGAGTTAAATAGCTTAAATAAAATTGCACTTGATAAAGTAGGTCTTGCACATTCAAATGGATCTACACCAAGTAATATAATTACAATAGATGAGAAAAATGAGGGAACTATTGGTGAACTTATACATTTCTTTATCTTAGCAGCAATAGTGGGTGCTTTACTTCTAGATATGAACCCATTCGATCAACCTGGGGTTGAAGAATATAAAAAATTAATAAATGAGGAGTTAGATTAAAATGGAAGATGAATTTAATATGATTTATGTACTTATACCTGTTGTAATATGCTTATTGTGTTTTTTACCTGGATTTATTATTCAGATAAATCAATATGAAAGAGGAGTATTATTTTCAAGAGGTAAATTTAGAAAAGTTTTAAAGCCAGGATGGCATTTTAAACTACCAATATTTCAAAGTTATAAAAAAGTTGATATAAGAACAAAAGCAGATGACGTTCCTGCTCAGGAAGCAATTACAAAGGATAATGTATCTGTTAAGATTAATGCAGTTTTATATTACAAAATATTTGATGCTTCAAAAGCAATATTGGAAGTAGAGAATTATTATTATGCAACTGGTCAACTTGCTCAAACAACTATGCGTAATGCAGTTGGATCTGTTACACTTGATGAACTTTTAGGTGAAAGAGAAAAAATATCAGGGGAGATTTGTAAGGTTATTGATGAGCTTACTGATCCTTGGGGAATTAAAGTAGAAAATGTTGAATTAAAGGATATTTCGCTTCCAGAGGAAATGCAGAGAGTTATTGCTAAAGTAGCTGAAGCAGAACGTGAAAAAATGGCAGTTATTACTAAAGCCATTGGTGAAGTTGAAGCATCTAAAAATTTAGCAGTAGCTGCTGAAAATATGTATAAAGTTCCAGGAGCATTGCATTTGAGAACATTATCAACAATTAACGATGTTTCAAGTGATCAATCAAATACTATAATCTTTGCTTTACCAGTAGAAATATTGAGAGCATTTGATGGTGCAAATATTGCTGAGACAGTAGCAAAATTAAAAGAAAATAAAGAACATAAAGATTAGGGAATTATTTCCCTTTTTATTTTGGGGGAATATGAAAACGCATAATATGCGATTAATATCTAAATATTTTGATTGCATTTTAAATGGAACTAAGAAAATAGAGATAAGACTTAATGATAAAAAAGACAAAACATTAAAATAAGTGATGAAATTATCTTAACTGATTTAGAGGATAACAATAGACAAGTTAAGGTTATGGTAACAAATGTGTGTTATTATGGCACTTTTCCAAACTTGATGATAGATTTGATGTATTAATCTTGTCATTAATTGATATAAACCACGTACTGGTCTAGTTGGGCTGATGTCTCATCATATACTGAAAGAGTACAAAACGTTGTAGAACAGTATATAGAAGAACACCAAATTAAAATAAAGAAGATAGAAATATCTTCTTTTATTTGTTATAATAATTTAGGTGATGACATGAAAATAATGTTTGTTTCTGATGTACATGGTAAAAGTAGTTATTTATTGCAGATAAAATCTATTTATGAAAAAGAAAAACCTAATAAAATCATTTTCCTTGGTGATATGTATTATGGTAGCTATTCAAAAGTAGATGAAATAGATAATATACTTTTATCTTTTGATAATAAATATATAATAAGAGGAAATTGTGATAGTGATATAGATGTGTTAACTTCTCCATTTGGATTTCTAAATTATTATACGTTTGAAGCATTCAATAAAAAATTTTTTTGTAGTCACGGAAATAGATATAATATTATTAATTATCCTGATGAGGACTTTGATGTAATGGTATATGGGCATACTCATAAAGGCATGATTACTTATGAAAAGGGGAAATATTTTTTAAATCCAGGATCCATTTCTCTTCCAAGAGGAGAGTCAGCTAATAGTTATATGATTGTTGATGATAAAGGAATATATTTAAAGGATTTAGATCAAAATATAATTAATAAAATGTTATGGTAATTTATATATTATCTTTGTATAATTAATTTGGAGGGCATATGGGAAAAAAGAATCGTGGAGTATTAATCGTTTTATCTGGACCTAGTGGTGCAGGGAAAAGTACAATTCATAATGAACTTTTAAAAAGAGATAAAAATCTTGCATATTCAATTTCTATGACTACAAGAAAACCAAGAGATGGTGAGACAAATGGTGTTGATTATTACTTCGTAAATGAAGATGAATTTAAAAAAGAAATTGATAAAAACAGTTTCTTAGAATATGCTTTAGTCCATGGTAATTACTATGGTACTTTGAAAAAAGAAGTAGAGAGCAAACTTGATGCTGGTTTTAATGTAATATTGGAAATTGATATTCAAGGAGCATTAAAAATTAAAGAAGAGAATTTAGATGCAATATTTATATTTGTTATGCCTCCATCAATGAAAGAACTTGGAGAAAGACTTGTAAAAAGAAAAACTGAGTCTAAGGAAAAGTTAATTGAAAGATTTAAAAATGCCTATAAAGAGATAAATGAAATATCTAAATACAATTATGTAGTTATTAATGATGAAGTAGAGAATGCTGTTGAAAAAATACAAGCTATTATGCTTGCAGAAAAATGTAGAGTAGATAGAATAGAAGAATTTGATGTTAATAACCAAGAAGAATTATTACATGAATTACTTGTTGACTTTAATAAGTAATTCTTAAATGCTGAAATAGCTCAGTCGGTAGAGCAATCGTCTCGTAAGCGATAGGTCGCAGGTTCGATTCCTGTTTTCAGCACCATAAAAAAATAACTAACAGAAGTGTTAGTTTTTTTGTGAATAAAAAAGACGGCAAAGCCGTCAAAAATTATTTGTTTTTAATTAGATTAATATATCTTTTTCTAAGCATTTTACTTTCTACTTTTTCGTTATTCATTCTTAGTTCGTCAAAGACATCTTCAAATTTGTTTTCTAATTTAGTTTTAGTAGCTATTTCTCCTATTACTTTTCTTAATTCATGAATACTAAATCCTGTTCCAGTTAAACCAAATAATGCCCCAACGAATTTCATGGTTTCAGACTTATCTGAATGAGCAGTACAGTAGAAAAGGAAAGCCGATATTACTGCAGATGCTACTAACATACTTTCATCTTGAAATATAGCATTTTCTTGATTACGTATTCTTTTATCAAGGTTTTTTAGTTTTAATATTTTAAAATCTTTTTCTTTATTATCCATATAAATTCACCTATTCCTATCTTGTTTTTGCTTTTCTCAAATATTTACTTTCGCTTTGTATATCATCAAGTTTTAAATCATTATTTAAGTCTGCAGCTCTACCATCTAGAGCATTTATATTACTTACTAAATCCATTATTTTCCATGATTTATTGACAGCAACTCCAGTTGCGGCTACTCCACACGCATATTGAATTAATCTCAATGCTAAATCTTTGGTTATATGTGAAGCAAAAATAAAGCAAAGTTCAGCCACAATCACATTATACATTGCGAGTAATTTTTCACGTTTAAGCTCTTCCTTTTTTGATGTAAGTAAATTTTGATATAAAATAAGTTTTGAGTTTTTAAAATCTCTTTCTTCTTTTGTCATATAATATATTCCCTTCAATCGATTGCGCTATATAATACTACAAATTGATAAAAAATGCAAATTTAAGTAAATATGATAAGTTCACTTTTTAATTTTAAATAAACTATAGTATAATAATTATTATGGAGGGTAAAATGAGAAAAGTAAAAAGTATAATCTGTAATGATATAGCGCTTAATGAAGATAATCATACAAGAATTATTCATTATACTATAGAAAAAGTTGATGGTACTATGACTGATATAAAAACAGAGTTACCTAAATATTGCAGATTAGAAAAAAGCAATGAAATAATAAGGGATAATAGTGAATTTATAAATGGTTATAAAGTAGTTAAAACTGGAAATAATGAGTATGCATATGTGAGTGAAAGTGACAATACTTTATTACCTTATAGATATGATATAGCAACCGATTTTAACAATCTTGGATTTGCAATGGTAGGTAAAGATGGTACTGTATCTTGGATTAATAAAGATTTTAAGTATCTTGATTACCGTGGAAACATGATAGAAGAAGAACTTGACAAGAGCTGGTCAAAATTTAAAGGATGGCAATGTGTAAATGGGTTTAGCGAAGGAGATATACCTCTAGCACGTGTTTGTGAAAAGAGAGATTTATTTCCTCGAGTAGCATATTTCGGTACCGATGAAAGACTTAGAGAATTTGTGAAATATGGCGATGATAAAACTAGAGTAACAGTTTTTAAAATTGGCGAAGACTTTAATGCAAGTAATTATGCTCTTGCAGGGAATGATATCTTGTTTGCAAGAGGTTACTTCATTACCTATAAAGACTTAATTATGATTGGTGAAAAAGAAGGATTTATTGATCACATTAAAGAAGAAGCTGAAAGCAAATTAAAAGTATTGAAATAATAAGAAATTGAAAAACAATACTTTTTAATATAAAATATTAATTGATGATAGAGAGGTTAACGTATGAATAATGAAATGTATAATATTATAAGAAATAATAAAGGTTTTATTGCAGCACTTGATCAAAGTGGTGGTAGTAGTGGTAAAACTCTTGAATTATATGGTATTGGTAAAGATAAATATAGTACTGATGAAGAAATGTTTGATTTAATTCATGAAATGAGAAAAAGAGTTTTTACAAGTAAAGTTTTTACTAATGAACATATAATTGGAACAATTTTGTTTGAAAAAACAATGTTATCTAAAGTAGGGGAAGAGTATACTGCTGATTACTTATGGAACAATAAAAGAATTGTGTCTTTCTTAAAAGTAGATAAAGGTTTAGGAGAACTTAACAATGGTGTTAAACTTATGAAAGAAATCCCTAATCTAAGAGATACATGTATAACTGCTAAGAGCATGAATATATTCGGTACCAAAATGCGTTCTGTTATTTATGAAGCAAATCCAGAAGGAATAAAAGAAGTTGTTGATCAACAATTTGAGTTTGCTAAAATAATATGTGAATGTGGCTTAGTACCTATTATTGAACCAGAAGTAGATATTAATTATCCACAAAAGGAATTATGTGAATCAATACTTAAAGAAGAAGTAATAAAGCATATGAATAGTTGGAATGGGGAATATAAGATAATGTTTAAATTTACTATCCCTAGTGTTCCTAATTTCTATTTAGATCTTTATAATTATGATTTCGTTGTAAGAATTGTTGCTTTATCAGGTGGATATACTAATGATGTAGCATGTGAACTTCTTGCTAAAAATAATAGAATGATTGCAAGTTTTTCAAGAGCTCTTTTGGAAGGATTAAGTGCTAATCAAACATCAGAAGAGTTTGATAATAAATTAAATGATTCTATACTTAAAATATATGAAGCATCAATAACATAGCAAGCAAGTAAACAAGTAATGGTGATATTAAATTAAACGATAAAATTGCTAAAAATAACTAGCAATTTTTTTTACTTATTTGGGTTGTTCTCTTGTAAATTTTGTTACTAAATGGTATCATATTTATGATAGAGGTGAAGGCTTATGGATTTGCTAATAGTTTTTTTTAGAGATGTATTAAGCGGAATTTGGTATTTTCTTTATTTAGCTCTATGTATTTTTATAATATTCTATATTTTAGGAATTATTGGAGATCGTAAAAGAGAAGCGATTGCAGTAAAGTTAAAAAATAAAAAGAAATTTGATATTGAGTCAGGTAGAGAAGCTGAGATTGCTGCTAAACAAACAAAGCAAATAATAAATGTTTTAGAAGAGAATCAAGATACTTCTAATAATGCCGCAAGTAAACCTCAAGGTGCAGATGCTACTGCAAATAAAGAAGAAATCCCTGCTGTTATGGTATTGAATTCTTCTACTGATGGTAATGAACAGAAGATTAAAAAAGAAGAACCACTTGTTATTAATTCAAGTTCAATAAAAGATAATAATTAGTATAAGGAGGAATTATGACAATTACATTGGATTCTATATTATCAGCACTTAATAAAACGGTTGATATATTATTAGTTTGGTTACTATTTTACTATATATTAAAGAACATAAAAAACAATGTTAAATTAACATTGATTTTTAAAGGCGCTTTAATAATGGTTATTTTAAAGATAATTAGTGACTTCTTTAATTTGGTTACTATTAACTGGTTATTAGAGTACATTATTATGTGGGGACCACTTGCTATAATAATTATCTTTCAACCTGAAATTAGAACAGTTTTGGAACAATTAGGAAGAAGTCAACTTTTAGGAAGACATAAAGTACTAACTGTTGATGAGAGAGAAAAACTTATTTATGAAATTGTTCAAGCTATGGATTATTTAAGAAAGGCTAAAATAGGTGCCTTAATAGTAATTGAACGTGATGTAAGTTTAAGTGATTATATTGAAAAAGCTAAAAAAATATATGGAGATTTAACAAGCGATTTATTAATAGCTTTGTTCTTCCCAAACAATCCTATGCATGATGGCGGAGTAATCATTCAAGGTAATAGGATAAGTTGCGGTGGTGCAGTATTCCCAACTAGTGGAAGCGATAAAATTAATAAGAGATTAGGTACAAGACATAGAGCTGCTTTAGGTATAAGTGAAGAAACAGATTGTATTTCTTTAGTAGTATCTGAAGAAACAGGAAGATTATCAATTGCAATCAAGGGTGAGTTATATTATAACTTGTCTCTTGATGATGTTCGTATGATGCTTGTTGATGAATTAAGGCCAAAGAAAGAACTAGAAATTGATGATGAAATGGACGAGGAAGAGATATATGAAGAAAATAGGTAGAGCAATATTAAAATTCATAAAAAGATTGTTTAGATTCTTTGATAAATGGTTGATTACTCCAATTGCTAAATTCTTTGCAAGTATAATTGATTTGTTCAGTAATAAAAGCAATAGATTTGAAAAGTTCTTAATTAATCGACAAACATTAATTGTAATATCTTTGGTTTTTGCATTAATCACTTTTTATGCAATAGATAAAAAACATATCTCACTTATGGATAATTCGGCAGAAGTTTTATATAATCAAAAAGTAAAAGTAAATTATAATGAAGCGTTATACGTTGTTGAAGGAGTTCCAGAGGAAGTTGATGTAACATTAGTTGGTCGTAAAATGGATGTATATCTTGCAAAGCAATATCCAGTTGATGGCGTAACGCTTGATTTAACTGGGTATACTCCTGGAAGCTATTCAGTTGGATTTAAATATGAACAAGCAGTATCTTCAGTAGAATATAAAGTTGATCCATCTACAGTTAATATAAGAATATATGATAAGATTTCTATAACTAAAGAAGCTGCTATTGATGTTATTCATAAAGATAAATTAGATTCAAAACTAAACATTGATAGTGTAATACTTGAAAGAGATGACGTAATTGTTAAAGGAGCATCACATAAACTTGAAGAAGTGGCAATAGTAAAAGCAATAATAGATGTTAATAATTTCAGTAATAAGAAAGTTGGAGTTACTACTTTATCTGATATACCATTAATCGCTTATGATGAAGAAGGAAATAAATTGGATGTAGAGATTGTACCTGCTACAGTTAATGCAACAGTAAATATTACTTCTCCAAGTAAGGAAATACCAATTAAACTTAATGTTGTTGGAGATCTTGATGGTGTTGCAATTAAGTCCCTTAAGGCTTCTAAGGAAAAAGTTACTGTATATGGAAATCAAGAAGCAATTAATGAAATAGAAAACTTACCAGTTACAATTGATGTTTCTGGAGTTAAGGAAAATAAAACATACAGTATTAATTTAGCAAAACCAACAGGAATTAGAGAAATAAGTGTTAAAACAATAACTGTTGATCTTGAAGTTGGAAGCATCGTTTCTAAAGATATAGCTGATATTCCAGTTGATTATATTAATCTTACAGAAGGATATTCAGTTCAAGTAATTGGTGAACAAAATAGAACTGTTGATGTTATTGTAAATGGTAGTAGCGATGCAGTAGAAAATGTAAATTCTGCTGGAATAAAAGTATACATTGATTTGAAGAATTTAACAGAAGGTGAACATACTGTTGCAGTAAATGTAACAGGCGATGATACAACAGTTACATACGCTCCAAGAGTAAAAGAAATAAAAGTAAAGATTTCAAAAAATGAGTAATAAAAAGCCAAGGATTATTCCTTGGCTTTTTTATCTATATCTTTTTGTTGGTGAAGTTTTAGTAAATTTTCTTATTAAACTACTATCCCAACAGTTTTCTTCGTCACCATCAACTGGCCCTACATCATATCTATCATTATGGTTTTTTAATTTAGTTTCATGTCCTTTAATATCATACAATAATTCTTGAGCTACAGCAGCTACATTTGAATCTGAGTTGCTGATTCTTTCTAGTTCTTCCAAACTAAGATTACTATTCTTTATTGCTGATTTCAATGAATTATATATTTCTTTATAGTTTTCCATTTTAATTATCCCCCATCTCAATTAAAACTGGCCATGTTATACCACAAAGCCCTTCAAAAGTCAAATAAATCAAGGAATTAACCTTGATTTATTATTTATCTATATCTCTAATTGGTTCCAATAATAGACCTATATTGATTATACCTGCTATCCCTATAAGTGAGTAAATAACTCTTGAAATCATTGAATCACTTCCATTAAATAAGCTTGCAACGAGATCTAATTGGAATAAACCTACAAGTCCCCAGTTTATTGCTCCTATAATTGTTAAAGCAAGTGCTATTTTTTGTAGAATTCTCATTTTGGCCTCCTTTATTATTATGCTATCCATAAATCTTTTAATTATTCGTAATAATAAATAATTAATTAAATATAATTAATTGAGAAGAAGGAGTGAATAATGAAAAGAATAATAATATTTACATTTTTATTTTGTATTTTTGCTTTAGTTGGATGTAATAGAGGAAAAACTGATATAGTTAAAAAAGTAGAAAAAAGTATTAAAAGCATGGATTCATATAAACTTAGTGGAGCATTATCCATTACTAATAATGAAGATACTTATAACTATGATGTTACGGTTGCACATAATGGAAAAGATGATTATAGAGTAAGCTTAATCAACAAATCTAATGGCCATGAACAAATTATATTAAAGAGTAATGATGAAGTATATGTAATTACACCAGCTTTAAATAAGAGTTTTAAATTTCAAAGTAATTGGCCAATGAATAATTCCCAGATTTATATATATGAATCGATACTAAATGATATAGAAACTGATGACAATAAGAAAATCGATGAAAATAATGATGGATATATTATTTCTACTAAAGTTAATTATCCAAATAATATAGGACTTGTAAGACAAAAAATATATGTTGATGTTGATGGCAATATAAAGAAGATTGAAGTATTAAATGATTCTAATATTGTTGAAATGATAATGAATTTTGAAAAAGTAGATAAAGATCCAAAATTCGAAGATAATTATTTCAATTTGAATAGTATAGTATCTGATATAGATACTAACGAAAAAGAAGAGAAGAGTGCTTCATTAGATAGTGTAATTTATCCACTTTATGTACCAAATGGAACAGTATTAACTCAAGAAGAAAAAATAAACAAAGAGAATGGTGAAAGGGTAATATTAACCTTTGATGGAGAAAAGCCTTTCTTGCTAGTAGAAGAAACAGCAAACTTTGAAAAAGATTTTTCGATTATACCTATTTTTGGAGAACCATCATTTTTAAATGATACAGTTGGTGCTGTTACTGATAATTCTTTAAGTTGGACCAGTGGTGGAATAGATTATTATCTAGTATCAGATGTTATGGGTAAAACAGAATTAATAGAGATTGCTAATTCTATATGTGCCATACCGATAATGAAATAATTGTTCACTGATATCTTTAATAGATATCAGTTTTTGTTTAATCATAAATAAATTGAAAAAAAATAAAAATGCTGTATAATATTCGCGTTGAGGTGTATTATGCTGATAATATGGACAATTATATTAATTATTTTATTATATTTATTAGTTACATATATAATGTTTTTTCTTGGCTTTAAGAGAATTGAAGGCAAAGTGTTAAAGAAGGCTCATAAAAAAATTTATAAAAATGCTCTTAAATATAAAAATGAACTAGATGAACTTTCCAATTGGTTAAAAGATAAATCTAATGTAACTGAAGATATATATACAATGTCTAATGATAATTTAAAATTACACGGTTTATTTATAAAAAACAAAGAGATTAAAAAAATATTTATTGTAGTACATGGATATAGAAGTTGCTCAGATAAAAACTTGTTTGCATCATTTCCTAAGTATTATGATAAAGGGTACAATATTCTTTTAATTGATCAAAGGGCAACAGGTAAAAGTGAAGGTAAATATATAACGATGGGAATAAAAGAAAGTGATGATATTATCTGTTGGTTAAAATATTTAAACGAAGAATATAAGAATTGTGAAATAATATTATCTGGTATTTCTATGGGTGCAAGTACAATATTAATGGCTTCAAACAAGATAGAAAGAAATATGAATGTTAAACATATTATTGCTGATTGTGGATTTATTAGCCCATATCAAGAAATAAAATATTTCTTTAAACATTTTTGTCATATTAATGGAAGTATTTCCTTATTTATGATTAATAATTGGTGTAGATTGTTTGGAAAATTTAATTTAAAAGAAGATAATACTCTTAGTGCTATAAGTAAATGTAGAATACCTATTTTATTTATTCATGGGTCAAATGATGAAATAGTTCCTCCTATTAATACCAAGATGAATTATGAACATTATAAAGGGAAAAAAGAATTACTTATAGTTAATAATGCTAAACACGCGCTTTCTTACTTTGTTGATAGTAAAAAATATTTAGAGGAAATATATAAGATTTTATAGACTTATTTTTTAAAATATATATAATAATTGATATTTAGGTGATTTTATGGACATTATAGATAGAATTAAGAAATGTAAAAATGATGAGCAGATAAAAGCTTTGGCTGATAAATATATCAAGAAAAAAACAAGAGAAGCTAAAGAGTGCAATGAAGATACTTCAGTAATTGGGTTTGATGTAGAAATTAATCCTTATTGTGGAATACTGGATGATAACCATAGTCATGTGAATCAATATTTAGATGGTTGGGTAAATTATATTCCTAAGGATACTAAAATTGTCTATGGTGGGTATTATTATAACCTTTATGATTATATGCATATTTTTACAGGGGGACTTTATTATTACGTTGATGATGAAAGTTATGTATATGAATTTTTTAAGTATATAAAAGATTTAAAGATTGAATATGATTATGATGTTTTTGTTGCTGTTCATGATTTTATTAATAAAAAATTTGGTGAACCAGAAAGCGATGCTAGAAGGCATGAAATGTTTCAATTGATTCTAAAAGAAGATGGCCTTAATTATTATCGACCTATTAAAGAGCATAGTATTAAAGATTTTTATGGAACAAACAGTGCAATGTGTAGTGAAAGAGCAGTGATAGCTGAAAATTTACTTTCTCTTTTAGATTTTGATATTATATTTTTCCACGATGATAACCATGCTTTTAATTTTATAATTAAGAATTATGATGATGAAGAGCAATTCGAATTATATGTACTAGATTTTTCTATGACTGTACCATGCTATGATATAAACCATAATTATATTAAGAATGAACCTTACTATATGAAAGTAGAAAATATGGACAATGAAGCTTTTTGTGAATTCTTAAATGGATCCGAACCAATTGAAGTTCCTAATTATTTAAATTACTATATTGGTGATGAAGTGAAGCCTGTTCAATTAACTGACAATAGAACTTATGGTAAACGCAAATTTAGACACGATATAATAGGTTTAAGCAATGTACAAAATCAAACAGAGAAAAAAATAGTTTTAGAAAGGATGAAACGTTAATTTAATATTTGTATTTTCTTTTTAAATTTAACGTGTTATAATTTTTTTGGTGATTAATATGAGCAAGAAAAATAAGTTTGATAAAGTAAAAAGTTATTCTAGTGATTCTGATGAAATGGTTAGAATGATTAAAATACTAGGTGGAGTAATATTAATATTTATAATATTTTATTTTGTATTTGCAGTTATAAATGGTGATTTTTCTAAAAAAGAAGAATATAAACCAGCAGGTATTCAAAATGTTGAAATATTAGCAGGTACAACTTTTAGTAGATCTGATTCAGAATATTATGTTTTAATGTATAATTTTGAAGGAGAAGAAGCATCAAAGTATTCTGCATTATATAATCTATATATTAATAATATTGGTCGTTATAAGATTTATTTAGTTGATTTAAATAATGCATTAAATAAGAATTATGTAGTAGAAGATGCTAAAAAGGTTAACATAAGTGATATTGCTTCATTAAAAGTAGTAGATGGAACAATAATTAAGGTTTCAAATAATATTGGAACATCATATAAAACTGGACTTGAAAATATAGAAAAAGAGTTATTTGACAATTAAGCAAAATAAAATTTTGCTTTTTTTGTGCCTTTTCCTGTATTTCTCTTTTTTTGTGGTAAAATAATTATTATAGAGGTGAATTGTATGGAAGAAGAAAAGAAGAAAACAAAAAAAGTTAATAAAACTCCATCAAAATCAAAATCTAAAAGATCTAGTACAGAAAAAAAAGAAGTAAAGAAAGAGTGCTTATATAAAACTTATCAAGTAGTAATCGTAATGTTACTTGCATTGGTATTTGGAATATTGGTAGGTAAAACTTTTTTGGGTAAAAAGACTACAGAAAAAATAAAAGTTAGAGATAATAATCCGTCTGCTCTTTCGTCTGCTTACTACGACATAATTGACAATTATTATGGAAAAGTCGATGGTGAAGTATTAGCACGAAATGCTATTTGCGCAATGATTGGAACATTAGGTGATAAATATGCAGCTTGCTATGACGATAATGCAGGCTCATCATTTAAAGAAGAATTAGAAGGTGAGTTTGTTGGACTTGGCGTTGGAATCTCTGATCTTGGTGATAATAAAGTAACAGTTATAAATGTTTATGATAATTCTCCAGCAGCAAAAGCCGGTATAAGAGTAAATGATGTTTTATTAACAATGGATGGTAAAGAGTTATTAGGACAAGATATTGCTAATATTGCAAGTGGTATAAAATCATCTAAAGTTGGTGACACGAAAAAACTTGTTATT
>JAEEGL014463057.1_pt1 | contig 15174 bp, 10 predicted proteins | sample 9134231 | NCBI WGS metagenome assembly JAEEGL01 (sample SAMN16246548, study PRJNA631951) | gut metagenome | biome: gut microbiome; feature: rumen; material: fiber-attached | host: Bos | place: Iran: Karaj | collected 2018-10 | reverse complement strand
GCAAACATCGTCATCAGCGGCAAGCAGGAGTTTACGGCAGAAGATATCTCCAAAGGATTGTCTTCTTTCATGGTGTTGAATCCCGAATTGCACATCTGCTCGCTCGAGCCTTCGGTCAAGCTGGAGATCACGCTGACCATCACCAAGGGCCGCGGCTTCGTGCCCGCCGAGGAGCTCCGCGACGAGAATACGCCGATCGGTACGATCCCCGTCGACGCTATCTATACTCCGATCCGCAAGGTCAACTGGAGTGTGGAGAACTACCGCGTCGAGCAGAAGACGGACTACGAGAAGCTCAACCTCGAGATCGTGACGGACGGGTCCATCTCCCCGAACGCCGCTCTCCACGGGGCAGCCAACATCCTGATCTACCACTTCAAGCTCTTCACCGACGACAAGAAGATGTCCCTGGAGAACACCGTGGAGACCGAGAGCAAGGAGCTCGACGAGGAGTCGCTGCACATGCGTCACCTCCTGCTCACCAAGCTCTCCGACGTGGGGCTGTCCGTGCGCGCATTCAACTGCCTCAAGGCCGCCGAGATCGACACCTTCGCCGACCTCGTGTCCTACAGCCGTCCCGAGCTGATGAAATTCCGCAATTTCGGCCGCAAGTCCCTCAACGAGATCGATCTGCTCGTCGAGAAGATGAAGCTCTCGTTCGGAATGGACGTCACCAAGTATAATATCGAACCCAAGAAAAAGAACAACGTAGTTTAAGAGATGAGACACAATAAGGCTATCAATCATCTTGGACGTCAGAGCGGTCACCGCAAGGCGATGCTCGCCAATATGGCTTCTTCCCTGATCGCGCACAAGCGCATCAACACCACCGTGGCCAAGGCCAAGGCGCTGAAGAGCTATGTCGAGCCGCTGATCACCAAGTCCAAGGAGGACACGACCCACAACCGCCGCGTCGTGTTCAGCTACCTCAAGGACAAGAACGCCGTCACCGAGCTGTTCCGCACCATCGCCCCGAAGGTCGCCGACCGTCCGGGCGGATACACCCGCGTGCTCCACACTGGTTTCCGGCAGGGCGACGCCGCTGAGATGGCGCTGATCGAGCTGGTGGACTTCAACGAGGCCGCCCTCGCCGCCTCCCCGAAGGCCGCTGCCAAGAAGAGCACCCGCCGCAGCCGCGCCAAGAAGGCCGAGGCCGCTCCGGAAGCTCCGAAGGCCGAAGAGCAGAAGGGTGAATAATTAGGTATTAAAGCCTGAATCCGGGGAAGGATTTCCCCACGCAAGCCTCATCGTCGATGACGATGGGGCTTTTTGCACCCAGGGAGGCAACCTTCAGCGCCATCACCATCCGGTGGTCGTGGCGCGAGGTGTATTCGCCGCCGTCGAGCAGGCGGCCGTTCAGCAGGCGTGCGGCGAGGCTCTCGCCGAAGATGACGAGTTCGTCGCCCTCGATGCCGGCGTCCACGCCCATCTGGCAGAGCATCGCCAGGATGGCTTCGGCGCGGTTGGACTCCTTGCCCACGAGCCGGCCCACGCCGGAGATGCGGCTCTCGCCCGCGCAGAACGCGGCGAGCACGGCCACGATGGGGAAGAGGTCCGGGGCGTTCGACAGGTCCTGCCGGAAGGCCTCCAGGGGCGCTTTCCGCACGCACACGCTGCCTTCGTCCAGCTGCGAGACCACCGCGCCCGCCTCGACGAGGATGTCGATGATGGTCAGGTCGGCCTGCAGGGACTTGGTGTCCAGGCCGCGGAGCTCGGCCGAGCCGAACACGGCGCCGGCCACGAGGAAGTTGGCGGCGGCGCTCCAGTCGCCCTCGATGGCGAAGTCGGCGGAGCGGAAGCGCTGGCGGCCGCGGATCTTGAAATTGATGCCCGTGCAGGCGGACCAGTCTTCCGATTCCAGCAGTTCGGCGTCGCCTTCCATCTCGCTGCGCGTCTGGACGCCGAAATGGCGCAGGACGTCGAGCGTGATGTACATATAGGGGATGCTCTTGGGGTTGCTGACGTGCAGCACGGAGTCCTTGTCGCAGAGCGGCAGGGCGGTCAGCAGGCCGGAAATCAGCTGCGAGCCGCCGCGGCCGGAGACGTCCGCCGTGCCGGGGATGAGGTGCCCGCGGACGCTGGCCGGGATGAACACCTCCTTGAGTTCGTGCGGGGTTTCGCTGGCGAGGAGCACGCCGAAGGCGGCCATGATGTCGGCGGCGCCGCTGAGGGGCCGCTGCGGCAGGGTGCCGTGGCCGTCGACGGAGAAGACGCCGTCTCCCACGGCCGCAAGCACGGGAATCATCAGGCGCGTCAGCAACCCCGACTCGCCCGTGTCCAGGCGTTCCAGGTGCAGTTGGCCGGGGCGAGCGCCGATGCCGACGATGGTCAGCCTGGCGCCGTCGCGTTCCACTTTCGCGCCCAGCGCCTCCGCCACGCGGAGGGCCGATTCGGAGTCGCCGCAGGGGCTGTAACCGTCCAGGTGGGAGGTGCCTTCCGCCAGGGCGGCGGCGATGATGGCCCGCTGCGCGAAACTCTTCGAAGCGGGCATCGTGCGGCCTTCCGCCCGGTAGGGCTCCCGCTCTCCGTACAGGGCCCGGCGCATCTCGTCGGCCGGCCACTGCCCGGGGGCGGCCGCTTCCGCCCCGTTCAGGGCGGCGTAGGTGAAGGGGGCGCCGCGCCGCAGGCATTCCAGGCGGGTCTGCCGGCCCGCTTCTCCCATCCCGAAGGCCACCAGGCGCCCCTGGAGCGAGTCCACGCCTTCCAGGACGATGGTGTAGAGTGCCTCGATGCGCTCGGCATCCTCCGCGCTGCGGCAGGTCGTCACGATCTTGGCGATGTCCGCGCCGTAGCGGAAGCAGCGGGCGAGGGCCATCTGCAGGACGCCTTCGTCCGGGGTTTCCTCGAAGTTGTGGTAAGAGCGGATGATCTCGGTGCCGTGGCGCCGGCAGAGCTGCTGGAAACGCTTGCTCACCGGAGCCGGGGCCTCGATCTCGAGGTCGGCGAAGCGGGCGCCCGCCTCGACGGCGAGGTGCAGGCGCCTTTCGGCTTCCTGCTCCGAGCCGGACTCGGCGATGCGGCAGGTGGCGACGAGGGGGGTGTCGGACTGGCTGAAGAGTTCGGAAATCTCTTCGTCCGTGAGGGGACAGCGGTCCAGGCGGATTTCCGCCATCTCGACCGACGGGTCCGCGAGGACCTCCAGGATCTGTCCGTAGGTCTTATTCTGCAGGCTGATGCAAATCATCCAGGTCTTTGATTATCACCTTGCCGATCTTTTTGATCAGGACAAAGTGGATGATGCCTTTTTCGGCTTTCTTGTCTTTCCAGAGCGCGGGTTCGAGCTCTTCTTCCGGGCAAGGGAGTTCCGTGGGGAGGCCGCAGGACTGCAGGTCGCCGCGCAGTTTGTCGGCGAGTCCGCCCTTGCAGACCCCGAGCCGTTCGGAGAGCAGCGCGGCCTGCACGATGCCCACGGCGACGGCCTCGCCGTGCGTCATCGGGTCCGGCGCGCCGTGGGTGCGCTGGTGCCACTCGATGGCGTGGGCGTAGGTGTGTCCGAGGTTCAGCAGGCGGCGCAGGTTCTCCTCATAGGGGTCCTGCTCCACGATCTTGCGCTTGACGGCCGAGGCGGCCTCGATCAGCGGGGCGAGGGCCCCGAAGTCGATCTCCGGCTCCGAGAGAAGCCTGACGGCCTTCTCGTAGTTGCCGTTCTTGTTCTCGATGATGAAGGTCTTGAGCATCTCGGCGGCGCCGGACCGCAGTTCGCGGGGCGGCAGGGTCTTGAGGACCTCCGGCAGGATGCGGGTATAGATGGGGAACTTGATCACCCCGACCATGTTCTTGTAGCCGTCCAGGTTCACGCCCGTCTTGCCGCCCACGCCCGCATCCACCTGGCAGAGCAGGGTGGTGGGGTAGTTGGCGTAGCGGACGCCGCGCTTGTAGATGCTGGCGGCGAAGCCGGCGAGGTCGGTGGTTACGCCGCCGCCCACGGCCCACACGACGGCGTCGCGGTCCGCTCCCTGCGCGAGCAGCCAGCGGCAGATGTCCAGCACGGTGTCCATCGTCTTGTGCTCTTCGTCGGCGATGATGGGGAAAGCGGGGCGTCCTTCGGCGAGTTTCAGCGCAAACTCTTCGACGTTCCGGTCGTAAACGACATAGATCTTTTTCTTGTCCATACCAAAAGCGAAGATACGGCAAAAATTTGAGAATTCGTGTTTTTTGAATACCTTTGCACCCTACCTGCCCTGATGGCGGAATTGGTAGACGCGCTGGACTCAAAATCCAGTGGCCTTTAAAGCCGTGCGGGTTCGATTCCCGCTTGGGGCACCCGACCGAAATCTCCCGTCTTCTTGGGAGATTTCGTTTTTTTTATGCAGGGAATCCATCATACGAAAAGACTCATTGACCTGATACTCGTTGAATCTTTTTATAAATTTGTAAACTAAATGGGATAGAATAATCGTGGATATGAATCCGTTTCGAATACTGCTTGTTTGTCTTCCGTTTATCTTATTCTGCGGATCGTGTGTACAGGATGACCCCGTCTCCCCGGTTGATCCGACGCCGCCGGCTCCCGCCCCTCAGCCGAAGCCGGAAACACGCGTGCTGCATGTTACGTCAACATCCTTTTCGTTGGGTGACGGAATCACAAATCCGCGGGATTCGCTTTTCATCAATTTCGACGGGAAGATAATCAGTTCCACGATTCCGCACTATGACTGGATATACGGTATTGACTATTACTATCCCGAAAACCGGGTGATCCTTCACGATACGACGTTGGTCCTGGTGTTTGACGGACATCAAGCCGATCGTTTCGGTCAGGAGAATGAATATGGATTCACTGTGACCGGAGAGGATGGAGGCGAAACTCCGGTATCCGTGAAAATACCCTTTTATGACCACGTCATCCATTTCCCCGGGACAGTTCATCAGATGTCCTTGTACAATGAAGAGAAAGAACTCTTGTTTTTTTCTGACAAGACGTTGATACGTATGGACTTCGTGACAGGGGACATCATCCGGGAGTATGACTTGTCCGAACTGCCTGGCCGCTCTCTTTTCTATACTGAGAACAGACATAATGGCTTGCTGTATCTAAGGTGCGGTTTTAGGGTTTATGTGCTGGATCCTGATACGGGAGATATCCGTATTGCCCTTGTCGTCCCGGAAGATCCGGACGAAGTCTATCAGATTAGGTTGGTTTCTTCTCTGGCATTTACGAAATATGGTTCCGGCGTGGTGGTGTTAAGCTGTGAAGAAACGGACGGCACAAGAATGAAAATCGTCCGGGTTTCTCCCGATGGATCTTTGGCCCTTGAGAATATGGACGAGTATCAAGATGATGAGTCTTATCAAGTTTATTCTCCTTTGCTGTATCAGCCGGATTGGCTGGTTGAAAGTCGGGACGGAACTTTTATCCATTGCGTGACAAGGCTCGGATCGGCGTATTATTTCAAGTTTAACGGAGCGACCTGCCATTTGGAGCTTGGCCACTGCGGTCATGATCAAAAGTGTTTTGTCACGCCCAACAAAAAGACGGACGCCTGGCTGATGCGTGAACTATACAGCCAGTATTTGCTTTATCCTGATGGGACGACCAGTCCGGAGTGGCATCTGGACAGTCGGCATGAGGGTGGTGCTGATTTCTGCTATACTCCCGGATATGAACATCTGGTAGTCACCTTTGAGAGAGAAGAGTTTAGTAATGAGCCCGCCCGCGTGCAAATGATTGATACAGCAAGCGGAGAACTCGTATTCAGCAAGCTTATTTTACAAGACCAACAAGAATTCCAGACAACTTCTGACGGGAAATATGCCATTGCTTACCGGGATGACTTTGGCTATGGGAAAGATACCCGGATCTTTGTCTATGATATGCCGACCTTACTCTCCCGTTGCCGCTTCGGCGGAAAGTAAGACGGCACCGTGCCGCTTGGTTTTTCAGGAATAATTGCTATCTTCATAGCCTGGAGAATCAACTATAACCACATATTAATCAGTATCCATGAGAAAAATCCTGTTTTTGGCATCACTCTTCCTGATGCTTGCCGGGAGTGCCAACGCCCGGGAATTCCACGTTGCGAAAAGCGGCTCGGACACCAATGACGGTTCCGCCGCCGCGCCCTTCCTCACCATCAACCGCGCCGCCATGGAGCTGCGCGCCGGCGACACCGTCACGGTCCACGCCGGCGTGTACCGCGAATGGGTCCGGCCCCGCAACTCCGGCGCGGACACCTACAGCCGCATCGTCTACCGCGCCGCTCCGGGCGAAGAAGTCTGGATCAAGGGCTCCGAAGAGGTGAAAGGCTGGACGCGCGAGAAGAAGACCGACGTCTGGAAAGTCGTCCTCCCCAACTCGTTCTTCGGCGACTTCAACCCCTTTGCCGAACCCCTGCGGGGCGACTGGCTCAACGTGTTCAAGGAGGCCTATTCCCTCGGCGAGGTCTATCTGAACGGTAAGTCGCTGTTCCAGATGGAAACCCTCGACGAGGTGCGCAACCCGGTGGAGCAGCGGGGAACCCGCAAACCCGAGGCCTCGCTGCTGCAGTGGTACGCCGAGGTCACGGACACCGAGACCTCCATCTGGGCCAATTTCGGCGGCGCCGACCCGAACAAGGAACTGGTGGAAGTCAACGCCCGCCAGGCCGTGTTCTTCCCGGAACTCCCCGGCGTGAACTTCATCACCGTCAAGGGCTTCCATATGTCGCAGGCGGCCGTGAACTGGGCCCCGCCCACCGCGTTCCAGCCGGGCCTCGTGGGCCCGCACTGGAGCAAGGGATGGATCATCGAGGACAATGTCATCAGCAATTCGAAGTGCAGCGGCATCAGCCTCGGCAAGGACCGCGCCTCCGGCCAGAACCGCTGGACCATCGAGCGGGAGCTCGTCGGCTTCAACCGCGAGCTCGAGTCCATCTTCCAGGCCTATGACCAGGGATGGAGCAAGGAGAACATCGGTTCGCACATCATCCGCAACAACGAGATCTTCGACTGCGAGCAGACGGGCATCTGCGGCCACCTGGGAGCCGTGTTCAGCCTGATCGAGAACAACTACATCCACGACATCAACGCGAAGCGGCAGTATACCGGCGCCGAAGTGGGCTGCATCAAGCTGCACGCCGCCATCGACGTCATCATCCGCAACAACTACCTGGTCAACGGCTACAACGGCCTCTGGCTCGACTGGCAGGCCATCGGCACCCGCGTTTCCAGCAACATCTTCGAGAACAACGACCACACCGACCTGTGGACGGAGGTGACCCACGGCCCCTGCCTGGTGGACAACAACATCTTCCTGTCGCCCAACACCTTCCTCGACTGGGGCCAGGGCGTCTGCTTCACCCACAACATCATCTCGGGCTACATCACCTCGCACCCCGTGTCCGACCGGTACACCCCGTACCACTATCCCCACTCCACGAAGATCGTCGGCGTGATGAGCTTCCCCGGCGGCGACGACCGTTTCTACAACAACATCTTCACCGTGGCGCCCGACTCCGAACTGGCGACGAAGTATGACGGCCTCAGCATGTACGACAACCGTCCGCCGTTCTATCCCGGCATCTACCGCGACCTGAACACCCGTGTGATCGACAAGCTGCCCCAGTCCTTCATCGATCTCGTGAACAGCGGCACCGCCGCGGCGGGCAGCCGCCAGGCCTCGTATTTCCGGCTGGCGATGCACGTGGGCGGCAACGCCTACTACAACGGCACCAAGCATTACGCCTATGAGGAGGATTACACCACCAGCGGCAGCGATCCCCAGGTGCGCATCGAGAGAAGGGGCGACGAGGTGGTCCTGACGATGACCCTCGACAATGCCGCCACCGGCGTGAAGACGCATCCGGTGAACACCGACATGCTGGGCAAGACCTTCTATTCCAACGGTTACTACGAGAATCCGGACGGCAGCAAGCTGGCGATCGACAAGGACTTCGCCGGCAACGCCCGCTCGCTCGAGCGCCCGTCCGTGGGCCCGTTCGAGAATATCAGGGCCGGCCGGAACGAATTCGTGATCTGGCGGTTCAAATAGCGGACCCCGCAAACGTAAAAGGTCCCGGCCAGCCAGGCCGGGACCTTTTCTTTCCCCTGTCCTTCCCTTACAGTTTGAAGAGCATCGGGGCGAACATGTGCAGCGAGCGGCGCCAGGTGAGCCATTCGTGGCCCGTGCCCGGGGACTCGTAATAGACGTGGTTGACACCCAGGCTGTCCAGGGCGCAGTGCAGGTCGTAGATGCCCTGGTACATCCCGGCGGGCTCGTCGGTGCCGATGCTGATGTACAGCAGATGGTACCGGTCGTTGATCGAGGTGGGGTACATCTCGGAATCGCGGCGGTCGCCGGGGCCGCGGCCGGAGCCGCTGAAGCCGCCGATCCAGCCGAAGAGCTCCGGATGGTCCAGGCCGATGGTGTAGGCCTGGAAGCCGCCGAGCGACAGGCCGCAGATGGCGCGGTGGTCGCGGTCCGTGAGCGTCCGGAACCGGGCGTCGATGGTCGGGACGGCCTCTTCCACGGTCACGCGTTCGAAGGCGTCGAAGTTGAACAGGTTGGGCCGGGCCGCGGGGTCGGCGTCGGCCAGCGTGGCCACGGCGTGCTCGCAGACGATGATCATCGGCTCGCACTCGCCCGCGGCGATCAGGTTGTCCATGATGTTGCCCATCATGCCCTGGGTGGCCCAGCCGGTCTCGTCCTCGCCGGCGCCGTGCATCAGGTAGAGAACCGGGAAACGCCGGTCAGGTTCGGACGCGTACTGGGGCGGAAGGTAGATGTAGTAGGGACGGTCCGCGCCGGTCAGCTCGGAATGATATTTCTCGATACGGACCTCGCCGTGCGGGACGTTCTTCTCCAGGTAATAGTCCACGCCGGCCTCGGGGATCTCGATGCCGCTGGACCAGAAGCCGGAGCCGAAGAACAGGCGGCTGTTGGGGTCGGACAGGCGCTTGCCGTCCACGGTGAGGGTGTAGTAGTGGAATCCGGGCACCAGGGGTTCCGTGGTGGCCTCCCAGATGCCGTCTTCGCCCTTTACCATGTCATAGGACTTGCCGCCTACGTTCACAGCGACGGCCTGGGCCTCGGGAAAGTCGTTGCGGAAGACGGTGCTGAGGTCGGGATTGATCTTGGGATACTCCTGCCCCTCGACGTTCGTGGTGGCGGGTGTGGGTTCGGTGAGTACGCCCACCTGCGGCTGGTTCCCCTTGCAGGAAACGAGCGCTGCGGCTGCGATGAGCAGCCCTGCTGCAAATTGGAGTTTCATGCTTCGATTCGGTTTTAGGATGGGCAAAATTAGTCAATATCCGGGAAGAATCATACGGATTCGGCTGAAATCATTTATCTTTGAGGGGATGAAAGAGAAGTTCCGATCCTTTTCAGGCAGGTTGACGCGCCGCATCATTTTCGTGATGCTGCTGACGATGACGGTCGTTTCCGGACTGGTCATCCTCTTTGCTACGGGCGGTACGATCAAGCTGGTCAACAACCACTATGAGGATGTCCTGAGGCTGACCGACGAGCGGGTGACGGGTGTGATGAACGTTGTCGAGATGTCCACGGCCAACAACGTGGACGAGATCCGGCAGAACCTGTCCCGGCCGGAGCTGGTGGAATCCGCGCTGAAGGACGAACTGCGGCTGAACCCCCACATCGCGGGCTGCGGCGTGGGATTCATCCCGGATTATTATTCCGGGCAGGGCCGCTGGTACGAGCCTTATGCCTTCCGGGAGGACGACGGCACCATCCGGGTCGCACAGATCGGATCCGCCTCGCACGACTACCTGCAGGCGGACTGGTACCTGAGCGGACTGGACGCGGATAACGGCTACTGGACCGATCCGTATTTCGACGAGGCGGGCGCCAAGGACATGCTGTGCACCTATGTGCTCCCGCTCAAGGACGCCGAAGGCAAGGTCGTGGCCGTGTTCGGTGCGGACATTTCGCTGGCCTGGCTGACGGAGCTGGTGCAGGGAATCGGCCGCAGCGCCGACGACGTCGGATTCGGAAAGGACCGCATCCCCGAGCTTTCGTCCTACAATTTCATCCTCGGTCGGAACGGCGATTATCTGGCGCATCCCGACCCGGCCCGCATCCTGGACGACAACTTTTTCAGGCATACCGGCGAGGCCAATGACGGAAAATATGAACAGCTCGGCCGGAGTATGCTGGCCGGCGGGAGCGGAATCATGCAGGTGCGCCTGAGCGGGGTCAAATCGTATGTCTATTATGCGCCCCTGACCCGCACGGACTGGTCCATGGGCATCGTCGTGCCGGTCAGCAGCGTCGTCGAGCCGGGCATGGCCATGGCGACCATCCTCTTCCTCCTGCTGGGAACCGGACTCCTCGTCGCCTTCTTCCTCTGCCGGAACTCCATCCGCTTCGCCACGCAGCCGCTGCAGCAGCTGGCCCGTTCGGCGGAAGAGGTGGCGCAGGGCAATTTCGACGCCCCGCTCCCCGAAATCAAGTACAACGACGAAATCAGCCGGCTGCGGGACTCGTTCGACGACATGCAGCATTCCTTGACGAACTATATCGGGGAGCTGACGGCCGCCACAGAGCAGCGGGTGTCGATGGAGCGCGAGCTGGGCATCGCCCGCGAGATCCAGAAGTCGATGCTGCCCAAGGACTATCCCGCCTTCCCCGACCGCAACGACATCGACATCCTGGGCAGGCAGATGCCGGCCAAGGCCGTGGGCGGTGACCTCTACGACTTCTTCCTCCGCGGCGACGCCCTCTACTTCTGCATCGGGGACGTTTCCGGCAAGGGCGTTCCCGCCTCGCTGGTCATGGCCGCCACGGCCACCCAGTTCCGGGCCCGGGGCTCGACGGAGACGTGTCCCGACCACATCGTCCATTCGCTCAACGAGGCCCTGTCCGCCCGGAACGATTCGATGATGTTCGTCACCCTGTTCGTCGGGATCCTGCATCTCGACACCGGCGTGCTGGACTACTGCAACGCCGGCCACGACGCGCCCCTGCTCATCGCGAGCGACGGTACGGTGCAGCTGCTCGACGTGCAGTCCAACCTGGCCCTCGGGGTGGTTCCCGGCCAGGAGTATGTGCCGCAGCAGGCCGTGCTGGACCGTGGCGACATGCTGTTCCTCTACACCGACGGCCTGACCGAGGCGGAGGACCAGCAGCACGCGCTTTTCGGCCTGGACCGCATCCTGGACACGGCGCGGCGGATCGGCCCGGCGTCGCCCGGGGATTTCCTCACCGGCATGCATGCCGCCGTGCAGCGCTTCGCCTCCGGCGCCGAGCAGAGCGACGACTTGACGATGCTCTCGCTCAGGCGTCTGTAAGCAGGTAATAGATCAGACGGGAAGGGTTTTCTCCCTGAGCCAGTCGGCCACCTCGCGGGGGAGCCGGGGCGACAGGGTCCGGAAGACCCTTTCGTTGTAGTCGTTGAGCCACTCGGTCTCGCTGCGGTCCAGCAGCGAGAGTTCTAGCGCGCCCGTATCGAAATGGCAGAGGGTAAGCGGCTCGAAGGCGAGCCAGCGGCCGAAGTCGTTCTGCCCGGCCTCGACGACCAGCAGCAGGTTCTCGTGGCGCACGCCGTGCCTTCCCTCGCGGTAGATGCCTGGCTCGTCGGAGAGGATCATTCCCGGCTGCAGGGGCACGGGGTTGAGGTTCTGCCGCATGTCCTGCGGCCCTTCGTGCACGCCCAGGAACCAGCCCACGCCGTGGCCGGTGCCGTGGCCGAAGTTGCGTTTGCTGCGCCAGAGGGGCTCTCGGGCCAGGGCGTCCAGGCGGCAGCCGGGCGTCCCTTCCGGGAACACGGCCATCGCCAGGTCGATGTGTCCCTTGAGCACGAGGGTGTAATCCTCGCGCTCCAGCGCGCTGCAGCGCCCCAGGGGCACCGTGCGGGTGATGTCGGTGGTGCCGCAGTCGAACTGCCCGCCGGAGTCGCATAGGTAGAGTCCGCCGTCGCGGATGGCCGGGGCATAGGTATGCGGGGTGACGTAGTGGGGCAGGGCGGCGCCGGGGCCGAAGGCGGAGATGGTCTCGAAGCTGTCGCCGCGGTAGCCGGGCAGGTCCGCGCGCAGCTGTCCCAGCTTGACGGCAGCGTCCCACTCGCTGATCTCGCGTCCGGCGTCCACCGAGCGTTCCAGCCAGTACAGGAAACGCTCCATCGCCAGGCCGTCCCGCAGGTGCGCCTCGCGCATTCCGGCAATCTCCCGGGCGTTCTTGACCGCCTTGCGCGCGCCGACCGGGCTGGTGCCCTCCTCGAGGGCGACGCCCGCGCCGACCAGCGCGCTGTAGAGCTGGTAGTTGAGGGTGGCGGCGTCCACGAACAGGCGTCCGCTGAACTCGGAGGCCAGGTAGTCGATATCCCCGTAGGGGAGCATCCGCACGCCGTCGGACTCCAGGATGCTGAAGGTCGCCCCGGTCTCGGGATCCTCGACCTCCTGCTTGAGCACGTACCAGCAGATATCTTGCTGCGTAATCAGCAGGTAACTGATTACCAGGGGGTTGTATTCGATGTCGGAGGCGCGGACGTTGAGTGTCCAGGCAATCTCGTCCAGGGCGGTGAGCAGGATTCCCTCGCAGTCCGTCTTCCGGAGAAATTCCCGGATCCAGGCGATCTTCTCGCGGCGGCTCTCGCCCGGGTCCACCGTGAAGACGGGGGTCTGCGGCACGGCGGGACGGTCCGTCCAGAAACGCCCCAGCAGATCCGGCACGCTGATGACGGTGCCGGGCAGCGACTGCGCGAAATCGGCGCCTACGCACAGCCCGTCCACGGCGATGATGGCGTCCGGGCCGAACTGCCGCTCCAGCCATTCGGGAATCAGCACCTGCTCGGGCACGCGCGTCTTGTGCAGGACGATGCCGGTGCCTTCGAGCTGCTGCACGGCCTGGATGAAGTAACGCGTGTCGGTCCACAGGCCCGCGTGGTCCAGGGTCACGACGATGTCGCCGGCCTCGCCGGTGAAGCCGGACAGCCATTCCACCTGTTTCCATCGTTCGGCGGGGTATTCGCTGCAGTGGGGGTCGGAGCCGGTGACGACCACGGCGTCCCAGCCCTTGGCGCGCATCAGGGTGCGCAGCAATTCGATTCTTTCGGCCATATTTCCGTCATTCCGGGCCTGACCCGGAATCTTTCTTTACAAAGATATTATTATTTTTGCATAGTATGAAGATCGGTAGCCTGGACCTGGGCGAACGGCCGCTGCTGCTCGCGCCGATGGAGGACGTCACGGACGTATCTTTCCGCGTGCTCTGCCGCGAGCAGGGCGCGGATCTGGTCTATACGGAATTCGTCAACTCCGACGGGCTGGTGCGCGACGTGCCCAAGACCATCGCCAAGATGCGCACCCTGGAGGAGGAAGCCCCCGTGGGCGTCCAGATCTACGGGCAGCATCCGGAGGCGATGGTGGATGCGGCGCGCATGGCCGAACGGGCGGCGGAACTCGCCGGCGGCCACGGCGCGGACCTGATCGACATCAACTTCGGCTGTCCGGTGAGCAAGATCGCCGGCCGGGGCGCCGGCTCCGGGATGATGCGCGAGCCGGACAAGATGGTGGCCATCACGAAGGCCGTCGTGGAGGCGGTGGACAAGCCTGTCACGGTGAAGACGCGCCTGGGCTGGGACGAGAACAGCAAGATCATCGTCGAGCTGGCGGAGCGCCTGCAGGATGTGGGCATCCGGGCGATCACGATCCATGGCCGGACGCGCTGCCAGCTCTACAAGGGCAGCGCGGACTGGACGCTGATCGGCGCCGTGAAGGCGAATCCGCGGATGCACATCCCCGTGATCGGCAACGGCGACATCACCGACGGCCCTTCCGCCCGCGAGGCTTTCGAACGCTGGGGCGTGGACGGGGTGATGGTCGGCCGGGCCACCTTCGGGCATCCCTGGATCTTCCGGGAGATCAAGTACTTCCTGGAGCACGGCGAGCCGATGCCGCCGCTGTCCGTGGCGGAGAAGGTCGCGCTGGCGCGCCGGCACCTCGCCCTGTCCCTGCAGTACAAGGGCGAGCCGCGCGGCATCTACGAGATGCGCCGCCATCTGTCCTGCTATTTCAAGGGCCTGCCCGATTTCCGGGACACCCGCATGCGCATGGTTACGACCCTGGACGTAACCGAACTGTACGACATCCTCGATTCCATAGAAAAGCGATATGATTGACAAGTACCTCTTGTTCCCGTATTACCTCACCCTGAAACTGCGCAACCGCCGCTATAGCCGGCCGGGGCACAAGTTCCAATATGCCGAGAAGCCGACCCTGAACATCGGCAACGTCACCGTGGGCGGCACCGGCAAAACCCCGCACGTCGAACTGGTCCTGCGCCTGCTGCGGGAGAACCCCGAATGGAGCGGAAAGAACCTGGCGGTGCTGTCCCGCGGCTATATGCGCGACAGCACCGGCTTCCAGCAGGTGGTCGCCACCGGCAGCGCGTCGGTGTTCGGCGACGAGCCGCTGCAGATCAAGAAGAAGTTCCCGGACGTGACGGTGGCGGTGGACAAGGACCGCGTGGAGGGCTGCGACCTGCTCGCCCATCCCGAGAAGCTGAAGAACCGCAAGGTGGCGAAGAAATGCTGGAACCGGGAGTTCCCGGCCGCGGACTACATCGTGCTGGACGACGCCTTCCAGTACCGCAAGCTGAAGACGAACAAGAACGTGGTGCTGGTGGACTGGAACCGGCCCGTCCAGAAGGACCTGCTCCTGCCGCTGGGCCGCCTGCGCGACCTGCCGGAACGGATTTTCGACGCCGACGTGCTCATCGTCACCAAGTGCCCCGCCGAGGTGGAAGAGGCCGAGCGGGCGGCATTCGTGGCGGAACTGGGCTTTACGGACTACCTGCCGTCCGAGTGCGAGGCCACCAATCCGCAGGGCCGCCGCCAGCTGATCTTCTTCACGACCATCCGCTACGGGCAGGTTACGGGCGTGTATTCCACCGCGGAGCCGCGCTATACCTATGCCAAGAAGGCCATCCTGATGACCGGGATCGCCTCCGACGGCCCCCTGCGGAACTATCTGAGCGACACCTACAAGATCATCCGCCGATTCGGATTCCCGGACCACCACCGCTTCGTGTGGAAGGACATCAGCCGGATCCAGGCGGCCGTGGACCAGACGCCCACCGCCGCCGTGTTCACCACCGAGAAGGACGCCCAGCGCCTGCTGGACTTCACGGGGATGCCCGAGAGCCTGATGCAGCGGCTCTTCTACATCCCCATCACCGCCGAGTTCCTCTCCGACGGCGAACGGGAGCGCTTCGCGGAGTTCGTCGGGAACGTGTAGCGT
>JAEEGL014302071.1_pt1 | contig 15174 bp, 16 predicted proteins | sample 9134231 | NCBI WGS metagenome assembly JAEEGL01 (sample SAMN16246548, study PRJNA631951) | gut metagenome | biome: gut microbiome; feature: rumen; material: fiber-attached | host: Bos | place: Iran: Karaj | collected 2018-10 | reverse complement strand
TGTTCCGACATACGATTCGGCGACAATTTAAGCATGAATGCTCAGAGGCTTGTCGATGCTACGTTCCCGCTGCAGTCGGGCTGAAAGATTTTTCGGTAGTCTTCAACCGTATTAGTGCCCTGCTTTTTATCGTCCTGTGGGCCCCGAACGTCCGATTTCACGGAAGGAAAACACAGCGCTTATTGTCTCCCATTTTCGCCACAGACCGGTTGAAATCTTGCAAGAGTGCTGCTGCAGTATCCCATATGTGAACCCCGCTTTCGCGTGAACACGGCGGCAACCGGTGTTTTACACTGCCTACCATAGCAGAAACGCCTCACGGCGATCCGTCCATAACTACAACGGCACATTTCAATCTTCTGTGGTCAACCGGGGTGGGTACTGCATCGGGACGAACCTCTTGCCACACAGTAGGCTTCCGGTTTTATAAGGGGAGCATCACAGAGTTTGCAACCTTCTATGAATTGTTACCGTGCAACTGATCCCGCCACCAGTGAGCCGCGACTATGGGGTTGCTAAAACCGCCTGCGCAGTTGCAGTTTTTCAAACACAACCTACACGGTATCTCCTTGTGGGCGATGGCGGAGTCGAACCGTCGACCCCCTGCTTGTAAGGCAGGTGCTCTAAACCAACTGAGCTAATCGCCCGAAAATGCCCAACCATCTTTCATGTCGTCACAGTGGTCCCTCGAGGACTTCCGAGGTGTAAACCCAACATAACCTCTTTACGCTACTTCCTCCGCCTATATTTAGGGTTAATGCGGAATACCTACGTATACCCATTATGTCTCCTAGAACGAGGTGTGCGGCGATTTCCCTAATCTCCCGTAGTGGCCCCGTAATGAGTAAAGACGGTCAACAAGACTTGAACGAATGGGGGCTGTCACGCCCCGGTTCCCTTTGTAGGGAGCACCATGCATTTCGCACCACTCGTTATTTGTCCGGCCGGTTTTTTACCGGCGGGACTCGACACACCGCATAAAGCCGGCTAAATTTGATGCCGGCAAAGGGCGGCTCTTTAACGTCCCGAAGGACGGGCAAGTTGCGGGTATGTCCCGAAAACCGTGCCGACGCGGAATCACTCCGTTAACGCTTAGCGAACGCCTCTACGATTCTTGCCTTGACAGGATGGGACTTAGCGGCGCCTGTCACACCTCTCGAGGACTCCCATTGCCCTTCCGCAGGTCCCCGCACGCCTGCGTCTTGTTTCGTTCTAAGCCATCACTAGCTTTCATAGTCGGCTTCTATCGGCTCCTTTTCGTGGCCAATAGAAGAACCAAATGTAACCACCATTGAATTTCCGACACGGGTGAAACACTTTTCCGAAGTGTGGAGACAGCCTAGTTTTAACCTTTATTCTCCCTTATATCTGTACGCCCGCAATACGAACCCTTTCAATTTTCAGCGACTAAAAGGTGTGCGTTCATATTGTTGCTTTCAGAGGCCTTGCCGTAATGTGGTGCTGTCGCAATCACCACGAACACTTCTTGATCAATCAGTATGTCAATGACCTAATTTTGGACGCCGGGAAGGATTCGAACACTTCCACTAACAACCCGGCTCGGAATTAACCTACTACGGCTCGCTTTGCCCGCTACACCAACGGCGTCTTTTGCTTTGCAAAGATATGCAAAAAATTCGGAATCTCCAAATTACTCTGCAACCTCTGCTTCTTCTTCCTTCTCGACGAGTCCGACTTTACCGGCTTCCTCAGCCAACGTGGACTCTTCAAGCAATGCGACTTCTCCTGTGACGGCATCAACGGATACGAAGAACGTGCCTACCGTACCAAAAATATAGAGAGCCTTGAATGGAGGTGAGAGGGGCTGACGAAGCGTCACCTTATCACCGTCCGGAAGTAGCTGATTGGTTTCCTGCAACTTCTTAATAGCGTCGGGAAGATCAAGAACGATACTGTTGAGATCCATTGCTACGTCGCCGAGCCAATTACCGTGGCCGTACTCATAAGTTTCATTTACGACTTCGCCCTTCTCATCATACGTCCTGTCAATGAACTTCACCTTGTAGTCACCCGTCTGAATAACGGTAAGAGCCTTGGCAAGCTGTACGTTCTCACCTTTGTTGATCGCCGAAACCGGCTTGTCCAACTGCATCTCGATTTCATAGAAAGCGGTGAGATTCGTGTCTCCGACTTCTTGAAGTGCCTGCTCATAATCAGCCTTTGCGAGAGGAAGCACGGATGCTACCTTAGGCTTGCAACCGACAGCGAACAGCATTGCTGCCACTGCCAAAATAGAAAAAAGTTTTTTCATCTTTAACAAAATGTTATTTTCGATAAATATACTTATTTTCCGATTTTTTTCAACTTTTTCACCTCTTCTGCCAATTCAAACAGGGCAAGTCTCAGTGATGGGGCGTTCGCATACGCTATGCATGCCCTCTCAAAATTTCTTTTTCTCACGTCCCTGAACGCTTCGTAGGAAGCCTGATACACGACATCTCCGAGTTTCGTAACCGTCAGTCTCGCCGAGTTTACGTCGTCACACCTAATTTCCGCAGGGAGGCTCGCTAACAGCTCTTCAACCGTAGCATCCCCCACAATGGAATTCACTTCTTTTTCGAGCGATTCATTGCTTTCTCCAAATTGCCATTTGAGTTTCATACTTGTTTTGGTTTATCTTTCAACAACTCCGTATCAATAAAGTCTTTTACCTCCTTGATCGTACGGCAACTGACTAACCACGGCTCCTCGTCAAGTTCTAACCTGTAGAACAGCGGACCATGCATTATATCATAGCCCTTGTAATGTGTGATTTTAACTTTTGGCATAATGTAGCGGGAGTGAGGCTCGAACTCACGACCTCCGGATTATGAATCCGACGCTCTAACCGGCTGAGCTACCCCGCCGTGTTGCGTCCCGATATGCGGGCGGAACTTGATATTTCCGGGCTCTCCACCTATTTCACTGCCCCCGAGAACCACGAGTGGAATCTTCAAAACCTACGAAAAGAAGACAGGTACAACGGGTAACGTTACCTCCCGAGGATGGATTTTAGTCACGTCAAATCCACAAAACCAACTGCCAATTTTTCTCAAGCAGCCGCGAGGTTTGCATATTATTTGGTGTATAGATGGGACTCGAACCCACGTGGAGTGATCAGCTCCGAACCTAACATACGCATTACTTGTACCAGGACGTCCTATACACTTTGCGGGAGCAGTAGGGCTCGAACCTACGACCGTCACCTTAACAGGGTGCTGCTCTACCGACTGAGCTATACTCCCATATATTGTAATCCACTATGTGCTGTTACGCCAAAGGCTACCATCAATCGGGGTACTTCCTACACACGCGCCTGAGGTAATTTACCCGATACTATTGGTATCACGATTCACGTTTACTTGTCATCCTTTTTCACTCACGAAACAGGTGCAATGCCACTCTTTAGCCGATTGCTGCCTCCAAGCCAACGGTTAGTGGATTAGTACTCCCTACAGGATTCGAACCTGTGACCCACAGATTAGCGTGCGAACTACGCTTCGGACGTAAACAAACGTGCATGCATACAACTAACGTTTGACTTCTCCCATAACGCACATATTCGTCTCAGTGAACTACTCTGTATGAAATCTGTTGCTCTATCCAACTGAGCTAAGGGAGCAGGTAAGGCGGAATCTTCGAAGATTCAGACGGCGTAAACCTACTGAGTCGAACAGTCTTCTATTTCTTTCCGCGCTTTTCACCGGGGCAATACCGCCCAAAATCCCGCCTTGGTACCCCTGACAGGAATCGAACCTATATCCCTAGTTCCGTAGACTAGTGCTCTATCCGTTGAGCTACAGGGGCATTTGACAGGCGAAGCTAACCTGTCTCCGAGATATACTTGGCTCTTCTCTCGGTGTAGTAACTTTAAAGCCACTTCCATTACTACTTAAGCTTCCTTGGTACCCACGAAAGGACTCGAACCTTTAATCGTCAAGTTCGGAACCTGAAATGTTATCCATTACACCACGAGGGCATATTGCAGGGCAAACCGTCAACCCCACAACGGAAAACGTTTCTGGTAGTGCGTCCACGTTTCCTTTTCGTGCGGTTCCTCATACCATACTACCCGCACCGGTATTTTTCGTTGGAGTGTCAGGACTCGAACCCGAACTGACAGAGCCAGAATCTGTAGTGCTACCATTACACCACACTCCAATAACACAGGGTTCGTCGCAAATCTCTGTTGCTCGAGCCCCGAAACCTTTTCCGACTTCGGATAGGCGATTTGAGCCACCTGCCAGCATCGAACTGGCGCCCCCGCCATACCACGGCGATATTCTACCGACTAAACTAAAGCGGCTTATTCAATCCCCTTGATATAAATATCGTCAGGGTGTTCGCCGAACACGTCGTGCGTCACGTTGCAAATCCATATGACAGGCTCGATATCAGAAAAAGTAGTCATGAAATCGAGAACCAACTCCCCGTTCGCCGTATAGTATGCACCGTCGTCATCGTGTTCTTTTATGTGGAACGAAAGCGGAACCACTTCTTCCGGTTTCGTATCCGTAACAGTTAAGAAAACCTCGTCCCTATCCTTTGACAAGAAGTCAAGCGCGATATCGGCACCCATGACCATTTCGTTTTCTTCGAGCGTACGGTTTGGGATATCCGCATACCACTTTCCGTCCTGTTTAAAAAATCTTACCCTCTTTTCCATACCGCAAAAAATTTGTGCCCTCGAACGGGAGTCGAACCCGCATTCAGTCTTTGGCATCGCGAATACCTCCAACCACGTGCTTATTCACGTCTTTCACCTTCGGCGGTTCGCGACACCGTTTATCCTCATCGTGATCAACTCATATTACACACCTCCCCCACCACAAGGGGGCGACTTTACCATTCGCCTACCAGGGCGTTTATTTGACGTAGGTAGAGGCCTCGATCCTCTCTCCAACAGGTTTCTAGCCCGCCCGCTCTGCCAACTCGCGTTACCTACTCATAATCCCGATTGTACTTCTCAGGACGTGTGTACCACGGATATCCTCAATGCCCGTCGACATCTACTTTCTCCGTCGATACCTGGTCGGGGTGACACGGCTCGAACGTGCGACCTGATGGTCCCAAACCACCCGCTCTACCAACTGAGCTACACCCCGATTATTTTTCAAAACACATTCAACACGGTACTGCGCACTCCCGTGAATTTTACAGCTGGCCATCTCACAGTCCGTTTGCATCTCCGGTAATCCCGTACCGGTATTGCTAATAACCCCTGCTTCTGTTGAAACTACTACTGGCGGGTCTTGCACTCCGCATCCTCCTAACTTGTAATGTGTTTATATTACCACGCTATTTCTCTGCCTTCAAAACGGTACTTGTCCATTTTTCCACGGCGAAGTTGCGTATGGGCAATTTTCTTCAGTACTTTCTTGAACCTCGCCCACTGTTTCCCTTTGCTTTTTTTGAACTCGTGGGGATATTCCTTCAAACTATACATAAATTTACAAAAAATTTGGTTGGCAGGGGTAGAAAGATTCGAACTCTCACCGCATGGTTTTGGAGACCAGCAGGCTACCACTACAACATACCCCTATTTGGTAGGCCCGGCCAGACTTGAACTGGCGACCCCTGCCTTATCAGGGCAGTGCTCTGACCAACTGAGCTACGGGCCTATATACTGTATGGAGGTTGATCGTTACTGAGGATAGCCAATCTCAAACAGCAAGATGCACTCCATATCTATCGTGAAAAAAGGGGAACTATCGCATCCCCAAAACTTCGCCCGTCCCTATTAACGACACGGGAAGTCAAGGGCACCTTTTCCATGATAAACCGCAGGACGGTACCATCCTCACGGAGTGCGGAAACGCTTTCTTCGCAGTATCGGATTGGCAGACGTACCCGTTTCCGCATCTGGCTTCTGCCTCTCCTTAGCCCACATTCGGGCTTGTGACCCCTGCGGGGCTCGAACCCGCGACCCCGACATTAAAAGTGTCGTGCTCTACCAGCTGAGCTAAGAGGTCTTCCATATTTCAAATCTTGCGATGATGCAGGCTTACCTTAGATTTGCACCTATCAGGGCGGGTTACGTTTATTCTCGCCACCCCGCTACCGTTTCGAACCGGAAGCATCTTTCAGGGATATTAAGGCACCGTACTTACCGTTTGTCAATGGACTGTCTTTGACTTGGCAAATCCATTCCCACTATATCATTTCACACGAGAGCTCTTCGCGGCAATTTTATACTTGGTAGCGCTCTTTGTCACATCATGTCACACCCAGAGGCCCACCTTGAACGTGGATGAAGCAAGATTATTTTTGGGAACTATATACTTGCCCAAAGCAGGTTACTTGACCTTTTCCTCCTGCCGTCCCTCGTGGATAAGCGGTTCAGTGCATAAAACTTTCGTTCCTGAAATTCAACGCTTGGGTTTGCCTATCCGACTACCGTGTTGCCAATGGTCGAAGCTAACGGATTCGCTCTCACCAACTATGGACAACTGATATATAGTTTCCTTATTTTTTCAATGAACTTTTGCAAATATAGGAATAATTTTTCATTATTCCAAATTTTTTGCGGAGGGGGCGGGATTCGAACCCGCGTACCGCCTTTCGGCGGTAGCCGGTTTAGCAAACCGGTGGTATCAGCCACTCACCCACCCCTCCGAATGGCACAGGTACTAAGACGCTGAAAGCGCAAGTTCGCCGAGAACGGCGGTTAAAGTAAACGTTGCTAAAAGTGACGACTGCATCACCCCGGAAATCATTGTTCCCGATATGCTACCTGTGCTTGTGCTCCCTCAGGGGCTCGAACCCTGGACCCCAACATTAAGAGTGTCGTGCTCTACCAACTGAGCTAAGGAAGCGTAGGTGTCAGCCTTGGGTTCTCCTCACTGACTCGGCGGAATCCCTTTGTTATGAAGGCGTAAGCCAACCTTGCGGCTAGTACGCAAGACCCATACGCGATTTCGCTGTTTTCGTGGTGCGGTGCGGCAGGGGGGAGTCGAACCCCCACGGGTCGAACCCACTAGTCCCTCAAACTAGCTTGGCTACCATTACAACACTGCCGCATAATTTATAAAGCCCTAAGTTCTACCTACCAATGAGCCCGGTTGCACCGGGGGTTATTGATAGTTCTCAATAAGGCTTTGGTGCGGAAGGGGAGACTCGAACTCCCACGCCTTTCGGCACAGCCCTCTGAAGACTGCGTGGCTACCATTTCACCACTTCCGCATAATGTCTGCCTCTTATCCTTTTAGGTCACCCTTAATAAGTGTTGGACAGACTAAACATCTCCCTAGTATGCTGAGAGTTGGATTCGAACCAACAGTCATATCGTGAGATATGCAAGATACTCTCTTGAACCGGGTATTGCCCTACGAGTCTACCAATTCGCACCATCTCAGCCTTCGAGACTGTTTTTATACTGAGGGTTGGAATCGAACCAACGCGTGTCAGTTCCGTTGCGCCGAAACTGTGATCGTGGTCTCTACCATAGTCGCACTTTTGGTGCCCTCCACTGTGTTCAGCCTTTTCACTACCTCAGTTTTCAAAACTTTTTAGTCGCGAATAAGGGATTTCCACCACATATTTTCAGGAGTTATTCGCACGTGATTATTACCTCCCTCCCCCACCCAAGGGGGCGCCTCTAATATTTCGGCCAATTCGCGGTGGGGCGGGGTGGATTCGAACCACCGACGCCGGGCTCTTCAGGCCCGCGCTCTACCTACTGAGCTACCGCCCCATATAAAGCTAAGTGTTGGTTCGACAATTCCCGTTGGTTGCATTTTGATTTGCAAATAACCTCAGCAACTCTCTCCTACACACTAACCCATACGGTTTTCATTTGCATACTCACCTACGCAGTTAATGCCCGGTGGTATCTTACAACACTTTTTTGCGGTCCATGACGGACTCGAACCGACATCCCCTGATAGACAGCCAGGGAGCATAAACCCTTAACCCCAATGGACCAATTTTGCGGTGCAGACGGGGCTCGAACCCGCGACCCCCGGCGTGACAGGCCGGTATTCTAACCAAACTGAACTACTGCACCGTATAATAATTTGCAACCACTCGCTACCCACCGTCTTGTTGCTTTCCTTCTTATTGGTATAACGCCCGAAACTCGTCCCTGCCAGGATTTGTCTCTTAAATTGGCTCCCACATCGGAAGTACCCGTGTACGTTCACTTACGCCGTTCCTGCGCAGCCGACAGGGACAATACACTGTTACTCATACGCCCAAGCCTTGTCCGTTGCAAATGTTGGAGCGGAAGACGAGGTTCGAACTCGCGACCCCGACCTTGGCAAGGTCGTGCTCTACCAACTGAGCTACTTCCGCATTTACTTTGTTTGCCCGGTACCGTAAGTGAGCAGAGTACAAAGCATAAAACTCTTCTTGTGGACACAGCCCGGGAGCGACCCGGCTGAACGTTCTTCCGAAAATCCACTCAACAATCACACCCATTGGCCGAATGGGTGATTAGTGTGGGCAGGGAGGGATTCGAACCCCCGAAGCCTGAGGCACCAGATTTACAGTCTGGCTGATTTGACCGCTTGCGTACCTACCCGTTTCACGTCTTTCCGTGATTGTCGCAGACTTGTCAAAGACCTTTCGTTTGGAGCGGAAGACGAGGCTCGAACTCGCGACCCCGACCTTGGCAAGGTCGTGCTCTACCAACTGAGCTACTTCCGCATTCCGGGCTGCAGTGATTCTGCTGCTATGTTCCCGGCTGGGCGGTCCCACTACGACTCGAACGTAGACCCAACCCCGGACATGGGGCTGCTCTGTGTACGGAATCGGAACGATACTTCAGTTCCTTAATCGGCTAGCCATACTCCATTAAGCTATGAGACCATATATTTCAATAAACTCTGAGGGCAAGAGGGGACTCGAACCCCTGAGTGTCAGTTTTGCAGACTGATGTGTTAGCCGCTTCACCACTTGCCCATATGTCTTAGTCGAGAAAATAATCTCGAACAACGCTCGTTATCAGTTGCTTTCCCGCCTCAAACCCTTCAATTTTCTTCAACAGAACCTTACGCATTCTCTTTACTTGGTGCCTGTTGAAACTTGACAGGATGCACTCCGTGCTTGGATACGGCCCGTGGACCGAAACTTTACCATTTTCCACCCAATATAATATCTCAACCTCCTCCCCATCAAGTTCAGCAGAAAACTTGTAGTTTTCAAGGTTTGGTGCCCCTTCATATGCGTCGTGGCATTTATAGGTTATGCCGGCAACGTTTTGAAGCAACTTGTCCCACTTTTTCCATTCTTTGTGATCAAAAATGTAACAGTAAGTCACATTCGGAACCATAAGAAGAGTAATTATGACTGAGACAGCAAAAAAGGCAAGCCAAAAATAAAGCAATTCATTCAAGTCCATAACAATCCAAATTAAGTATTGCAAATATAGCAACTATTTTTCAATTTTCCAAATTTTTCTTTGATCACACCCTAAAAAAATAAACCTCCCGCTTTTTTGGCTGGAGGTTTGGAGTTTGTGATATATGTTGTTCCCCTTTTGGGGTTGGGTGCGTTTTAACTCCTTACCTCCTGTATGTGCCAGCAGCTGCGTCCAAAACCTTTGGGTGCATCAATGAAATCATTCTTAAGAAGATATGAGTTTCTGTTCAACATATACTAATGTGGAATTTCGCTATTTTTCTTTTTATAAATATCTGTTCGTTTCAAAAACGACAAAACGGTGTTTCAAATATACAAACTTTTTTTTATTCTCAGAAATTCGCCAACCAACACAGGCTTGTCAGTTCATTTCCAATCTTCATCATCTCGGCTTCGTGATCAATATCCTGAACCACCCATTCCCTCGGATTGTTCCTCACAATATCTCTCTCCCTCACTCGGTAGATTTTTTTATCTTGATCAACAACCTCAACAACCGTGCACTCACCGTACGTTGAGCCCGTTCCGTTAAAGATGACGCTCATGTATACGCAGTCGTCGCCGACTTTCAATGTCCTGTCCCTTAGTTTTACCATACTACCTCCTTCCGGGGCGTCCGCCGCCGTGATTACCGTGATGATGATGGTTTCCGCCCTGATCATGTGGACGATCATGTGGACGGTTCGGACGAACGTGAGGTGCCGGACGTGGTGCAGGCAGTGGCCTCATTATTCTTGGGCGATAATCAATATGAACGCCTCCGTACCTAGGATAGTAGTCATAGTAATAGTCGTATATCCTGCGGTACCTTGCCCTGTATCTTATCTGTCCCGTTTCCCTGTCCACATACTTGTACATTGACGTCACTTCAATTATGCCGTTGATATACATATAGTAGAAATCGGGCAGGTGCGTCTTCATTGCCTCAAGCATATCGTAGTGGTTCCTGTAATAGTACCTGACAAACGAATATTTCAACTTGTAGTCTATCTCTCCGTTTTCATTGACGTACTCTTTCAGGGAATTCACCCTCAACACGCCCTCCATATAGTAGTTGAAGAGTTGCGGGTATCGCTCCTGCATTACGATGGCTTCCTCGTCCATCTCGGAGACACGACGCTGTGCATAAACCGCCGTGGCACATGACGTTACAACCGCTAGCAACGCCGCAATAAAAAATATGCGTATCTTTTTCATAATGCACGTGAAAAATCAAAAAACGTGCCGCTATTCTGCGGACAAATCTTCCGCCTTTCCGTATATGACTGCCTTGAAAAACTCGGTGAACTTGTTTCCGGCCTTCTCTACCTGTGAAGTGAACTCATTGATGAAATCGTCGGCACTTATCTCGACAATCGAGTCTATTTTCTTCTTGAAATCTTCGACGGTGTTCCCGTACACGTAGATGTCCTGCATGAAATCGAGGCCGAACCAAGTTGCGTCACTGTATCCGGTGAACTCACCGCAGAACCCAACACCCCTAATGCAGTAGGAGTGCTTCTGACTGTTGTACTTGAACCTGTCTTCGAACACGTCCCTTACGTACAGGTACGTCCAAACCGAATCCAACGGATCCTTGTACTTTATGAACTTCCCGATAAAATTGAGGTTTACCTTTTTCAACTTTTCGTCAGCAATAAGTTCTTCGGTTTCACGCCATTTTGCGTAATATTCCTTACTTTTCTCTTCGAGTTCCTTAATTTTTTCCATAGAATGTGGCTTTTTCTTAAATATACAAAAAAATCCCCGCTCCGCAGAGCAGGGATAGAAAACAGAAACATCAGGAACTTTCATCGGTATCTTGCTAACACGCACAAACTTATGGTCCTACCTTCGAATCGTAGGTTTTTGGCGGTAGCGGGCTTCCAACCATATCCGCCTTATCCAACAACTTGTCACGTCTGAGCGCCGCTTCACACACCATTAGAGAGACGTTCCACCTCACCCACCAAGGGCGTGAAGCTCCCTCGTGATTAGTCAGTGCCAAATATCCTTAGTGTGTACCTTCCGTCGTCCGGCGAGCTCTTGCCGGCTCTTGCCTGTCAATTCAGGTAACTGCTCTCCCAGCCTGTTCCACTAACGTCTTCTGGTGTTTCTTCGTTTTTTGATTGGGATACAAAGATACAATTTTTTTCTATAACGTCAAACTTTTCAGTAGTTTCAGGGCGTATTCTGTATCTCCTCCTGTTTCGAGGATATTGATAGCCTTGTCAATTACGTTTTTGACGCCTGTCGGTGCTTCCTCGTTGTTTATGAGGTGAGAATACTTCGCTGATATTTTCTTGATCAACTCATCGTGTCCGAAAGCCCACATAACATTGTCTGCATTCTCGAGCGGAACCCATTGAAGCCCGGATACCTCGTTTTCCTCCATATCGGCAGTGGAGAAAGGAAGGTTCCTCATACTGTCGTTAAGGATAGCCACATAGAAGAAGCACACGTTCTGCCTGTTCTCATAAGGGCTCGAACTGTTGCCGAAATATTTCAGTTGATCCTTGGTAAGGTTGATGCCCGTCTCCTCGTGTACTTCACGTGCCGCCGCCTCCTGCGTATCCTCATTGAAATCGAGATAACCGCATGGCAGATTCCAATATCCCTGATAATCGGGGGTTCCCGTACCACGCTGGCCGGCAAGTACGAACCATCTTCCTGAGTCGGAATCGTGGAGAAGCACTGCCGTCGCACATGCCACTGAACGACTGAACCAAGGGCCTTTCGTTCCGTCTGCGTTGTATCCCTGACGGTTCCTCATGTTAGGGTTGTCAAAATCGGGGCCCCAACCCTGTCCGTTTCTTGGGATAGGGTTTCCGTATCTGTCAGTTCTCTCGTTTTCGGCACCGGCTGCTTCTACCATACGAAGCATTATGCGTTTCAACTGTGATTCAGTCAATCTAACCTTCATGATATGCACATTTTAATATAAATACGAAAAAACCCGCATAAAGCGGGTTTCAAACTAGGCAATTACGCCTGCCCTTTTGCCCTTTTCTTCTCGGCACGTTCAGCCTTTTTTGCTTCCTTCTCTTCCTTCTTCTTGTCCTCTATCTGCTGTAGAGTGTAGTATGCAAGTTCGAGTTTCTGCACGGCGATTTCCTTGTACTTGTGGTACATTCCGAGTCCGACGTTGAGTTCGGGCTTGATGATGACGATTTTCTCTTTCTCGTCGTCGTACCAGATCTGAGCGAGAAGGCTCTCGATAAGCACCGTCTGGCTCTGGTCGTCGAGGAGTCTGAAAAGTTCCTCGTTGATTGCCACGCACACCATGTTTGCGTCGTCGGTAAACAGCGTAACGAGTTCGTTAGCCTTGATCACCTCGCCGTATGATTTCTTGCTCCGAAGGGCAATGGGCTCGATTGTAATGCCCTGTTCGCGAAGTCCTGCTGCGGAAGCGAGTTCCTTCACTTTCTTCTCGAGGGCTTCATCCAATTCACGTGAATATTTTGCCATTACTGTTAAAATTAAGTTACGCTGCAAATATACAAAACTTCCGATAGACGGACGTAAAACTGTCCGATTTTGTCCGACTGCACGCATAAACGCCTGACAATTAGAAAGATGCAAAAAGCAAAAAATTTTGACACTTGTCCGATTATCTGTCAAAACTGCGAATTCCGATTATTTTCGTATTTTTGGGAAAAATATAACCTATGGGTGTAAAGATTAAAAAAGTCGGAACGAACTCGATTCTTTCCAAATATATTCATTATGATGTTGTCCCGTCAGGAGAAGACGGGTGCACGGAGGATACCAACCTCAGCCCGTCATACGAGACGCACACATACGAAGCGACGACTACGGATGAAGGCAATATTACGTCTTCTCTCCTGAAACACGGGTTGGAATCACCGGCGAAGAAACTCCCTCAGCACAAGAAACGTATCACCAACGCAAATATCATAAAGAACATATCGTTCGATCAATCGGAGATACTGCACAATATAATGGTGCTCTATAACGACGGGAAACCGTTCGAGTGCGACATGACGGCGAGTGAACTGAAATTCTACGGAGACAGAGGCGGAAAATACAACATTCCCATTCCGAAGATACTGTATGATGTCTATCCGCAGAGCGAGAACATCGAGAAAATCGAAAAATGGGGCTCGCTTCCATTGGAGGACGGAAGCATTCACAGCATAGTCATTGATCTTCCATTCGTGATATCTCCTGCGAACTCGCCTTCCGCTAAAAACCCGAACGACGGAAGCGTGCTGATTGCCAGACGTTTCTCCGCCTACTACCCCGTCGATAACCTGTACGCCTCATACTACCATTGGATTTGCGAGGCATTCCGCGTACTTGACGAAGGCGGTATAATGGTATTCAAGGAGCAGTCTATGATTAGCGGTGGAATCAGGCACAACACCGACGAATTCAGCTTCATGGCTGCACACAAGGTTGGCTTCAAAATGATTGACAAATTTATTTTGGAGGCGAAGGCCAGGCTGATTTCAAACGCCAAAATGAAAAACGGACAGAAGCACTCACGCTCCTTCACATCACAGTTCCTTGTATTCGTGAAAAAAACGAAACGGAAATCAAAAGAGTTCGACTACTTCAAACTGCTTGATTGGTGCGAAGAAGAACGTCAGAACGGATTTGTAAACATAGTGGAAAAATAACAAACAACATCATGGGAAAAATTATCAGTAAAACATGCCTGTCGCAAGAAGAAGTGTGCAAAACCCTCAATGGTTTCAAAGAAAAAAAGTGGAACATCAATAACTTTTTTATCCAAATCGTGCAACGTCATGGGGATGTGAGTATTGTCTACTATGACGATATACTTGATTCGGATCCAAACGAAACAAGGTACCTGTAAAACATGCTGACACGCGAAGAACTCATATTTTTTGCGGGTATGACAGGTGTGGTAGTTCTTTGTTTCATTCTTGGTTGGCTCACTTATGAATTACTTGACGACTATCACAGACGCACAATGAAATGGTAAAAGAAAACCTCGGAATTTCTTCCGAGGTTTTTTCGTTAAACGCCGATTTGGAACGTATCGCTCGTGGTTGCACCACTTACCGTAACCGTGTCGCCTGCCGTGAAGTCAGCCCTTGTGAATACGGCAATGTTATCCGTAACACTCACCGTTTCCACAGGTGTATTGTTCACATACAGGGTTGCGGAATTTCCGTCGTTGGTGTAGCACTTGATAGCCCTGTCGAGCAATCTCAGGTAGTCCTTGCCGCAGATATGCACGAACGGCGTAGGGTTCCACCAAGCCTTGTAGAGATAGAATGTATCCTTCTTAGTAACATGGTCTCGTTCGACAAGTCCCTTGTTGTTGAGCCTCCTGAGGTTGTCGTCGGTTGAAGTGTTCTCTCCATCAAGACAGACGATATAGCCTTCATTTCTGCCCGTTACCGCAATGTCGAACAACTGCCACTGTCCTGTGAACAGGAGTTGAGGGAAGTTCTTGATTGCGGCGATATGTCCTTCATGGAGCCACATCTGATATTCAATATCGTGCCTCTCGTAATTGCCCTTCGTAGTGGTATTCTGCGGATCCTCGGAGTGGCAGTGCTGCGTGCCGCCGCAACCGTACTCGGAATATGCGTATGGCTTATGGAGATTCTTGATTATATTGTTTACACGGGTGTTCAACTGGCCGGTTGGATTATTTGAAGTCTTATCGCTGTACCAACCAACATAAATGTTACCGCCGAACCAATCCATATTAGGATTGCCAAACGCACTACTTGGATTTGAGGCGCTGGCTGACGTGACGTAGCCAACCCAACGGCTTGGATCTATTGCCTTAATGAAATCCTTATATCCTTCAAGGGTTGTTTTAGCAAACGTTGC